>Ga0209534_10006484_pt1 | contig 10127 bp, 7 predicted proteins | sample COG_07_FD_184751 | JGI IMG/M metagenome (GOLD analysis project Ga0209534, IMG submission 184751) | Pelagic Microbial community sample from North Sea - COGITO 998_met_07 (SPAdes) (version 2) | ecosystem: Environmental > Aquatic > Marine > Neritic zone/Coastal water | place: Helgoland, sampling... | reverse complement strand
GGTACCGACACGTGGACTGTATGTACAGAGGGTGTCGCAACCGAAAGAAATCCAAAGCAGTGTCTAATTGACTTCGTATACGTGATGCAGATTTGTCAAAACTATGTACCAATAATGGTATATCACCCCTCCACCGGAACAGAAGATATGTGGACAGACGAACAGTTGCGCGAACAAGGTTGGACCGATGAGCAAATTGCAATCCGCAAAGTGGAACAAGCCGCCGAAATCGCAACCACCCAGACGGAACTACCAGAAGTTAGTACCTCAATCCCAATTGTGGAGGAAAAAATTGAGGCTCTAGGTAACCCCCTTGGATCATCTGGATTCGCTTCGTCCATGCCAGCGCCAATGTCTGCCATCCTTTTGGTAGCCATGCTTGTCTTGGTGCCTTTTTCCATCTATTCAATCTCCAATGCAGAAGGCATTGAAGGCGCTTCTGGCAACGATGGCATGAATGGTTCGAACGGGACCGACGGGTCAAGCTTCCATCTTGTTATCACCGCAGCTGAACTTGAAACGTGCAATGAAGATCTCAACAACCAAATTTTCTTTATTGCTTCTCAAACAATGTTCCAAGTGTGTCAAAACAATGCCTGGCAAGAAATTGACCTCACTGGACAAGCAGGACTCAACGGTACTGACGGCATCGATGGCGTGAACGGAACCAACGGGGACGATGGAGTCAACGGCAGTGATGGTAATGATGGACAAAACGGCGCCAATGGTGCTGATGGCTCAGATGGACAAACGTCACTGATCGTTTCAAGTGTTGCAGCGCTCGCAAACTGTCCATCGGGAGGAACGCGTATCGAGACAGGAATCGATGACGATCGAGACGGATTCTTAGCGCCCTCAGAAATTGATTCGACGCTCTTAGTTTGCAACGGTGAAGATGGAAGCGATGGGACGAACGGTGCGGATGGTTCGGATGGAGCCGACGGTTCGGATGGAGCCGACGGTTCGGATGGAGCCGATGGGAGTTCAACGACAACCATGATGGTCGCAAGTTTGGAACCTGCTCCGACGTATCTTACATGCAATGGTTCGAGTCAATTGTTGAAGCAAGGATTGGACGATGGTTCTGGAGGCGGCATCGCCCAGAATGGAATTCTGGAATCGGGTGAAATCATTACCACTTCGCTGATTTGTACGACGTTTGATGTCGCTCAAGTCGATGACATCAATGTGGGTGCTGGACATAGCACGCCTTCGGATTTTGCCTCCATCAATTCAACGATGTACTTCACAGCAACGAGCGGAGGTTCGGGTGGAATTTGGTCAATGGATGTCAATGAAACCATTTCAAGCGTTTATTCTGGTACGGCTATGAGCCTGCGAGCAGTTGGCGATGTACTGATGTTCCTTGGAAGCGATCCAACAAACGGTCTTGAACCTTGGATTTACTATCCTTCGAATGGAACGGCATCATTGATTTCCGATGTCTTACCAGGAACGTCTGGCAGCTTTGCTGGAGAATTTACACTTCTTGGAACGACCGTGTTTTTCCCTGCACGAGATACTGCAGGCGTGTTTGATTTGTGGGCATACGATTTGGCAAACGGGTCCATATGGAATGAGGTGGCGAATGTTCAACCAACAAGCTTGATTGTTGTTGGTTCTGATCTCTATTTCTCAGCAGGTCCAAACAATGCAAACGTCGAATTGTGGAAGCATGATTCTACGACAAAAACAACATTCATGGTCAAAGACATCAATCCTGGAATTCTCTCATCAGACCCTTCTCATCTCACAGCGATGGGCACGACCATCTATTTCGCAGCAAACGATGGAAATGGAGCAGGAACGGAGCTTCACGCCTATGAGACAACGAACAACTCGACATGGCTTGTAGCAGACATTCGCCCGAGTTTTGCAACCAGTATGCCCTCCAATCTTGCTGTCATGAATACACGCGTCTATTTCCAAGCCACCTCAGGCACACATTTCGAGATGTGGGCATATGAATCAACGAACCATTCGTACTGGGAAGTCACCAATCTCCAATCCACCTCTGGTACTGGCGCCCCACATGAACTCACAGTCGGCGGATACACTGTGTATTTCGCCGCTGATGATGGAACCACTGGAGAAGAATTGTGGGCACACAATTCGGTTAATGGGACAACATGGCAAGTCATCGATTTGAAGCCGACAGGCGGAAACATCGGTGGAATGCATCACCATAACGGCAATTTGTACTTTGCTGGTGAAGACAATTGGGACGGTATTGAATTGTGGCGTCTTCTCTTCTCAAGAGAAGTGACCTACGTCTGAACGAAATCGTTGAGATGAAACAATCATCTCAGCTATTCCATGATTCAATCGATAATACTGCGAATCAGAGGGTGACTGCACAAACCCCTCTAGACATTATGGAGGAGTACAATGGGTGTTCAGTCCCCCAGTATAGACGCTAGGCACTAAACTGACCCACTGAAAGCCCATCAAACTACCATATTCAGTTGGAAGGGGTTTCGGATGAACCCTTTACAATCTAGGTATTTGTTTAGTTAACAGATTATATCATATGGCCTCTAGGGTGAAATGTGGAAGCCTTTGATGAATATTTCAATCACCTTTCAGCAGATAGGAAGGACACCATGGAGAAACTTAGGGAAGTTATTCATTCAAATTTACCAGATGGTTTTGAAGAAGCGATGAACTACAATATGCCAAGTTGGGTTGTACCTCATTCAATCTTTCCAGATGGTTATCATGTCGACCCGCATTTACCACTACCGTTTCTGAGCATTGCTTCACAAAAGCGGCATATTGGCCTCTATCACATGGGCATCTATGCAAGTCCTGAACTATTGGAATGGTTCACCCAAGAGTATCCCAATCACTGCAAGACTAAACTTGACATGGGTAAGAGTTGCATTCGCTTCAAGAATCCATCCAAAATCCCATATGAATTGATAGGCGAATTGTGTTCAAAGATGTCAGTTCAAGAATGGATTAGTTTGTATCAAAAACAGTATCACTGATTATTCTGATACATGGGCCCCCCTCTGAAACGACGGGTGTCGGATGGGTAGCGACTGTACAGGGGGACTGAACACCCATTGTACTCTTCCATAATGTCTTGAGGGGTTTTCAAGAACCCTTACGATTTCATGGAAAGGATATGTCGCTTATCTGTATCAACCCACAAGAGACGGTGTGAATTTTTCTAGAAAAGTCCGATTCAGTCATCAAGGATGATGTTCTCATTGTTCAAAGCATGATGCCAAAGTCCACCAAGTCGCACCAAATTGTAGGCCGAACGTTCGACTCGACTTACGATGTTGACCACTTCCAAGCGTCCAACTTTGCCGCCCATTGTATCGGATTTCAAGCTCGATAAGGCTTCAACTGCCTTTCCATGTTCTTCTCTTACCATGGCCCATGTTGATTTCACGTTCTCGATTGGCAATTCTTCGCCTTTTGTCAGACAGCCGCTCATGGTATCGAGCAATCCATTGAGGTGCTTGTGCATCTCTAGAACAGAGTTCACAATGACCTCGGGCAATTCCTCTGCGTTTTCATCAAGAGAACGATCTGAACGAGCGATGTCCCGAGCGTGTCGGATCACACGCTCAACGGTATCCACGCTTCGCAAGTAGGTGGCGACAATTCTCAAATCTTTCATTAAGGGCTGATTGAGTGCGAGAATCAGCAGCAAATCATTGGTCAAATCCCAATTCACTTCACGCGCATGTTGGCGAATTTGTTTCACTTCTTTGTAGACTTGCGAGTCGAGTTTTGTGAATGCCTTTATCGCTTCACTGTACGCCGTTTTTGCTTCTTCAAAATACTCGCCTAAGTCCGCACGGACTTTGTCAATTCGTTCATCTAATCCTGTTCGTATAGGCATGTCATTCACTCATCCAAATCTTCCAGTAATGTATCGCTTTGTTAACTCTAATTCTGGATCAGAAAATATCTTATCAGTTTCTCCAAACTCTACAAGTCTTCCAATGTACATAAACCCTGTATAATCGCTGACCCTTGCGGCTTGCGACATTGAATGGGTCACAATCACAACGGTGAAATCTTTCTTGAGTTCCAAGATGAGTTCCTCGATGGCTGCAGTAGCAATTGGGTCCAAAGCGCTGCATGGCTCATCCATCAAAATGATGTCAGGTTCGACGGCAATGGTTCGAGCAATGCACAATCGCTGTTGCTGGCCGCCTGAAAGTGAGGTTCCCAAGTCATGCATTCGATCTGAAACTTCATCCCAAATAGCGGCTCTTTTCAGACTCTTTTCGATAATTGCATCAAGCTCTTCACGTGTTGGTTTTGTGTGCAGTTTGACCCCATAGCCAACGTTATCGTAAATTGATTTAGGGAACGGATTTGGTCTTTGAAACACCATGCCGATTCTCTTTCGAATCTCGACTAGGTCTGCATCCTTTGCGGTGATTTCGGTTTCACCCATTGTGATTTTGCCATCGTAATGACAAATTGGAATCAAATCATTCATCCGATTCATCATTCGTAGAAGTGTACTTTTTCCGCATCCGGAAGGGCCGATTAAGGACGTTACGCTGTTTTTGGCAATTGGGAGTGAAACGCCATACAGTGCCTGCTTATCCCCATACCATAGATCAAGATCCTCGATCATCAAATCGACCTCTCCATCCACATCTAATTGTCTCGTAGAATCTGGAACTACTTCTCCACCTATCGTCTCGCTCATGATTTCAACCTCTTTCTAAAATGCTGTCTTAACACAATTGCAATGCTGTTCATTGCTACCAACAGACAGATCAACGCTATACTCGCTGCTGCTGCCATCGAATGCCATGCATGGTCTGGTTCTGCCGTCCAGAAATAGATCTGAATCGGAATGACAGTGAAATTAACGTTGCCTCCATTGAGGGCTGCTAATGGTTCGGGGTCGAACAAAATCATGGCAGTTGCCCCTACGACGACCAGTGGGGCCGCCTCCCCCATGATTCGGCTCATCGCTAGGATTGTTCCGGTCATGATCCCAGGCATCGCAGATGGGAGCACGTGGTCTTTGGTGACCTGCCATCTCGTGCATCCGATGCCATAGGCAGATTCTCTCAAACTACGAGGAACGCTACGCAATGCTTCCTGGCCTGCCAATACGATGATCGGCATTGCCATCACACCCATTGTCAATCCAGCAGCGAGAACAGAGGGGCCTAAGCCCCAGCCAAAACCGTCTTGCTTGACGAAAATCGCAAGTCCAAACATACCGAACACAATTGAGGGGACACCTGCTAAGTTCGTAACCAAGGCTTGAATGAGTTTTGTTGTGCGGTTTGGCTTGGCATATTCCTCAAGATAAATTGCTGCACCAACAGAGACCGGAATAGATACGAGCATTGCAATTAGCATCACCCATATTGTTCCGTAAAACGCAGCTCGAATTCCAGATGCGTATGGGATAAAAATATCTTGATACCGCTCGGTTAAGAATGGAATGTCGATGAGAAGAGGAATGAATAATGTCGATGTAAACAACAACATTCTCGACCACATCAACACACCATCTCTCGCCGAAATCGAATGCTTTAATCGCGAGGTTTCGCTTAATTTCCGACCTAAACTTTCCAATCGTTCAATTCCTTCAGCAATTTTGTAGAGAATAATCCCCGATACAATCCAACAAATGCTGGCCAATGCCGCAGCTACAAACATTCCATCGCTAACGACAAAGGTTGTTCCAGCCAGTATGTACGATGCCAATTTGATCAAAGTCCGACGACCTTGCAGTTTCTTAATAATGTTCAAGGCGGCTACATTGGGCCACGTGAGAACAACGACAAGAATCAACAGTGTAATCCAGGCCAGTAACTCCATCGGTTGAAACACCTGTTCGTTTTCATCATCCCATAACACATGAACATCGCCAGTGATAACGAATGTATTGACTGCGGGATACCCAGTTTCATCAGCGTTTGGAACCGGGCCTGAAATTTGTTCAACTGAAACTGGGACGCTGAGGCTCGAATATGCGTTGAAATTTGTCTTCCGCCCTACATCAATCTCAGTTTGGTCAACCCCCGTTGAATCAATGTAGATGTCTGTTTTGACTTGTCGGGTTTCGATGACATTGATTTCGACATCATGAGAATGAGAGCCGTTTTCATCGTCCCATTCAAAACGAAGGACGACAGGATCGGTGAATGGTTCGCCATTTTCGTCAACGGTTGGGAAGTCCCATTTGAACCTGTAATCGGATTCTGGTATCCATTCACTTGCGGGGGTGATTTCTCCTTGTTCTCCTTTAATGAACGTGGGTTCTGCAATTTGCCATACCAAGACGCCAAGAAAGAGTAAACCAATCAATCCAGTAATCGCCAAGCCCGTTGATCCTGCGCGTTCCGTAAGGTCCCTCAACTTACGATTTCGTTTCTGGAGTTTATCGATGTCTTTCATCAGTAAGCCTCCCTGTATTTTGACAGAACTTTGTTGCCGAGTAAATTCAAACACAAGGTGATGACAAAGAGATACAATCCTACAGCGAAGATGGTGAGGTATCCAATTTCTCCAAATGGAAGGTCGCCTCCGACACGTTGCGCAATGTACGCAGTCATCGTTTGAGCTGGCAAGAACATGTTAGAGGTGTAGACTGCAACCGTTCCTACTGCAAGCGTGACCGCCATTGTTTCGCCAACAGCCCTCGAAAGAGCAAGGATGATGCTTGCAACAATTCCGGATAACGATGCCTGAATCATGACTTTCATCGTCGTCTCAATTTTTGTTGCCCCTAATGCAAGGGATCCCTCGCGCAGTTCATTTGGTACCGCGCGCAAAGCGTCTTCCGACATTGAAGCAATCAGGGGGAGAATCATCACGCCGACCACAATGGCCCCATTGATTGGATTGAGAACATTTGGAGGCTCATCAATCCACCCGTTTGCAAATGCATACTCGCCAAACTCCACCACGAGTGGTCCGATATAGATGAATGCAAAAAATCCGTAAACGACGGAAGGAATTCCAGCGAGAATTTCGAGCGTTGGCTTCACGATCGCAACCAATCTAGGATGCGCATACTCAGAGAGGTAGATGGCGCACCCAACGCCCAAAGGAACCGCGATGATGAGCGCTCCAAATGCGACCTGCAGCGTCGTCAAAAGCAGACTGTTGACACCGAACGACATCGTGTCACAAAGGGAACGACGATCCTCACAAGCACCGGTCGGTGTCCATTGATTCTGTAAAAAGAATTCACCGAATGCTCCAGAATAATTCATCGTGATGGCGTCGAAGACCGTGATAAAGATAAACAGAGAGAGAACGTTTCTCCACGTGTTGGAAACCTCAATGTTGCCTCCAAAGATTCTCTTCATCTGAAGTTTACCAGTGGCCCTCCAGATCATTGTCAAAAAGAGGATTGAAAGGCCTAACAGGAAACTATCGTTAAAAAATAACTGCAAAACGACAAGTATGAAAACGGCCTTCACAATTCCGTGGTGAGGATTCCAAACTTCTTGAGGAATAATGGAAAGGCGATTTTTTTCCTTTTTGCTCTCATAATCGAGAATCAATGCCACAACAAGAAGCAAGCACGCAAATCCAGATGCAGAAAAAATGCCTCCAACATCCCACTCAAGGGAAAACCACCCTCTGTGTTTCGCAATGTCTGAAAAGAAGGTAATGGTTTCAAACAACAACGTCTGGATGATGCCGAGCGTGATGAGAATGACCGATAAACTCGTCAAAAACAAAATCGTTCCAGCCTTATCTTTGGAAATACGACTTAGAAAGGACATACAATCACCGATTAAACCCGTTCAAGTCGTTGATACATGAGCATGTTAAGGAGAATTTCTGCGAAATTAACGCTGTAAGCGCACAGTCTCCTCACCGATTCGGAAATTCTAAATTCACTCAGGAGCCGTTCAGCTGAACCACGCCCCGTCCATAACTCGCTTTCAGCTTCCTCTACATCGTTGCCAAGTTGAGCCAGTGCCAGTTTGGCCGAATGAATGAGTTCGACATCGCGTGTGTACATATTGTGAACGATTGTCTTGAGGTGGTTTGACCACAATGGTACGGCCGACAAAGGCATATCCTTGGTTTTGATTTTGACAACGGTTGAGTTTTCCCTGACCAAGTGCGCGAGGCGCGATGCGTGATCGCCCATTCGCTCCAAGATTCGAGCAATGTTGGCGTGTTCCATGGCCGAGAACCGGTCGATGCCAAGTTTTCGCTCAACGGATGGTTGTTGTAAAGATGCAGCAACTTGACGTTCGAGCAAAAGGCGTCGAGCGTCGATCTGGCGCTCTCTGTCGTCGATGTCAGAAAGCAATTCTACGGATTCTCCCGAGAGAACATCAAAAGCATCATTGACGAGGCTTGAGATAAGGATGTACATTCGATTGATCGACACCTGGAGTCGCAATTCTGACGGGTTAAGAATCGACACAATACGAATCTCTTTCTCGTCATCGAGTTCAATTTCCATTCCTCGTGTGTCTCTCAAAAACGCTCGAACGTCGGCTCGAGTTTTCCTGGTTATTGGGGATGAGCATGTGAGTTTGATGACGTCTGCTCCTGCGATGTACCCGCCAATCATGAGATCGACTAAACCATCTCCGACTGCGCAACAATCAAGCTCAATTTCCCGTTTCGTTAAGTTATCTTGCAGTGGAGAAAGACGTAAATCCCCCGAAGCCAATTCTTCAATATTCACCAGGTCGCCTTTTCCAAGATTGTTAGCCTTAATCCATTCTTTTGGTAGAGAAACAATAACTGTGGATCCGCCTGTTATTTGCAATTTCCGGAAAGCCCCTCGTTGTTCCAATTGCCTCCCCCGAATTGTCGGAGGAGTAAAGAGATACAGAGAACACCTCTTTACTCTCTTTATCTCTATTTAGACATATATATTTAGCAATAGAATCTACTGTCAATTCCTATGGTCTAATCAGTTCAGCAAAAAACAACGGGGAACCGAATATGATGAACAAAAATGGAATGGCGTGGACGATTGTCCTTACTTTGATGATGGCTAGTATGGCTGGCTGTTTGGGTGGAGATGCCGAAGAAGAGACACAAGAAAAGACGATTAACATCGCAGGAAGCAGTACTGTATTCCCTGTCGCAAGCGCCTGGGGCCAAGCCTACAGCGATGCGAACTCGGATTACACAGTCACTGTGGCTGGCGGCGGATCTGGTGCAGGTGCATCCAAGGTGTGCAGCACAGACTCTGATTCAGTACACATCGGTGACATGAGCAGAGATTGGAAGACGTCTGAAGCAGATGCTGGCGATGATGGATTCACATTCAACTGCCTTGACTCGGACATCACCGTCACACAACTCGTTGTCGCAATCGACGGTCTATCCGTCGTTGTCAAGAAAGGTGGCGCTGCAGACCAGTGCATCACTGAAATGGGTGGATTGTCCATGGGGCAACTGCGTTGGATCTTCACTGATTGGACTGAGTCTGAACTCACTGATGACGGGCTCAACATGACTTCCATCACGCCAAACAACGATGATGACGGTGTGCGCGAATGGGGTGATCTCGGCGCTTCATGTGCAGATTCCGAAGTCAAACTCTGGGGAGCTGACTCCGATTCCGGTACTTACGAGTACTTTGGAGAGCAAGTCTTCTGTAAGAACTGCTTTGCAGGAAAAGATGGATACGAAGCTGAAGGATTCGACAGTGCACGTGGCTACCAAAACTCTGCTGACGATAACCAGATCGTCAACGGAATCACCGGTGACGAGAACGCAATCGGATACTTCGGATATGCCTACTACGAAGAGAACGCAAACACATTGAGTGTTGCAGCTATTGCCAACAACGACACACACGGTGTCCAAGACGCAGGTGGGGCTGTAACGCCTGAAGCAAGCACAGTTGCCGATGGCAGCTACGCACCTCTATCACGATATATCTACATGAACGTCAACAACGATGAGTGGGACTTAGTACGTGGATTTTTTGAATACGGATACTCCGATGCTGGCATGGACCACGTCATGGACGTGGGCTATGTTGCACTCCCTGAAGCAATGATCGAAGAGATGATTGCTCGAATGGGCTGATGAGAAGATACCTGAAGCGAACTTAGGAAACATCGGGTGTAACGGGGCACACAGTGCCATCGTTACCCCGGTGTGGAATAGGGAGGGTGTTCAATACCGACATTGCA
>Ga0209534_10006473_pt1 | contig 10143 bp, 10 predicted proteins | sample COG_07_FD_184751 | JGI IMG/M metagenome (GOLD analysis project Ga0209534, IMG submission 184751) | Pelagic Microbial community sample from North Sea - COGITO 998_met_07 (SPAdes) (version 2) | ecosystem: Environmental > Aquatic > Marine > Neritic zone/Coastal water | place: Helgoland, sampling... | reverse complement strand
AACCGGACGGAAGTAGGAAGTAGGGCGGAGGCGGATCCATACGTACAAGACTGATGACAAATAATCGCAATTTGTCATCATCTATGTGTCATCATCATCAACTAACTAAAAGAGCGGTTTGTCTGTGACCAGTTCCTGTGCGAGCATACCGAGGCTGCCGATCATAGCCAGACGACCATGGTTCAGTTCTGCGTTCTCCATAAACTCCCGACTCTTGGGACCGACATCAGGGCGCAAATTGAACCCCAGATCGCCAGGGACGTAGCCATCCTTGAGCTGAAAAATGCCCGACGTCTGGAAGGGGGACTTCCAGCCTGTGAGCATTGTCTGGAACTCGCCGGCAGCAACGCCAGACACGAACAATCCAGCGACGAGGGGAGACACATGGTCGAGCGAGTGTATTCCCGTATCGTGCGACACCAGCTCGTAGGAGGGGATCGCGGTAGTGGCTACCATACCCCAGCGCCCGTGCTTGAGCTCCGCCTCCCGGATCCAGGACTTCTGAGAGGGAGACTTGCCTGCGGAAAACCCAAGCGGGTCAAAGTAGCCCATGGGTATAGTGACCCCTGTAACAGGGAACGAGTTGACTGCGGAAATTGCTAGAAATGACAACAACCAGAACATCATGATAATATTATGATACCCGAAACTCTTCTAAGCCGTTTACACACAATGCACATTGTTGTCCAATCCCTCCTTCGCACCGCCTTGGTAGTGCATGGTCAAGAGTCTCACTTCCTTGCCCGAGTTGGTAGTCGCGTAATACTTGTCTCCTCGTCGCACAACATTCTTGGTCTCGGCCCATTTATTCACATTTTCGCAGTAGCCCATCTGGTAGGTGTTATTTCCTTCAAATCCATAAGGGTCGTTGATGTTGTGATCAAACGTGCATTGCTCACCCGCAAACTCGTAGAGATCGTTCAAATCAGACACCTTTTCCGCCCCCTCGCCCTTGTGTTCCTCGTATAAATACCACATTGTCATATCACAGATCCCGCCTGCCATGACAAGCTGATGGTGGTCCCACTTCTTCTCTATCAGCGAAAACTTGTCACGCGTCCCATAAACGTCAAAGCACAATCGAATAAACCGCACACACATGTCTTGGGTCAGGACCGCGTTATGGATACATCCCGTCATGTGATGCTTGTTTTCCCGTTGCTTGTGCTTCTGAATAGAATATCCCACCGACAACTGAGGTAAATGACTCAACACCTTGCTTATGTCGCACAAAGTCACGCAGTCACTATCAACGTAAAACACCTTCCGCAGACCAAGCTTCTTCATCAACTCCAGCAGGAAAAACACTCGCAAAAAACAATGGAGTTCAAACCCCAATGGTTGGAAACTATAATTCACAAAGCAGTTTCTGAATTCAGTCTCCGTCTGCGAATGAAGAGTGTCCACGTTAACGAAGGTGATGTTGTGGTTGTGCTTCTCTTGAAACACCTGTGCGTCTTGATTTTTCACGTCGCCTATCACGATTACTTCATTGTTGCGCGCGTTTATCCGCACACTATTTTGGAAGTAGTCCTGCTTCCCACCCGTGTGGTGGATCACCACCGGAACGTTCTCGATCTTTCGAACAACCACTTTTTTTACAAAGTCTGGTCCGCGCACTCGTTCAAACATCGCACACTCCGCAGAGGACAATGATTTGTCTTTCACCTCACTCCACTCCATGTCCTGCAACAGATTAGCAAACACATGCTTGTTTTTAGAGTTGCAGATACAAGTAAGCAGAAAATTGTTGGTTTTCTGCTTTAGTGCCAAGAAATCAAACCACGTCGTGAATTCACCTCCGTCCAGTAGCACCACATCGATCTTGTCTGGAACACTGCGCTTGCCCTTCTTCCGATCGAAAAACATCGGGAGAAACCGAGAATTGACTTGGTCAATGTTGTTCCAAACACGAAGTTCAGGCGACCTTTTTATCTCTGGAAACATCTCGTCCACTTCTTTCTCGTGTGGATCACTTACCTTCTCATTCAAAACAAAGACGTTGGGCTCGCTTGCGTAAAGTTGTGTCACATAGTTGTGTTTATCCTTGTTGGTTTCCAATGTATAGAAAAAAAAATCCTCGTCCCGCTCCTTCAGTGCTTCCACAAACACGCGTGTGCTCCCCCACCCGTTCCACGCACCCACCTCTAAAAAGGTCCAGTTCCCCTCATTTGCACAAAGTTCTCTTATTTTTTCAGCCATTGCGCTGTCGTTCTTCACCATACCCTCTTTCTTTGGCACGTACTCCCAAAATCCTTTTTCGTCGTCAGCATTCCACATTATCAAAATATAACTATAATATGGAATTATTTTCACTCTTTTAACGTGTTGTATATACATGTAGTTCTCTTCATCTTGCACCGCCTCGGAAATCCCCCTCTTCCAACACAGCTCTCACAGCCTCCTTGATGGGTCTCACGCTAGGACACAACTCTTCTAGATTGCTAGTCTTGAGATAATTGTTAGATCGACCCGCAGACAATACTTTGTCCTGCTCCTCCACACTGAAGTTCTGCCATGAGAATTCAGGATCTACCACCTCCTTATACATCTCCAATATCTCGTTGTGGCTAACCAGTCCTGGATTTGTAAAGTTCAGCGTACCCGTGTGTCTCTTTTCCATCAGATCGACCACACAAGGAAGCAGTTCATCCAACACAGACATGGAATTGGGTACCGAACATACTTTCTCGTAGTTAACAATCTTCGTGATGAAATTACGCGCATGATCCTTGTTTGTAATAGGCATGCGAATGCGCAAGTTAAGCACATTGTCCGGGAACAACTGCATCAGTTGGTCTGTGAACCCCTTTACCACCGAATACCCAGACCCGAAGAAATTGGGCAAACTAGTTTCACTAAACCCATTCTCCGCACGACCATATGGATGATTCTCATCGTAGGTAAATATACACCCGGTCCCCAGATAGGTGTAATGCACATCCCGCTCCTTGCACGCCAGAGCGAGCACCAAGGGAGAGAACAAGTTGTCGCGCACGTTCTCGCAAAGTTTGCCTTTCTCTTCTAGATAATCAATAGTAGGATACACCTTGTCACCCACAATGCCGTGGGTACGTCCGATAAAGGACACTACATGTGTAGGTCGCACTCGATCCATCTCCTCTGCCAATGCACCTACATCGTCCGCACGCGCGAGACCCTCAACGAACACCACGTTCTTTTTGTGCAACACCTCCAAGAACTGACCACCTATCCATCCGCGAGATCCATACACTAATACTTTTAACGACATATGATGCTACATATCGAGACTTTTTTCCGACTATACATACGCATTCCAGAACAAAAAAAATGAAAGACTTTTATATTGTCCTACGTAGGTAGTTATCATCATCGTTAGTTTTAAAACCCGTTAATTCGTTATTACGCTATTTATTCGCAAATATGTCCACGTCCGTTTCCCTTTCCGCTTCCCTTTCCGCTTCCAATTTTCCCCTACTCTCGGCACCCGAACTTGCCGACAGCGACATGTGTTCCATCTGCCATGACGACCTCCATGAGGGACGCAAACTCTGTTGCAACCACGCGTTCCACACGGAATGTCTAGACTCCTTGCTAAAAAGGTTCCATGACTGCCCTGTGTGTCGTCGAAAAATCGAGGAACCCTTTGACTTTGCGTGTCTGCCTCGCTTTCGTGCAATCATCGCCCACGCCAACGGGTCACACAAACCCTACCAATACCGAGGCGTGCGTTGGCTGATCAACCAAGAACGCCAGGGCCTCGGTGGTCTCTTCGCCGACGAAATGGGACTTGGTAAGACACTAACACTTATCGGTGCCATGGTCGAGAATTTCCGTAGCCACACCCTCATCATCACACCCGTCGCGCTACTACACCAGTGGCGCGACGCCATCTTCCACTTCACAGGACACCATCCCCTTGTTTTCCATAGTTCTGCTGCTGGAAAGCGTGCATCCCTGGACCAACTACGCAAGGCACCCATCGTCCTATCCACCTATGGAACCATTTCAGTCAGCCTCAAGCTTCCGGTCCTCTCGGTCTTGCACAGAATCAACTGGGACCGCGTGGTATTTGACGAAGCTCATCACTTGCGTACACACACAACCAGCAAGCACCACGGAGCAAGTATGCTCAAGTCATCTATCAAGTGGCTCGTCACCGGCACACCGATCCAAAACCGCAGATCCGACATCGTATCGCTCGGAGCACTCCTAGGATTGTCGGACACACAGCTCCTCTCCAAACACATGTTGCGTCGCACCAAACGCGACGTTGGCACCGACTTGATGCCCGTTGAAACCAATACCATCCATGTGGCTTGGCAAAACGAACACGAACGCCAGCTCGCAGAAGATATTCACTCCCAGTCCCAGATCGCCTTCGGTGTTGTGTCGCGCATTGGAGGCGCATTCGGTCAGCACCTGGGACACTCCCTTGTGGCACTCACGCGCGCCAAACAAGTCTGCACCGCCCCCACCCTCCTCACTCGCCCTGTGCGCAGGGTATTCGATGACGGACACATGCATGTGACACACAAGCACGCCACAACCGCACTTGGTGTCAAGGGAACAAGCAAACTGACTAATGTGCTCCGACACATCTCAGACAACCTAGGAAACAATGCGAACAAGCTTGTCTTCTGCACCTACCACGCCGAAATCGACTTCCTCGAACAAGGTCTCTCTGCCACTGGTGTGCGCGTAGGCGTCAAGGACGGACGCAAGACCGACGCGCGCGCTTTCGAAGAAGCACAAGTACTCATCCTGCAGATCCAATCCTGTAGCGAGGGTCTCAATCTGCAACGTTTCTCAGAGGTCTATTTCGTAACACCTCACTGGAACCCCTTCGTCGAAGAACAGGCCATCGCACGATGCCACCGCATTGGACAGACACAGCGCGTGCGTGTGTTTCGCTTCCTCATGAGAGGCGACGATTTCCAGAGTATGGAAGACGACACTCGAGGAGCGGATACGTTTGACACCTGCGCACAGATCATACAGGACGACAAACGCCGGCTTGCGACTTTCTTGCTCAACGGCGGAGATCACACCAGTCTTGTCTAGCTTAGCTAGCCACCCATAATAGATGCCTCTCCGCGCCACTCGGATACACACCTGCAAACAAAAACAAATCGGGAGCCATGCTCTCGGGAAAAATGTGGTCATTTTTCTCGATGTGTGCCAGCTTCACCACTTTCTCACTTTATTTTTGTTCTATATAATGCATTATTCCTAAAAAATGATTCACCTATCGTTTCATTATTCATGACACATGACTACTCCAAATATCACCGATAGCAGTAATATCAGTGACCCAAACAACCCGATTTATCACACTCACGTTGCTACTAACATGGAACACCAAGGCAACCGCGTCCCAGTTTGTCCTATTTGCGACGCGGGACATTACTGGCGAGACTGCCAGCACCCATGCATCGCACACACACATCGCATTATCAAAGAAGCATTCTTGTTTAAACGCATTCAACACAACACATACAATGGCGCGCATATGCAACTTATGGAGCAAATACCCATCCCCGTCTTGCGTAGTATCGTACATACACAGGCCCCACCGAGCATCCGCGACAACGAACTCCAGTTCCGTTCTCTCTCAGAATGGCGAGCACGCACATTCGTACAGCAACATCTGGTACCTTCCCGTGTTGGTATCATCTCTGCAGCATCCCACGACAATATCCACACAATGATCCACTCTATCTATAACCACATAACACAATGCACGCTTGAAGATCCAGTGTTGCGTTCACCATACGAAGCCATTATCAGACAGAACCACATCGAGAATGTTCAGTGGCATGTAGCCGCAAATTTAAGCCGCACACTTGCCAACGCGAGAAACAACATTTATTCACATACACTCTCCGTAGAAGGACTAACCGACTATATAAATCAGATCAACAGGTACAACACAGAGATAAGTCGCGAACTCATCGTCCATGCCCACGCCCAAATGAGTGAAATCATCAGTGTCGCCAACACACCATCGCCTTTCACCATTCCCAACGGGAACCCTTTACCCAGAAGTTTCCGTGGCAACATATTCCAATTCAATGTCACTCGCCCACGGGTCAGACCCGATATGCTTGTCTCCGCAGGTACCCAATACAATTATATTGATCCCCCCCATACCCGATGGTCTATTGGCAGTACCGACCTCGTCTCCATCACACACCATCTCAATATCATACTACCTCAAAACATCCAGTTGCGTCCCAATTCTGCCATTGCATGGTTGCGAGAATTCGAGATACCACATGGTGGTCTAAACATCCCAAACATCCCCTTCCCCGACATATCAACTCATACAACCACAACATCCGTTCTACCAGTCCCACCCCCACACAGGCCACACAGGCCACACAGGCAGTTTCCGCCCTTCACCATCGATATGTACAACTACGATACACGCATACAGGAAGTCGCAAACGGAGAGCGCGAAAACGAGAGCCTCCCCACGTGCTCCAATTATAGCGTCGGACACACATGTGGTGTTTGCTGGGACGAACTCACAGACGACACATCATGCTATACAAATTGTAATCATAAGTTCTGTCACGAATGCGTAATCGGTATCACGCGAGCTGTGCGTCAATCGCAGATCAATCGCCGATACGGACCTCGGCAATCGCATATATCGTGCCCCATGTGTCGCACCAATATACAGACACTCACCTCCTTCAGCGAAAGCGAAAATACGCAGGTCAAAGTGCTGGAACTGCGCATGATCCTCTATTCCTACAATACGACAGCCAGTTCCGCCACTTCCGCTCCAGTCAGCCAACCCAGCGAACAAGTCACACACGAACCTGAACCTGAACCTGAACCTGAACCTGAACCCGAACCCACCTCCTCGCACGACCTAGAGTACTTACTGGATCTGCTCAACGATACAGACGGATCAGTCTCCCTCATTGCGGACAACCTCGGTAGTAGTACATCCACCTCTAACGCTACGCTCCCCAGTCTTACTAACGTCGAGGACGACCTTGTAGCTGACGCCAATGCCGACTTCAATCCTCGTCGCCAGCACCAACTTTCTAGCCATAGCCACACATAACCTAATCATCGCCTTCGTTGTATGTTGTATAATTTGTTGTGTCATGTAACCAACTAATCATACACCCATTTTTTACAGAGTTGTATCGTTTTAACTCACTTCAACCACCTGTTGTCTGCTCCTCAAGCCTGTCTGCTCTCACGGAGCTGACGCAGATCGGAATCCACAAAATAGTTAATCACCAGCTTCAGTATCGTGATCCCAGACACAATGAAGATCTGGTGCTTCGTCTTTAAGTAAAACAGCTTTAGGACCTCTAGAAACAAAATTGATGTCAGACTAATCGAAATCGTGTAGCTAAAACTCAGTTTCGTATCCTCGTACCATGTCTTCATATCTGGATCCATAAAGTAGTCATACACTGACTTACCCAGCGCACGTGCGATCAGTAAAAGCACCAAGAGATATACCACCACCTCCAGCCACATAATTGTTCCTTCTAAACGTCTGAAAATACTCTTCGCACTCAACTGCATAGATATTCTTCTGTAGAGTACGTAGAGACATTTTCTGTCTGTACTATATATATATAATATGTGCTTTAACTACAAAGTCTCTCTCTTCACATTCACTATCGGGACATTGTTCTCCATCGTATTGATGAAATATGGAAACAAGGCGTACACCATAGAGAACCAAGTCTCGGGATTGTTTTTGGTGTTTATTTCTCTCATTCAGCTCATGGACTTTCTCTTCTGGATCGACCTGAAAAACAAACTAGGTATCAACAAGATAACCACCATACTCGGCCCTATATTGAATGTATGCCAACCTACCATCCTCTATCTCATTAAATACGCATACTACAAGCCCGACATATTTTCGTTTGATAATTTTGACTTGCCTGTGGCCATTCTCAACCTGCTCTATTTTGTCTATTTCATCGGCATGTACACGAAATTCATAGCCGCGGGGAAGCTTACCACACAAGTGGAACACGGACATCTATCGTGGCCATGGATCAAACACACCACACCCATGTATTACCTAATTCTGCTCGCGGTGAATATTTTCTATTTATTCGACTTCAAATACGCGGTTGTGCTATTCACAATCACCTATGCCTTCCTCCTACTAAGTGTGAAATATTTCTATTACAACACAGGGGAGCTCTGGTGCTTTTTCGGATCCTTTATACCACTCATCATGTATTATGTCTCGTTCTACATCTAACACCATGATGCCAACATAAAACTTATTTTTTGATTTATCTAGATCAAAAAATCAGTGTCAGGATACATACACAGACCTATCTAAGAGAGAAGCTGTGCGTACGCACCTACCCCAGCGCAATGGCTCCGTCCTTGGGGACGGGAAGGTCATCCACGCCACGCAGAGGATTTCCACGCGCATCCAGCATCAAATCGTCCGACACATTGCGTGTTGTATCGATGCGCACTTTGCGTGTCTTTTTCGGTGCCATATACCGCATCATGCGACGCGTTTTCGTAGCAGGCTTGATCTGGTACCCTGCCTCGCGACTCTTCAGTGCCGACTTCATCGGAATATCCACCTTCTTCTCTTCCGTATTATCCCCCTTCTCGGTCACAGGCATCTCGATATCCAAATCCTCGATATCCAGTTCCGCGGGAGACACAGAATCACCCAAGTTTCCCGTTTTCTCATCCTTCGCAACCTTCTCCTCCACTAACTCGGAGAGCTCATCACCGATCTCCGCACCCAACTCTTCCAACCCATCCTCCACAACATTCTCGACTGCGTCCTCTGTCTTTTTCATAAGCGTTTCCTCTTTCGCAGGGGGCACATCGATCTCCACCTCCTCGAGCACCACATCTTCTTCCAACGGCTGAGACACTTCTCCCTCTCCCTCTCCCTCTCCCTCTCCCTCTTTCGTCACTGGTTTCGAGGCTGGAGGTAGCGCGAGTTCCGGTGCGAGTGTATCGCCTGGCTTCATTCCTTTCCACACACCATCCATCAACATTTTGTCCAGCGTGACACACTCCTCAGCAAACCCTGCTTGATTGCCGGGGGTCTGATCCTCCCACACTATCTGGAACTTCGTCGTACGCTCTATCGGCGTGTCTGTGTTATCCACGTTCGTGTACTCCGACACCTCTGTTATCATGCAGATCCGATATTTACCAGCGCGTCCGGTTCCTTCAATCTCCAATGACGGCAATACCATGTCCGCCTCGTAAATACTCACCACGCGCGCCTTGTTGGACGACAAATCTATCTCGCGATAAGCATCTACACCCGCATACACGCGGTCGCCTAGCTTCGCATTTGCATTCCCACCCCGCTCAAACGTATCTGGATACGTCTCCAAATAGTAGGGTGCTTCGCGCTGCAAGAACCCCAATATGCTACGCGCAGAACCAACACTCAACGTCGGTCGCAATGTTGGGTTCGTCTCGTGATGGATGTTGTTGAGATACATGCGCACGCAGTCCATGCTGTCCTCCATCTTCGTCTCCGATCGGTTCATGTACATCGTCAACATATGTGCAAACATACCCAACTGCTCGCCGTTAGGGCGAAAACCAGTCTCACTCAGATCACCAACCATGTCCAAGTTCTTATCCCCTATCGACCCCAAATTCCAGTTGTCTTGGAAAGCATAGTAAATGCTTGGACCCAACACACCTCCAAACACCTTCGCCACTAGGTTATACTTTCCCGTATTGCGTAAGGCATCGATGCTGTCCTCCAGGGGCACTTCTTCGCGTTCCACGTTTTGAATAGTCGGAATGTTCTGCTTTGTTTCCAGCATCTCGCGGGTGGTCTTTCCGTCAATCTCCAGTAATCGCCCCATTACCTCAACGAACATATCGCGGGCATACTCTTCGTCCCCCTCTGCACCTTCCGGATATTTTGTAGTGTCGCGATACCGCTTGTCGATCTTCAATGTCGGACCAGGATTAGTTTCGCTAGCCACCAATTTTATCATGTTTGGGCGCGCGAAGGAATCCATAAACGTCTCCTGCATTGTCTTCTGCAATTTCTCCTCGTTTAACACCGGTTTCATCGGCATTTCCAGTGGTGCACATGTTCCCTCCACATCCCAGTTCTCGCCCTCTTGGTACCTGCCACGACTCGTCTCCGAGAACCGCGCCTCC
>Ga0209534_10006471_pt1 | contig 10146 bp, 5 predicted proteins | sample COG_07_FD_184751 | JGI IMG/M metagenome (GOLD analysis project Ga0209534, IMG submission 184751) | Pelagic Microbial community sample from North Sea - COGITO 998_met_07 (SPAdes) (version 2) | ecosystem: Environmental > Aquatic > Marine > Neritic zone/Coastal water | place: Helgoland, sampling... | reverse complement strand
AAATTGACTTTGGGAATTTTGGTTTTATTGGAGATGTTTCGGATAACCGAAATCGCTGGTGGTCTGTCGAGGTGCAGGTTGAAGGGGGATTGGACAATATTCTTGGAATAGACAATCGAAAGCAACAAGCCTCGCAACTAAGGTTTTTTGGTGACGACGAGACTGAAGATGAAACCAATGAACTCCTATTGTGGATCTCTGAGAATATTTCTGCGAACATCAAATCCATGAAAAAAGAAATTATTGCACAAAGTGCTGGAAACGGAGGAGGTAGCAATTCCGATGAAGACACGAACGTTGGAGATTTCAGTAATGACACTGTAGATGATGTCGATATTAGTGACGGAGATGAGACGAAGGAAGAAAGAGAGGGTCTTCTTAATAAATGGATTGAAGACCGGTATCCAAAAAAGCCAAAAGATGAAAGAAAGAGAATGGTAAAATGGGCATTGGAACTTCGTCAAAAATTCATCATCGTCTTTTCAGATTTAGGTGACACTGACTTATATAGACCTACTCAAATTGGAGATATCGTTCTCCTTGAAGTTAACTTTCACCACAACTTTTATAAAGACTTCATCGAGCCCTACACCTTGGATGATACTGCAGAGGGGCAAATCAAAAGAAGAATTATCTATTTACTCATGTGCTCTCTAGCTAAAGCAACCCTTGGATTCAATACGGATGACTCAAGAAAGCTTGTGCGCAAATTCAACAACACTTTCAGTATATCTCTAGATGAATATATTGGTGAACTAGCTCAGTAAAATAGGTTAAAAGTTCAGTATGTCACTAATAGACCAAAGAACAGAACTTCAATCCCTTTTTTTATTACGTAGTCTTTATGCGTAGATAGCGCCACTTTAAAATGTTTACTGAACAGACAATATGTAAAGTTCATTTGTTGCTCTCGAAGATGCTGTGTATACTAAATTCAGATCTTTTTTATCGCCAGACAGCCCAAAATCAACAGCAAATACAATCGGAGCTTCTAAACCTTTAAATGTGTTTATACTCGAGTAGTTGATCGTGTCTTGCTGAAATCGTGCTTTGTTGTCTAAAGCCCGAAGCGGGAAGCCAGCAAGAGTGTCACACGAGGCAAGGCTGCTTTCACTTTTGGCTGAGCGGAGAATCAATAGAATTTGCTCCGCTTGGATTCTTTCCTTCGAAAGAAGATCCTTCAGCTCATTGTTCAACCAAAGGATCAAGTCTTCGGCAGAGCCAAAGGATTCGATTTGAACATCATCTCCAGTTGGTGATCTGTCAAAAGTCTCGATTGGTTGGGCAACGATTGTTTCTAGATAAGTTACGATTGATTTTGTATTCCGACAATTCTCTTGAAGGTGAAACTTCGTGAAGCTCGATTGGTTTGGCACTCCATCAAAATGCCCAAAAATATCCTGGAATTTATCCAGGAAAATATACTTCTGCCCTTCTTCCGCTACTGATTGAAAAATAAGGTCAAACCAAAATTGTTTAAAATCTTGGCCTTCATCAATTATCAGTACATCGTACTTCTTCTTCAGAAAAGACATGAAGGATTCCAATTTAGCTGGCACTTCTAAATCCCAAAAATCTTCGGCAGATTTATCTACAGCATTCCACCAATCGGGTTCAAATTCTGTGATTATTTCTCTTGAAAATGAATGAAATGTGCAGACTTTAAGCTCTTTCTCGTCCCTATTAAAATCATAGCGAATTTTATTCGCAAGCGTTCGGTTGAAACACATGAATAGCACAGACTTTCCATCATTCAAAAAATCTTGAGCGAGTGTTTTAGCGATTATAGTCTTACCCGAACCTGCAGGCCCATCAATGATGATGTTCTTATTTTCAGAGACATGCATAAAGAATCTCAGCTGAAGTTCAGTCAACTCTACAAAACGCTCTTCATCATATTTGATTCGAGTACTGAGGGTTTGCACAAAGCCCAAACCTCTCAAAAGTGACTTCTTGAATAGCTCATACTGCCATTTTTTCGCTCCTCTTCTCGATGAATGAGTCTTTTGTATATGAATGAACAAGTCATCCAGCGCGTACTCAACATGTAGAAGCCTTAAGGCATCGATCACCTGTACTGCATTGACGGAGGATGGGAAATGTTTGGTGTGTTCCATTTCGCAATCTGGAAAGCACAAGGCCCACATGACGGGCATATCAGCGATGGTTTCGCCATACATGCTCAAAAAAGAATGAGTCGAACCCGAAACTTGTGAAATAGGCGAAGACAGTCTGTGGCCGTTTTGTTTCCAAACATCATCTGCCCCACTGTAATCTATGAGTCCTCCTTTTACTTCAATGCAGACAAGAGCTTTTTCAGGAAGGGCTATGATAAAGTCAATCTCAAATTCGGGTTTCTTACCTACACCATCTGTTATGAATTTCCGTGAATAGAAAACATCATACTTATCTGACAAGCTCCTCAATCGTTCATAGACCTTTTTTTCGGCATGTTCATTTTGTCGATCACTTGGAAATGTAGATGGATAGATCATGATGCGCTGTCTATTTGTATTTTAGTTAAAAGTAATAAAGGTCAATGTTTCGAAGCGGAGAAAATTTGTTCCAAGGAGCCTTGGAGTTCATCGAACAACAAAACAGCATATCCATATTCTCGGCTTACACTATGCGACCTACTCTAGAGAAGCTTAATTCCACCAAGAAGGTCGAGCACATTGTTGTTCGTTGGGACACACGAGATCTCATCACTGGCATTGCGGATTTAAGCATTTACGAATACTGCAGGGCAAATGGGATTATACTTTACCGAAATCCTAGATTACATCTCAAAGTCATTTTGGGAGATGATGATGCCCTTTTTCATGGTTCGGCCAATGTTACTGGAAGAGGATTGGAGGAAAGAGGAAAGTCCTTCAATTATGAATTGAGCGCAGTCACAAACATCTCCATAGAGGAACAGACATATTTAAAAAAGATTCTTTTTGACAGTCAACTTGTAGATGAACAGTTATTCTCAGAACTTGAAGAATACGTTAAGGCAAATCGGATGGAGGTTCCAGATGAAAAAGAACCTTTTGAACCTACACAGAGTAGCGCGACTGACTTCCTTATTTCGCATTTACCGATGTCGCATAGACCCGATCAATTATGGTCTCAAGTCCAAGAATATGAACATCTGGACGCGCTAAGTCAAAAGTGCATTGTGCATGACCTTTCCTTGTTCGAACTGAACCCGACCCTGGATGAGGCGCATTTCGTTGAAGAAATGAAAACATCCTTCAATTCAAATCGTTTCGTCCAAGCATTTAAAGAAGCTATCGTTGGTTCTGAAAAACAAGAGTTTGGTTATGGCGAATCCGCAGCATGGATCAGTGAGAATACCACTACAGTTCCAACCCCTCGGAATTGGGAGTTGAAGCAACGCCAGGTCGTGAACATTCTATTTGAATGGTTGAGTTTCTGTGATCCTAATTTCATGTGGCACATCTACAGTTATCGACAGAACATATGCTACCTACCTATCACTGTTACCGAAATTCCGTCGATATGGGAGTCCGAGATCAGCGCCCTTAATATAGGTTCTGCCCGAGGGAGCGAAGCGCCACATCAGCCCATCCTCCTTCTGTCACTATTAGATCAGTTTCATCGACATGACAAAGAATACAACATTCAAGACCTCATAGACGCGTTTACAGTTGTTTGGAATAAGTATGATACATACTTGATGAGTGACAACCCAGATATAGTAATGCCCATAAAAGCACTTTTAAGGAAGGGCATCTTAAATGCCCAGTTCAAGAATAATTCTGGAGAAGCTCAGATTAATGAGACTCGTTCGGTTTCAGAGTTAGGAAGCCAAATTGAGTTCGTATACTTAAACGACGCTCTCAAAAAAGCTTTGGATGAGATGGAAGACATTCGCCCCCTGAAAAAACGGTTAATAGGTATGGCTGCGACCGCTTTACCAAGTGACTAAACAAAACACGCAATACAACTTTCCCCTTCTGTATCGTCGAGTATGTCAATGAGGAAGCTCGAACCTTTCGACTTGGCCTTATTACTCCTCTTAAGGTGGTCACGTTTGATTTGTTCAATTCTGGCAGGGCTCTTTATATCATCAAGAGACTCCTCTTGGTTCCATGTAAAACCTTCATCTACTTTTTCATAATGCTGGGCCTGAAGAAATAAATCTGGATGCTGCTCGTACAACCACACCCATTCGATTTTCTGTTGAAAAAAACAGAAAAAGCAGCCTGACCTACTCCGTGCATACTCCCCTTTCTCACCATCTACCTCGTACTCCAACTTCTTATAATAATTGGGCACGCCGACCCCCGATTCCTCAAGAATTTTAAAAATATCGGCTCGATTTAAATTGTCTTCATTGTCTAACAAAGGAAAGTCAGTCTCCTGCGCCAATGGGTACTCTGTACTCTTCAACCATTCAAAAGCTGCGTGATTGAACCCAACTACTCCCCTGTCTAACAATTGATTTTGTTTATCCAAAAAGACTCGGCGGTTTTGTTTTGGGTTTCGCTCTTCCAACTTCACCTCTGCATCTATGATCTTTACTACACGGTCGAGTTCAGGACCAGAAACAATAGAAGAGTATACCTCTTTCAAATTGTCGCGATTTCCATTGGCAAGAATCTTTCGAACCACATCGTCCGACCAAATGTTTCTGCGAAATGGGAAAATAGATTGGATGTTCGTCTTTTTCGAAATATATCCCTCTCTATCTTCATCTCCACGTATCCCAACGTAACTCACCACGGGATCATGCCCCACATACTCTTCAAATGGGTCTAATTTCATTTGTTTGGTACACCAGCGAGCAACAGACGAAGGCAGATAACCGCGATAGGCTTTGTAGTAATAATCAAAGGGATTCTCATCTGCTTTTTTGGCAGCTTCTGGTTTCAAGAATTCTACCTTTTTCCCCAAATAAATCTCAATGTTTTCAATGAGCTGGTAGGTTTCATCGAGCTCCTTACCCGTATCACAGAAGTAACAATTCAGGTCGATGCTAGGGAATTTCTCATGCAGGAAAATAGCAAGGGCCGCACTATCCTTCCCTCCAGAAATACCTATCACGTGCTTCAAATTCTTCATGACTTCAACTCGTTTTTGATCAGCTCAGTAAGGATCGCCAATCGTGTTTTTTTATTCTTTCCAAGCAATTTTTTCACCTCAAGAAGTGCTGGTTGCATTTCTTCAACTTGCTTCTCCGAAAGCCGGACATTGGAAGTTTTCATTCCATCCAAGCCAGTCACATCAATCTTAAACAATTGCTCGCCCTTTTCGGTTTTAACCTTGTGGAGGTTGAGCAGATTGTCAAGCTCTTGAATGTTGAATTGAAATCGATCCATGAAAATCTCTTCCTCCTCATCATGAATCCGATCTAATGTCTTTCCAAGAATACTCTGCCCCACAGAGGCTATCCAACTGTTGCGATCGTTCAAGGGAGAGTTTACCCGTTGAAGAAACACCTTTTGCTTCGGTAGCAAACGATGCTCTTTGAGGTCTTTATATCTCTTCTGCAAATGAGCCTTATAATCCTCAAAACTCATGACCTTTCCTGTCAGTTCGTGCGAAATAAAGGCTTCAATTCTATTTAGGAGCTCAGAATAAACCTTCTTAATCTCACTGACGGCATCGTTCAATTTGGCGCCAAATTCTGCTAAACTCCCCTCCGATTGTTCAATTTCAGAAAGCGAGAAACTAAGGGCCTTTGGAATGGCTTCAAAAAAAGTTTTTTCAGGGTCTTGGGCGTCAACGATTGCTTTTCTCAACTCTAATGCCTCTAGGCTCAGCCTCTGAGTATTCTTTGAATAATCGTTCAGTTCTTTGTAAAAAATAAGAAAGGGCCGTACACTCTCAATGAAGCTCTCTTGATTCAACTTCGGTTGCTCAGACTGCTCGAGAAATTCACGATACTTATTGAATACACTCAGACGTACTCCCGTAATCTCAAAAGACTTCACCTCGAACTTATCCGGCTGACGGGTCATCATGTACAGGACAGCGTCGTTGATGTAGGGGATGAACCTGCCTTCTTCATAAAGTGCAAAATCCCCACGGTTGATAAACAGGAAGGTCGGAACCCAAAAATCGATCAAACCTAGCTTCAGTTTAAAAGGCCGCTTAGAAAGCAGTTCCCAAAGCCTTGAAATCGACTGCTTCTCTTCCCTACTGCTGCTTAAAAATTCCATCGAGGCTTTCCATACCTCAGAAAAACCATTTTGTCCTGAAGGTTCTCCTAGCTCCCATGACTTCCCATGCAATTTGTGCATTTTATTTTCCCGAAGCAAGGACTGGTAAATAGTCTTTTCAGGTGGGAACTTCTCATCAGAGAACCCTAAGCCAGGTTCACTCCAGTGTTCCACAAGTTGATTGAAGTAATTCTTTCTCGCTGTATGTATGGAAGTGGAAATCTTATGCTTGTTAAGGAGCTCGTTATCAAACTTTGGGGAAAGTCTATAAACCTCATCACAAATCAACGAAAGTTGATGATTCAGTGCTTTCTGATCAATAATTCCTTTAACCTCTGTTCCTTTAAAAAACCAACGAACCTTGTTGGTGTACAATGAATCCACCACATCATGGCTGAGCAATTTCTCATTAGAACTTAGAATAACCTCAAACTCTTTCTTGGCAACAAAGTCATCCCTATTGTCTCGTAAGGCAATTTTAGTCTTTAAGATTTCCAACAGCCTATTCTGTATTGAGTCTGAATTTGTAAACCAACCGTAAAATATGGCTTCATCATGAAGCTTACTAGAAGCTTGCACTTCATCCACATCAAGCTGCTCATTAAAAATCAACTTCACGTAACCATCCATAGCTCCTGAAGGAGTTAAAACACTCTCTAGCTTGTCGGTTATTTCAAAGCCAAAGAGGCGAGGCGTTCCCTTTTCGTAGCTTACCTTCTTTGCTTGCAGAACCGGAAATTCAAAATGTTCTTTCAAGGCTGAAATCACATCGAAGGATTTTGGCAGATTCTTTTCAGCCCTAAGCAGAGCCTGGTCAAAATCTACATCTGTCCCCTCTATAACTTTAAAAGAGTTGTTGAATTTGCTGTAGGAAAGAACGCTCTTTTTCTTCAGGCTCGCAAGAGCCATATTCAAAGCCTCAGCTGAGTACATTTCCCGGAAGTAGCTTCTCAAGAAATCTTCATCAACTTGTGCGGCCTTGGAGGCGAAAACCTGGAGTAAGCCTACCGTTTTAACCAACACCACACACAAATGATCATCGGCAGTCCCACCAAATTCAGCACGCTCCACCCCAGCCTGCATTGCCTGCCAGTGCCGGTAATGGGAGTTGTATGAAGAGTTCAGGTTGGAGTAAAATGAATTCAACAGATAATCGTACACGACCGCCACATCAGCCCAAGCTTCTGATTGAATATCGCTTTCCAAAAAGGTGAAAAGCGATCTTTCGTTTTGACCGTATTGCTGCAAGGCCTTTGTAAGAACCGCAGCAGAAATAATATCAAGTGGAGCCAAGGACGTTCTTAAAGCATCCAAAGAACTTGAGGAAAATGGCAATAGATTCTTAGCAATGGCAAGGTCGAGGAAATCCTTGCCCTTCTTACCATTTGACTTTAATTTTTCAGAAGCAAGATAAAGAAGCTGCTCAACAGGCTCATTGAAGGTGAGTTCTTTAAACCGCCCTCTTACTTTCTTCCACTCGCGTTTTTGGGCGCTGCTCAAATCATTTGAGGCGTAGGCTTCAAAGTTTTGATGTAAAGTTGAAATCAGTACAATGTTTCTCGAATGGTCGTTGACAAACTCAGCAAGTTGCTGAAGGAAATACAATTCCTTCTCTGGATTAAATTTGGCAGCATATTCTAGAAACTTCCCGAATTCATCCAAGTATATGACAAGCAAGTCCGATGCTTCGGACATCTGAAATAAGTGGTCAAATATTTTCTGGCTGCCCTCATAATTTGAGGATATGTCAAAATGCTCTTCGAAGTATGCGATCAAAGACTGAAATTGACCCACAATCCGGAACGACTGAATTGTTTTGGCCTTGCCAATGCCTTCAATTTTCAATTCTCCATCTCCTCTCAAAGCTGTGTCGAACGCCATAAGAAATGAAGACTTACCCGTTCCGTAGGAACCGATAAGCGTGAAGGAGTGAATCCCTTTTTGATAATCTGAATAGACTAGATTCGCTATCTGCTGAGCATTTGGAGTCACGATGTATTCTAAATCGCGCTGCGCATCCCGCAGAATATTTACGGATGGAGTGAATTTAGTTTTCATAATAGGCCTCCAAAACTTTTAGTGGATTTAAGTTTTTCTTGAATTGAAGCTCGCGGATGCCGGCCTCATTGCTGAAGGTAATTCCGAATTCCAATTCCTCCGCAAAGCGCTCCAAAACAACACTTAAGCCCTCCTTACTAAGCGCGAACACAGAGCCGATTTCATTCTCACCGTTGTAAAGTTGATCGAAGCCAATAGACTTTTCGCCGGCATGCTTGGCCAGAACTGCGTACAAGAGAATGTGCAAGGGGATTTCATTCCTCTGCCCTCTTTCCATAAACCAAATCTCTCGGTTCTTAGACTTTCCGTCGCTATCAATGAAAGCTCGGTTCTTCTTCTTTAAAAGATTTATTTCAGTAAGGATTCCAGTAAAGCTCTCTTCAATGTCACTTGCCTTGAAGTCGGCATAGTACGTCCGATAAAAGACCGTAAAATCCTTCTTCAAAGTGTTTTGATTGTAATCACCATCCTTCCTATTGATGAGTGCAATAAAATGCTCAGCCGTAAACTCTTGTCGCTCCTTAATCAATTCATTGAAGATGATGGAGAATGTTGAGGCCTTGCTACCAGTCACAAGCATGTAGTGTAGCAACCATAACGTTCCGTGATCTTCTAAAAACGGATCCCAACCATTGTCGCTAAAAACCTTCTGAGCAATCTCATTCGGTTTTCCATCCTCATTCAGTATCTGATAAGCCCTAGCCCAAAAACGAATGGCAGTTACCATGTTCTTACCCACACCCAAATCCAAAGAGGCTTCAGGATCCGTAAAGGACTTCTTGTGCTCAACATAATCATAGGCTTTTTTAAGCCAGAACTGCCTGCAGTGGAAGGTGTCGTGTCCTGAAAAAACTAGAGAACTCATAAATCAAGTTTACATTAGATTCATTAAAGATTGAAGATGTCCAGCGGATTTCAATCAACAGAATTTGAACAAATGAAGGAAGGGAGATTGTAAGGTATTTACAAACTAACTTTATTCTCATGAAAAATTTGCTCACGCTACACGAAGTCATGGTGCTTGGCTTATGTAAATCGTCAGCAAAATCTGGACTGAGATAGAAGTAAAACTAAGTGACAGTTTATTACTTTCAAAGCAAGCTTTGAAGAACTATATCAATCCTTTTAAAAGTTCATAAAAATGGCAAGACCAATTGTATTCGGAGAGATTGAAGGAATAGGAGAAGGCCACTGGTTTGAAGGCCGCAAAGAAATGATGCCGACCAGTTTTCATAGAAGTTGGGGCCGAGGCATAGATGGCAATGCCAAAGAAGGGACAGCTGCAATTGTACTATCAGGTGGATACGAAGACGACAAAGACCTTGGTGATGAAATTGTCTACACGGGAGCTGGCGGAAACGACACAAACAGCGGTAAACAGATTTCTGATCAGACGTGGGCAAATACAGGAAATGCTGGGCTTCAAAAGAGTATGAATGAAGGGCTACCGGTAAGGGTCATTAGAGGTCATAATCATAAGTCGCCATATTCTCCTAAGAGCGGTTACAAATATGCTGGCCTTTACAGTGTTGTAGACGCCTGGCAAGAGATCGGAAGAAGTGGATTCAAAATTTGCCGGTTTAGACTTATTTATTCTGGGCAAAACGATCAACGAAAATCTGCAGAACATATAGAACTTGATCATGGGGTAAAAGAGAAGCGCCGTAAAGCCGGAACTGTCCTCAGGATTGTTCGAGACACCAAGATCTCCAGGGATATAAAGAATCTGTACAAGTTCGAATGTCAAGTCTGCGGAACTGCCCTCAAAACTAAGAATGGGTTGTACGCTGAGGGAGCACATATAAAACCATTAGGCAAACCACACAATGGTGATGATAGCATTGCAAATCTCCTTTGCCTCTGCCCTAACCATCATGTTTTGTTTGACAAAGGATCGTTCTCAATTACTGATGAT
>Ga0209534_10006469_pt1 | contig 10148 bp, 11 predicted proteins | sample COG_07_FD_184751 | JGI IMG/M metagenome (GOLD analysis project Ga0209534, IMG submission 184751) | Pelagic Microbial community sample from North Sea - COGITO 998_met_07 (SPAdes) (version 2) | ecosystem: Environmental > Aquatic > Marine > Neritic zone/Coastal water | place: Helgoland, sampling... | reverse complement strand
CTTTATCTGTTTTAATGCTTGCGGGAATTAATGAAATATTAATTATCTCTACCACACATGACCTTCCTAATTTCCAAAAACTATTTGGAGATGGAAGTGATCTGGGATTAAAACTGTCTTATGCTGAACAGCCAAAACCAGAAGGCTTAGCGCAAGCTTTTATAATTGGAGAAGATTTTATAGGTTTAGATGATGTTTGTTTAATATTGGGAGATAATATTTTTTATGGTCACGGATTAACTGAGTTATTGTCAAGTGCTGTAATTAATACCTCTAGATACAAGAGAGCAACTATTTTTGGCTATTATGTTAATGACCCTAAAAGTTATGGGGTTGTAGATTTTGATAAAAAAGGGAATGCTTTATCATTAGAGGAAAAGCCCTTAAAACCTAAAAGTAATTATGCAGTTGTTGGTCTTTATTTTTATCCAAATTCTGTAATAAAAATGGCCAAAAAAGTAAAACCTAGTGAAAGAGGTGAGTTGGAAATAACTACTTTAAATCAATTGTATCTAGATCAAAACAAATTATCAGTTGAAATAATGTATCGAGGGTTTGCCTGGTTAGATACGGGGACTCATGAATCTATGCTTGAAGCTTCAAATTTTATTCATACTATAGAAAAAAGGCAAGGTTTAAAAGTTGCTTGCTTAGAAGAAATAGCTTTTGACAAAGGGTTAATTAATGAATTCACTTTGAAAATGCACATTAAAAATTACAAGGGTAATTCATATGCAAATTACTTAAACAGAAAATTACAATAATTTTGAAAATCTCTATAATTACAATTTCTTTCAACGCTAAAGCTACTATTGAAAAAACACTAAAGTCTATAGCTACTCAATCTTTCATGAATATTGAACATATTATTGTAGATGGAGGCTCCAAGGACAATACATTAGAGATTTGTAATTCATTTCCACATATTTCAAAAATAATTTCAGAACCAGATAATGGAGTGTACGATGCCTTTAACAAAGGCTTAAAGGTTGCTACAGGCGATGTTGTAGGTTTTTTAAATTCGGATGATGTTTTTTATAATGAAAATTCTGTTCAAGAAATAGCGAATGCGTTTTTGTATAACGATGTTGATATTGCTTACGGAAACTTAGATTATATTAATCAAGAAGGTAAAGTTGTTAGAAACTGGATCTCTATGCCATATGAGCCAGGGTTGGCTAAAAAAGCATTTATGCCAGCACATCCAACTTTTTATTGCAGAAAAGAGATTTATGAATGCCTAGGAGGTTATGATAATTCATTTAAAATTGCCGGAGATTTTGAACTTTGTTTGCGTTTTTTAGAAAAGAATAAAGTCCCATCTTTTTATATTAACAAAAAGCTTGTAAAAATGCTTGTTGGGGGTATTAGTAATTCTGGACTTAAAAGTAAACTGATTATTCACAACGAGCAATTAAGAGCTTTTAAAGAAAATAAAATTAAAGTTAACCAAATATTATTTTTCTTTCACAAGCTTAAAAAATTTTCTCAGTATTTTTAGTTGTAAATTAAAATGAACAATTGTAAAAACTATAAATAAATATTAATTTTTACCAAATATGAAAAATCATTATAATTCAGATTATTTTTTGTGGCAAAGAAATATTGGGCAAAAAAATATAATGCATCTTAAAAAAAGATTTTCAAAATTTATTGATAAAGACTCAACTGTTCTCGATTTTGGATGTGGTGGAGGATTTTTATTAAATAGTTTGGATTGCAGAGAAAAAATAGGTTTTGATGTAAATAAACATGCTCTTCAAAATCTCCAGGAATTTAAAATTAAGCCATGTCAAAATTTGAGTGAAATAAAAGAAAACTCAATAGATATAATAATATCTAACTCTTGCCTTGAACATGTTCCAAACCCTTTAGAATCTCTATTAGAATTAAAAAATAAATTAAAAATTAATGGAAAAATTATTTTTTCTGTTCCACATGAGACAATAGGTAATCATTATAAACCATTAGACATAAACTATCACTTATATACATGGTCTCCTATGACTATTGGAAATCTATTTAATGAGGCAGGTTTTATAAACATTAAAATTGTTACATACAGGGAAATGGGGCTGCCAGGAGAGTATAAATTAAGGGGACTTATTCCAATGGCTATTTTAAATATACTAAGAAAACCTTATAGAATATTTCGACTTGTATTGGACGAACTAAATATTATAAGACTTGGAGTAGATGGACATATGTTAGTATATGCCACTAATAATTGATTAAAAAGTCAAATTAAAGGCAGAAACCAATTTGTTAGATTTTTCAAACTCTCATTTACTTAAATTTTCATTTTGAACTTAATTTGATATTATGATTTAGCAGGAGTTTTATATTCCTTTTCCATAATTGATAAATTGTTTTTTTGGCTTTGAAGCCTCTGATAGCAATAATTTTAATTTGTTGGGGAAGTATGGAGTTTTATAATTAATCTCTGAATCAGAAATAAGATGACTAGATTTATTTAGCCGGTGCTTTATAAACCAATCAATTCCTGTTTGAGTAACATTTAACCATTTAAAAAATGGATTTATATCTATTTTATTATTTATAAAATTGCTTTCTATTTTTACAGCTTCAGTTCTAGTTAACCTTCCATGTCTAATTTCCCTAGTACAATGGTCTGTAATTTTTCTGTAGCCTAACCTTTCAAACTTCAATAAATCATGAATTTGATAATATACTGAAGATCCGGCCCTTTCATATGGATCAAAACTATTTGGATTAGCTTCGGGTTTAAATCCGTGTTTTAAAACCATAGAGTGGTTTTGTTTTAATGGATCCCATGGCAAATAATTGCTTAAATACAATCCTTTAACTTTTTTGCTTAATTTTTTTAGATCATCTGGGTAATGGTAATAATTCAATTTCCTTTCATTTACCTGAGCCCCGTTTCCAATAAGACTTTCTATATCTTTTCCAAACAAGTCATGTTCAATTCGTGACCATGAACTCATTTCAACAGAATCTTTATGTGAAAACTTACCAACTTGCTCAACTGCTTGGTTACCTCCCCAAACTATAAGAGGAATTGATTTTTCTTTAGCAACATGAACTGGAAAGCTAGTATAAAGTTGAAGCCAAGGTAGATACATATGATTATACTTTCTTAGGCTGGTCCTTATCAATTCTTGATAAGTTTGCTTCTCTGGATTATATACCCAACTATCTAAATCGAAATGAGTGATTAGGTTATGTAGATTCGTCCATCCAATATCATTATAAAAGTATGAATTTACTGAAACAACAAGAGGATTCATTTTTAATTTTAATACTTCTTGTATCACAAAATAATCATCTGCGTCACCAGTTACAGGGACTATACAATCATATGTTTTATTTTTCTTTTTTGCTATTTTAACTTCCTCTTGTAAATAACTATATTTTTCAACCCAGTCCAGATTATATTTTTCTTTGTGAGTGATACATCCTAAACACTCTTCACCACTATAAGCCATTCCAAAAGGATGACTTGAATCATAGAGGCAGAATTTACAATTTTTCATAATAATTAGATTTTGAAAATTCTCTATGTAGTATTGAGTTTTCTACTGCTAGTGCTTTTGGGGCTTTATTCTTGTTTATAAATGAATTGACTAAGTCAGAAACACCTCCAGAAAAAACACAGTTTTTAGGATTTATTTTAAGGTTATTAACTACATCTTTATTAAATCCATTCGGGCTCCCCTCATTTTCACAGTCGTAAAGTATGATTTCATCACACAATTCAATATTATTAAGCTTATCAACAGAAACAAACTTATTTATTTGTGAATTAAAAACGCTTACTTGTGCTTCTAATTTAAATGGAATCAAACCGACAATAGCTTGTCTACCGAAAAGATCAGTAGCAGCTCTTAAAAGACTACTTTCTTTGTTAAAAAGCGCACTTGAGAAAACAAATCTTTCAACGGGTAATCCACTTATCAAATGGAGTTGATTAATATTTCTAATTCCCCCTCCAAAAGAAATTGGAGTGGAAGATTTTAATTTCTTAATTTCGTTTAGATCACTTAGTAAAGTTGAGTCATTTTCATTATCTCTAATAGGTCTTATAATAGTTATATCATCAATCAAATATTTATCTAAGTGAGAAACAATATTTTGAAGTTTACCTAAAGGGCGTAGTAAATTCCAACCATATGATTGATAGCAATATCCATTTTTAAATAAAACCATACTCCCTATTCTCATCATATTATAATTTTAAACAATTCTTCACCTAATTCTTGACTTTTTTCTGGATGAAATTGAAATCCTAAAATATTTTTTTTATGAATAATAGATGAAAATGACGATAAACTATCTAATTCAATTTTTTGATTAAAAGCACTATTATCAACGGCTTTAATTCCATAATTATGATTAAAAAAAACTCTTCCGGTTAATTTAGTTTTACGTGAGGTAGATTTTCTTTTATTTTGCCAATGTTCTGAAAGATTATTTTTAGTAAATGAAAAAGGCAACCAGCAAGTGTTACTTTCTTTTAAGTTTATTTTTGTGACTCTACCTTTTATAAAACCAAGGCCTTCTATTCCTCCATCTTCTTCCATATAATCCATAAAAATTTGAGCGCCCAAACAAATACCTAGAATCCGTTGGCCCCTTTCTTTGGCTTCTTTTAATTCCTCAAATAATTCATATTTTTTTAAGTTTTCAGCAAATAATTTAGCCGAACCAACTCCAGGAAGAATAATTAAAGAATAAGTATTTAAATTTTTTGAATTATCAATAATTTCCCAGCTCACTATACATCTGTCTAGCCAATTTTTAATTGATTGAATATTTCCAACGCCAACATCAATTATTCCTATCATTATGCTATTTTAAATTTCCTTATTGGTCTGACAACACCTTTTTTTATATCAAACAAATTTTTATTTGTGTAAGAATAAACAATTTTCCAAAATTCATCTATTTTAATATTTACATAACTACAATAACTTTTTATAATTGAGTCATCACATATCCCGTCGTATTTTTTCACAATTTTAATGCCTTCTTCTCTTGACATCAAACCAAGACGAATTTCTTCATTAACATAGTCGGAAGCTCTGCCAAATCCAAATTTATAATATTTAATCATCATGTTAATATTTGTAAATTCTTCATCTAACATTGATGCGTTTGAAATATCACCTGTTTTGCCTTCATCAAACGGTCTTAAAGTTAATCCATTTAAAGCTGCGTATGAAGAGTTATTAGCAGTAGACCAGTCATCCCAAACTGGACCCAAAAAATAGATGTTAATTTTCTTTTTCTTAAATTCAATCTCATCTGGATACACATAATGTTTGCCTTTTCTTAAACCAGCTTTTTCGAATATCCACTCTTCCCCACCTGAATTTAAAGTATTTAATTTTCTAAGATTATTACCATCAAACACATCTTTTCCTAGAATTGTACTCTCACCTACTTGAGTGGCGCTATTTTCACCCCAAAAAATAGTATTTACGCCTAAATCAATTGCCAATCTGGGAACTGAGGAAAAAAGCGCTTTTTCACAACTTTTACTTACATTTCCAAATTTTCGAAAACTTTCAAGTGATAATTCTGAAGAAGTTTTAGGGGATGGTGTAACAGTAATAATATCAAATCCCATTTCTATAATATTTGATAGATTCTTTGCTCCAATTTCTGTCATTTGCATAGGTGGATATGCAACACTTATTAATAATGGCCTTAAACCTAAACGATCTCTCACCCAATGCGCTTGTCTTGTGCTATCTTTGCCTCCACTTACGCCAACTATACAGTCATATGCTGCTTTATTTTTTTGCCCTTTACGACTTTCAGAATATAATTCCTTTAATACTTTTAATTTAATTCTAGGATCAACATTTGAATCATTTTTAGTAAAATAGCAAGCTGAACAAAATCCATTAATAAATTCACCACCAGGCCTTAAGTTAGTTGAAAGACATTTTTTGCAATGTTTCATAATTCAATTTGATTTGAAGATAATGCTGTTCCTCGTTCAAGGTCAAACTTAACTTTTTTACCTAAAATCTCATTAAAATATTTAGGATGCATGCCGAATCCAGGTCTTATACTTCTTACGTTATTCTCAGTAATTATTTCACCTTTTTTAATATTTTCAACAATATATAGTGACCTTGAGAAATTTCTATTTATTTTTTGTTTGTCGGTGAGCTTGTAATCTATTTTGCCAATTGCGGTCTCGACATTTCTAATTTCCTTAACCATTTCTGAAAATTCTTGCTCATTCATCGAAAAAGAAGCATCAGGCCCACCTATTGAGCGGTCAATTATAAAATGTTTTTCAATAATTTTCGCTCCAAGTGCTGTTGCGACAATAGGAACAATTGATCCCATGGTATGGTCAGATAAACCGCTAATAACGTTAAAACGTTCTGCTAAATCTTTAACCATGCACATATTAGCTTCCTCAATAGGTGCTGGATAACTAGAAGTACATTTTAATAATGCAATATTGCTATTCCCCATTCTTTTACATGCATTTATAGCTAATTCAATATCTTCAATATTAGCTATTCCTGTAGAAATTATAATAGGCTTGTTTTTTGAAGCTACATATTCAATAAGAGGAATATCTGTAATTTCAAATGAGGCAATTTTGTACGCAGGAACATTAAGGGTTTCTAAAAAATCTACAGCAGTTTTATCAAAAGGCGATGAAAAACAAACTAATCCTTGTTTATTAGCTTCTTCAAATAATTTAGAATGCCATTCCCATGGAGTATATGCTTGTTTATATAATTCATATAAATTTTTCCCATTCCAAATAGTACCTTTAATTAAAAAGTCATCTTTATTAGAGTCAATAGTAATAGTGTCAGCAGTATAGGTTTGAAGTTTAATGCAATCAGCACCAGCTCTTTTAGCAGCTTTTATAGATTCTAAAGCAATTTCGATATTTCCGTTATGATTTGCAGATAGTTCTGCAATAATGAATACAGGAGAATTTTGATCAATTTTATAATTATGTATTTGCATTCTCTAATATATAATTTAAACAATTATGACCTTTATGCTTTAATTTTTTATAAAATTTATAGCATGCTTTTTCAAAAGAATAAATTGAGTTTAGGTTATTATTTTTGATATAAGCATTTATGATAAATTCAGGATTTTTAGAATGAAAATATTTTGAAGCCATATTTAACATCTCAACAGCATAGCCTTTTCCTCTGTATTCACTTGCAATTGAAATACTTATTATTGCTTGACTAAATGCTACTTTTTCAATTCTAATTTGACCAATTTCATTATTTGAACTTAAAAATATAAGCATGATACAATTTTTATCATTTATTTTATTTTGAAACCATTTTTGATGGGCTTTAAAGGTTACTTTTGTATTACTAAATGACAATAATCTTACTTCAGGATCATTTAACCATTTAAAATAAGTAGTTATGTCACCAATGTTAGCTTCTCTAAATTCGATCATTGATTTTAGAATGAATTAAAATATCAATATAACTTTTCTTAAAAAAACAATGTTCCTTTAATCTGGCTTCTTCAATATATTTGGCTTTTAAAAGAAATGGGTATAAATGAGATCTTAAATCAAATGCATATGTATAAATTTTATGTAAATTAATTTGTTCAAAAGCAATTTTTTCAATTAATCGCAAAAATATGCTCCAATATTTCCCAAAATTATCTTTTTCTAATTCAGTTTTCATAATAAATGAGATTTCAGCATTTTTATCATTCCAATTAATTCTAACTAAACCTCCATACCCAATACATATATCATTTTCTAAAAATGAAAAAAGTAATTGATCAGGATGTTTTAGTTGAAACAATTCAGGTATTACTTCAGTAAAGTATTTTTCTTGATTTTCTTCAGTCAATGGTTTGTCTTGTCTAAGATGATAAATTTGATCATTACGCCATTTCATTATTGAAAATCTATCTTCATAACGTATGGGTAATATAGAATAATTTTCCGAATAGAAAATTTGTTTACTTAGGGCTTTGTAAGAGTTCATATTTTATTTCGGCTAATTTCCAATCTATTTCATTATCAATATCATGCCCTTCTAATTCGGATAAAATAATACTTCCTGAATTATCGGTAATTATTTGGGCTTTTTCTATGCATTTTTTTGCAACCATCCAATAAAATTGACCAGCATCATAAAAGCTTTTTTCTAGATCTTGAGAACGTGCTGTGCTAAATTCTGGATAAAAAAAGTTAACCTTGTTGTCTTTTATTATCAAACTTCGATGAATAGGATTACCAAATGGGATAATAGGGAATACACTGTCAAAATTTTTATTTACTAATAGATTTAAACTTAATTTAAGATTTTTTTCTGAAGTAAATGGGGCACACGCATAAATACAACATACGTAATCAAATTTTTTATTTTGGGTTTTGAACATTTTCAATACTTCTTCTAAAACTTCAAGAGTAGTTGCAAAATCGTTAGCTGTTTTTTGAGAACGTAAAAATGGAACAGTAGCACCATATTTTAAAGCTATTTTGGCAATTTCATCATCATCAGTAGAGACCATTACTTCATCAAAAAGGCCAGAATTTATTGCTGTTTCAATAGAATAAGCAATAATAGGTTTTCCTAAAAAACACTTAATATTTTTCCTAGGAATTCTTTTACTTCCCCCTCGAGCAGGTATTATGGCAATTTTTTTCATTTCTTGATTAAGAACCAAGTAATGTCATCTTGGGGAAAAGCGTTATCTCCTTTGTAAATAAATCCATAATCAAGTAATTTTGCTTCTGGGAATTTTTTTAAGAACTCTCCAGCAAAATCTCTTTTAAAAAGTTTATTATCATGACCTCTATATTTGATTGAAACAGGAGATGGATTATAATATTCAGCTATTAAAATGAATTTTTTACTAGATTCATATAATTTTTGATATACTAGATCAAGCATTTCCGGATTGATATGAATTAAAACACCTTTGATAAGTGATAAATCTTCCTGAGATTCATTTGAGTAATCAAAAATTGATCCATTAAAAACATTTTCATTTCCAATAAATGCCCCTAGCTCCTCTGAAGCTTTTTTGTTAATTTCTATACCACTCATTTTAAGTGCTGGATACAATAATTTTAAAGCTTTTAAATTCATTCCAATATTCGCGCCAAATTCAATACAGGAATGTATTTTACCCGCTTGAGTTAACGCTTTTGTGAAAAAATTTAAATTTGATGCAAGTAATTGCGCACTATTATTTCTTTCTATATAATCATTTCCAAATTCTTCTGCCCAAAATGATTCTTGTTCGGTTTTATACATGTTTTTATTTTTTATAAAATTTTGAAATAGTATTAATCACGTAATTTTGTTCTTCATCATGCAATGTAGGATAAATAGGTAAACTTAAACATTGCCTGTAATAATTTTCTGAATTTGAAAACTGCCCCTCTTTCCAACCCAATTCTTTATAATAAGGCATTAAATGGCATGGTATATAGTGAATCTGGGCAAAAATATTATTCTTTTTTAAAAAGTTATAAAGTTCCAGTCTTTTTTCAACTTCAATAACATAAAGATGATAAGCATGACCGTCCAAATATTCAGACTGACCTTTAATAAAACTTTTATTTTTAAAAGCTTTATAGTAATTTAATGCAATACTTTTTCTTTTTGATAGTCCTTCATTTGCCCTTTTTAACTGACTTAGACCTAGAGCTGCTTGAAAATCTGTTAACCTGTAATTAAAACCTAAATTTTGCATCTCCATATACCACCCTGGATAATTTATACTTGAATCATTATTTCCAGAAGCGAAACTAGTAGAATTCAAAAATTCATTTTCATTTTTTGTAATTCCATGAGTTCTTAGGGTTAGTAATTTTTTATATAAGTCTTCCCTATTAGTTGTAATCATTCCACCTTCTCCTGTTGCAATATGCTTTACTGGATGAAATGAGAAAATTGCTAAATCTGCAAATTGGCCATTACCACAATTTTGTTCTATACCTAAAGAATCTTTAAAAAATCCCCCTGGAGAATGGCAAGAATCTTCTATAATCCACAATCCAAATTCATCAGCTAATTTTCTAAATTCCTCTAGGTTAACTGCTCTACCGGCAAAATCCACAGGAATAATACCTTGATATGTCCCCTTAGGAGATTTTTCCAGTAATTCTCTAACTTTATTTATGTCAAGTA
>Ga0209534_10006454_pt1 | contig 10168 bp, 6 predicted proteins | sample COG_07_FD_184751 | JGI IMG/M metagenome (GOLD analysis project Ga0209534, IMG submission 184751) | Pelagic Microbial community sample from North Sea - COGITO 998_met_07 (SPAdes) (version 2) | ecosystem: Environmental > Aquatic > Marine > Neritic zone/Coastal water | place: Helgoland, sampling... | reverse complement strand
CCCTGTTCGGGTAGTGGCTGTCGCTTCAACTTTTACATCATATTTATTTAAACTAGAACTGTAATAACCCGCTTTAGCTGCTTCATTTGAGTAAGTACTCCCATATTTTCGTGGATCTGTTACTAATGCACCGGTTGTTGGCATTGTTATAATAACTCCTAAATCGGGACAACCAACACCACTTAAGTTGACATGTGAAAAACCAGTTAAAAAGGTGTTTTCATAAACGTAAGGGGTAGATAACCATCGGCTGTCTTTTTCAAAAGAATTTTGAGCACCAGACACATTAAAAGGAGAAACATTAATCATTCCGCGGGGTGCAAGAGCTCCAGGATTAGTAGCCCCAAAATTAGACGTTCCTATAAAAGGATTGACATAACCCAATAAATCGGCTGATGGTGTGTTTTCTATTCCACTCTGTTGGCTACATGATACTAATAGCAACAAGCTAATTCCAAATAAAATTTTAGTCATTTTTATAAAGTATATCCAATTTTATTACAAGTCATCAGAAATTAAAAATCTAAAATTAATAAAATTTAGGGCTTTTGTTTTTTATTCTCTAATTTAAATATAAACCCCATTGACTCTAAGAAAAAACCGTTCTACAAAACCCACCCCACCGTCAGGTAATCAGATAGGCAGGAAAGTTTTTAGGGTTTAAAATATTATAGCCGTACAAATACCGTACATAAATGAAATAAAAAACCCCTAAAACATTGATTTAAAACGTAATAGGGATTAGTGTGGCGGAGAGACGGGGGACTCGTGCCTTAAATAAATTCTTAGTATGGATTTGAGGGCATTATTTCCCATGACTTGAAAGATTTTACATTAATTTCTCCACCAATTGAAAATAATGATATTTCATTACCCTTTTTTTCAGGATAAATTCTTCTACATATTGCTTGCCTGTCATTTGCAAAAACTTCTATAATCGAATTATCTATAAAAACTCTCAAATTAATATTTTCTTTAACTTTTAATTTTAGCGGTGCCTCCTCAATAATTTTATTTCCAAAATCAAATCCTGAATCTCTATTGTCAACAACAATTTTATTTTCTAGAGAGTCATAGTAAATTACAGTTTTCTCAAGTCCGTCCTCTGAGACTCCAATTTCTAATCCAAATTTATGGGCGTCATTAGGTTCAATAATAACTTCTAATTCCATTAATCCTGAATTAAAATCATCCAAATTCATTTTACTTGAAGTATTAACTTTTAAATCTTTAAATGACTTTTCATTAATTCTTAAAGATTTTAGCTCTTCAACAGGCCTCATCCTAAGTGTTCCATCTTTTCCAAGCCATAAAGATCTTGGGAGGGAATAAGTTCCTGACCATCCTGATTTTGTTACCATGTGCTTTGGACGATAATCAAAAACCCACGTCCACATTATTTGTCTACCATTTCCGTCTATCATTGCTTCTGGGGCAAAAAAACCATTATCATTCCAGCTCATTCTTCCGTGATTATTAGGATAAAAATTATTGTTCATGTAATCACCTACGTAGTATTGACATCCTCTATTGTGACTTATGAAAAGTAGTAGGTGTTTCGAACTTGATTTACCACCAGAGGGTTTTGATGGTAATGGCAAAAAACTTGGACACATATTATCTTCTGTTTTGCTAGTCCACTCTCGTTTTGAATTGTAAAATTGATTGAGATAATTCCAATCAACTAAATTTTCTGATTCAAAAAGGTATAGTCTATCTCCTTGAAAACTTATAGAATCTTTTGGCAATACATTCTCTTCTTTGTTAGCAGGGAGCCCTTTACCTTTCGAACCAAATTTTCTTAACACTAATAAATTTCCAGTTAATAGGTAATATTTCCCATTTTTTTTCCAAATATTAGAGGGGTCCGCAGAACCAACGAATGTATTTTTACCTGATGAATCTTTAAGATTGGTGATACCCCATTCAGTCGATTTAATTACTGGGTTTTCTTTAAATTTTTCCCATTTATCCATATTATTGTCAATATTTTTAGCAAGTCCTACGCCCCTTTTTCCGCCTTTAATTTTCCAGTAAGATAAAATTACTTTACCGTCATCATCAACAAATGCACCTCCGCTAAATGATCCTTCTTTTTTACTATTTGCTATTAAAGCATCCGGATGATTTCTCCAATTTATAAGATCATTACTTGAAACATGTCCCCAAGACCAACCATAAGATTCTCCGCCAAGACGCTTGTATAAGTACATTAAATGATAGCGCCCATTTTTAAAAAATGCACCATTTGGATCAAAAGGCATCTTATTTGGGTTTTTACTTGTACTTAATCCTTCTGGAATACAAAAATGATATGCAGGTCGATAGGGATCTTTAAGAAGTTTCTCCCTGTAAAGTTTAAATGATAATATTGATTCTTTTGTAATTTCTTTATCAGAATTAAAATCTACATTAATTCTGTCTTTTTGAGATTTTAACTTAAGTGGAACCATAATTAATCCCATTAATAAAAATTTATAATTTAATACCATCTATTATGTTTTTGAGATTTTTATGAAAAGAATCTTTGAAAAAAAATAATAAAACAAAGATTTTCTGTGAACTTCATTTCATAAACTTATCGAATTTTTAGACTCTTACAGCATATCTCTATGAGATTTTCATCCTAATCTTCACAGCTTCAATGATTTGATGGTTCTTTATTAGTGAGTCTTATGTAAGAAGAGGTTGGGTTATATATAATATCAAGAGCCCTAACCTCCACAGAAAAACCATTCTATAAAACCCACCCCACTGTCAGGTAATCAGATAGGTTAGAAAGTTTTTAGATTTTAAAAAAAAGACAGGTTTGTTGCCAATATGTTGCCAGAATGAAAACAAAAAACCCGTAACGTCATGTAAAATAGTCAGTTACGGATTCTTAAAGTACTCGAGGCGGGACTTGAACCCGCACGACCGCAATGGTCATTGGATTTTAAGTCCAACGTGTCTACCAATTCCACCACTCGAGCTGAACTTAAATAAAAAGAGCGAAAGACGGGATTTGAACCCGCGACCCTCACCTTGGCAAGGTGATGCTCTACCCCTGAGCTACTTTCGCTTATGGTCTGCAAAAATAGTAAAATCCAACACTTCTAGTCAAAAATTGTATTAACTTTCTTTTATAAAACCTAAAATCTTATACCATGACAGAAAAAGAACTCCGCTCTAAAGCAAAAGACATTGTAAAGTTTAAGCAGCATCTCTTTATGTATTTATTGATTAATGCTGGGCTTTTTGGACTCGACTATTTGGACAACGGCTACCTCAACTGGGCCTATTTTGTAGTACTGGGCTGGGGTGTGGGAATTCTCTCTCACTATATCAGCCTTAAATCTGGGGGGATATTTTCCGTTGAAAAAGAAATGGAACGACTTAAAAAATCCCAAGGATAAAAGTCCTATTGTTTTAGCTGTCTTTTAATCTCATTAAGTTTCATCAATGCCTCAATGGGAGTAAGGGTATCTATGTCCAAATCCTTAATTTCTTCCCTTAGATTTTCCAGTAAAGGATCATCTAGATTAAAAAAGCTCAATTGCATCTCGTCCTTACCCACTTTCAGACTTTCAGCATTGGTTTCTACGCTATGTGATTTTTCCAGTCCTTTAAGTTTTTGACTGGCGCGACGGATGACAAACTCTGGCATACCCGCCATTTTGGCCACATGGATCCCAAAACTGTGGGCACTCCCTCCGGGAACCAATTTGCGTAAGAACAAAACTTTGTCTTCCAACTCCTTGACAGACACATTAAAGTTTTTGATCCTCGGAAAATCATGGGTCATCTCATTCAACTCGTGATAGTGAGTAGCAAACAACACTTTGGGCTTGGCTGGATGTTCGTGTAAAAATTCGGCAATGGCCCAAGCGATAGAGATCCCGTCATAAGTACTGGTTCCTCTTCCTATTTCATCCAACAACACCAAACTGTTTTCGGTAATATTATTCAATATCGAAGCCGTTTCGTTCATCTCTACCATAAAAGTAGATTCTCCCATAGAGATATTGTCGCTGGCGCCTACACGGGTGAAAATTTTATCCATCACACCTGTCTTAAGGGAGGCCGCTGGAACAAAACTTCCCATCTGTGCCATCAAAACCAATAGTGCCGTCTGACGGAGGATGGCCGACTTCCCCGACATATTGGGCCCCGTGATCATAATGATTTGTTGCGTCTCAGGATCAAGCAATAAATCATTGGCAATAAAAGGAGTGCCAGGAGGCAATTGATGTTCTATAACCGGATGCCGGCCTTCTTTGACCTCCAATACCGTATGGTTTGAAAATACCGGTCGGGTATAATTGTGCTTGATGGCCAATGCGGCAAAACACCACAAAACATCCAAGCGAGCTACTTGACGTGCATTGACTTTTAGGGGATCTATATGGTCTTGAAGGGCTATTAACAATTCCATATACAGGCGACTCTCAATAGACTTGATCTTATCCTCCGCCCCCAATATTTTCGTTTCGTACTCCTTTAACTCCTCCGTAATATAACGTTCTGCATTGACCAAGGTTTGCTTTCTGATCCAATCTTCGGGTACCTTGTCCTTATGGGTATTTCTGACCTCTATATAATAGCCAAATACATTGTTAAAGGCAATTTTCAAAGAGGGAATCTGAGTGCGTTCGCTTTCCCTTTCAAGCATTTTATCCAAGTGAGCTTTACCCGACCGCAATAATTCCCTTAGTTCATCCAGTTCGCTGTTCACCCCATCGGCAATGACTTCTCCTTTACTGAGTAAAACGGGCGCTTCTGGGTTGAGCATTGATTGAATCAAACTCGTGATAGGTTTACCCTCCAAAAAACCTTTGGCCCTTTCCTTTAGCACCTTACTGCTGTGATCGGATAAATAGATCTTGATTTGATCAATTTCGTCTAATGATTTGGCCAATTGAACCAAGGCACGGGGACTGATTTTCTGAGTAGCTATTTTAGCAACAATCCTTTCGATATCTACCATGGCCCCCAGATGAAGGGCAATTTGATCATAGGCTTTAGTATCATTTACCAAAGCAGCCACAAAGTCCAAACGCTCTTCTATGACACTAAGATTCCTTTCGGGAAAAGCCAATCCGTGTTTGAGCATTCTGCCTCCCATGGCCGTAAGGGTTTGATCCAAAACATCGATTAAGGCGACCCCATTGGGACTGGTAGATTGGAACAATTCTAAATTCCGCATGGTAAATCGATCCATCCAAACGTATTCCTCTTCAAATATTCTTCTGATGGAAGTGATGTGTGGTATTTGATTGTGATGCGCTTCTGAAAGATAATGCAATATGGCACCTGCAGCAATCACTCCGGCCTCCAAGTGCTCTATACCAAAACCTTTCAATCCCAATGTCTTAAAATGAGCTGTCAAACAATCCAAGGCATAACTGCGCTCAAAAATCCAATCCTCCAGATAAAAGACATTGAATTGTCCTCCCATCTGTTCCGCAAAAGTTTTTTTGGACGGTTTGGCCACCAACACCTCAGCGGGAGCAAAATTTTGTAACAACTGTTCGATTTGAACAGCATTTCCTTCAGAAACCCAATAATCGCCAGTAGAAATGTCCAAAAAAGCAATTCCTATTTTGGTTTTACCAAAATATATTGCTGCCAGAAAGTTGTTTTTTTTCTGTTCTAATACTTCATCATTGAGTGATACACCAGGGGTAACCAATTCTGTAACCCCTCTTTTGACAATTTTTTTTGTCATTTTCGGGTCTTCCAATTGGTCGCATATCGCCACCCTACAGCCCGCTCGAACCAACTTTGGCAAATAAGTATTCAATGAGTGATGAGGAAATCCAGCCAACTCAGTTTCGCTGCTACTTCCCGCCCCTCTTTTAGTAAGAATAATCCCCAATATTTTTGCTGCGCGCACTGCGTCAGCACCAAATGTTTCGTAAAAATCTCCCACCCTAAACAACAACAAGGCATCAGGATACTTTGCCTTGATCTGGTTGTACTGTTTCATCAAAGGGGTTTCTTTACTCGACTTGGCCACTTGTGGTTTAGGGTTTTTACGAATGTAATTATTAATAAATTCTTGTAAGAATTGGATTTTAAATATTTGTTAACAAGGGCACTCCCGCTCATTATTTACTAATTTTATCCCCATGCGAAAATTAAAAAACAGCGAACTCAACCGCAAAACGGTGGCGGATTTTAAAAAGTCCCCTAAGATCCCTTTAATCTTGATCCTTGACGATGTTCGCAGTCTCAACAATATCGGTTCTGTATTCAGAACTGCAGATGCTTTTTTGATTAAAAAAATCTACCTCTGCGGTATTACCGCAACTCCTCCACACAAAGACATTCACAAAACTGCTCTCGGTGCCACAGAATCTGTTGACTGGGAGTACCGTCCACAATCAACAGAGGTTGTAAAACAGTTGCAAACAGATGGTGTAAAAGTCTATGCCATAGAACAAGCGGAAGAAGCTATTTCACTCGAAAAATTTACGGTCATCCCAAGTCAAACCTACGCCTTTATTATGGGCAACGAGGTCAAAGGAGTGTCACAAACGACGGTCAACCTTTGCGATGGGGTGATAGAAATTCCACAAGAAGGCACCAAACATTCCCTAAACATCTCTGTCGCTTCGGGAGTGGTTATGTGGGATTTTTATCAAAAGTCTAAAACGCTTTGATGCGATGGAGTAAAATCTGATAGGCTCTTTCGTCATCGATAAAATCCAAATTGTTCAAATCGATCCTATTAAAGGGAGTTGACCAGTGCTCCTCCTGAAAATTTTGATAACCCTCTTCAATTTTTTCCAAGTAATCGCGTGTGATATTTTGTTCATAAGTCCTCCCCCTACTTTTGATCTGCTTCATTAACTTTTCAAGAGGTTGATGAAGAAAAATCACTTTTTGCTTAAAGACCAATTGTGCTGACAGGCGCTCATAATTCGCCTTAAAATCTTGAAAATCCTTGGTAGAAAGGTTGATTTTAGCAAAAACCAAAGATTTGAATAGGGAGTGATCAGCAACAGTCATATTTTGGGATGTCGATTCTTTTATAAAATTATCAAACTGGCGAAACCGATCTTCCAAAAAATAATTTTCTAAGGATAAAGCAAATCGATCGGGTTGCTCATAAAATTTTTCCAGATAAGGATTTGAGCTAAAGTTTTCCAACAAGCTTGGAACTTTAAAATCCCGCGCAATTTTTTGAGTTAGTGAGGTTTTTCCCACACCGATATTACCCTCAAAAACCAACAATTGATCCTCAAAAAAAATATCCGAAGACCATTGAGAAAGAGGGAGTTGACTCGGATGGGAAGTATCTCCGCAAAAATTTAACAAATGAGCCATATCCTTACCCAATCGCGGGTGAACAAAATCGGGAGCAATTTCACACATTGGGTATAAGATAAAGTTCCTTAATTCCAAGCGAGGGTGAGGCAAAATTAGGTCATCATTTTCAATGACATGATCCTCAAAAAACAATAAATCCAAGTCGATATTTCTAGACTTATAGCCTGTTTCTGAGGTTCTTAACCTTCCCATTTTTCGTTCTATCTTCAACAACTTTTGCAGTAACTCAGAAGGCAAAAAATCGGTTTTAACTCCGATACAAGCATTGAGAAAATCAGGACCTTCAAAACCCCAAGCTGGGGTTTCGTAAAGAGATGACAAATCCGTCAGAACCCCAACTTGCTTTTGGATTTGAACCACTGCCTCTTGCAGATTTTTAAGCCTTTGACCCTCATTGGATCCCAGTGAAATGTATGCTTTGTCCATTTGAATACTCCGGCTAAATTTCGTGAAACAAATCCACAAACCCTATATTTGAATTAAAATAAAACGATATGAATTTCTTTAAAAGTTTTTTGGCTTCACTGTTGGGAACATTCATTGCGATGGGATTGGTAGCTCTTTTCTTTTTTATGGGCATAGCCGCCATTGCCACTTCCCTTAATTTTGAACAATCCAAGGGTACTTGGATCAAGGAAAATAGTGTCTTAGGTTTAAACCTCAATACTATGGTGACCGACAGAAGTCCTAACTTTAACCCACTAGAAGGCTTATCAGATTTTGACTCTGGTATGATGGGAATGGACGAAATCATTGGTAGTATCAAAAAAGCCAAACAGGACGATAAGATCAAAGGAATTAAACTACAATCTGGTTTTATTGCCTCGGGTTGGGCGCAAGCAAGAGAAATCAGAAATGCACTCAAAGAATTTAAAACCTCTGGAAAATTCATCTATGCCTACGGTGATTATATGTCCCAAAAGGGATACTATGTGAGTTCTGTAGCCGATAGTATATTCATGAATCCTATGGGGATGATGCAACTCAAAGGACTTTCCTCAGAAGTACTCTACTACGAAGACTTCCAAAACCAATATGGCGTCAAAATGGAAGTGATTCGCCACGGTAAATACAAAAGTGCAGTAGAACCCTATTTACAAGATCACATGAGTGAAGAAAATCGAACCCAAATCCAAAGCCTATTGAATGCAGTGTGGGGAACCCTAAGGGATGAAGTCGCCCAAAGTCGTGGTTTGGAACCCGCCACCCTCGATGCACTGGCTGACGACCTTGTCGTTACGGATGCCGAAGAAGCCTTGGCTCAAGGCATCATTGATGGTTTGGTCTATGAAGATGATTTCGAAGATAAAATTAAAGCCGCAATGGAAGTTGACCCTAAAGAGGATTTGAAAGTGGTGGATTCTGATAAAATCAATATTCAAATTCAGGAGTATGATAATGAAATCTCTGACCGCATTGCTATCGTGTACGCTCAAGGTCCTATTCTAAACACCAAAGGATCGGCGGACATCATTGGAAAGGAAGCCATAAACAAAGCCTTTCAAGAAATATTAGAAAGTGATAAAATTAAAGCAGTAGTCCTCCGGGTTGATTCTCCAGGAGGAGATGCCTTGACCTCCGAAATCATACTCAATGCCTCCAGAACACTAAAGGGAAAAAAGCCCTTGGTAGTTTCGATGGGCAATGTTGCTGCATCGGGAGGCTATTACATCTCTAGTTTGGCCGACAGAATTTTTGCCGATCCCATGACCATCACTGGATCCATTGGAGTATTGGCTGCGTTTCCCAATATTAGAGGAATGACCAACAGAATCGGCATCAATGCAGAACAAGTAACCACCCACAAAAATGCAATGGGATACAGCCCTTTCGAACCCCTCAGTGAAGGGTTTGAAAAAAGTACCATATCCGCCATAGAAAAAGTATATCACACTTTTAAGTCGAGAGTATCTGAAGGAAGATCACTTAGTATGGAAATCGTCGAGGAAATTGCACAAGGCAGGGTTTGGTCGGGGAAAAATGCCGTCGAAATCGGATTAGTGGACACACTAGGTGGACTACAAGAGGCCATCACCGGAGCCGCAGAATTGGCCAAAATAGACAAATACAACCTTGTGGATTATCCCAAATATGATGATGATTTTGAAAGCATGTTGTTAAATGCTTTTTCACAAGCCCAAACAAAATTATTTCAGCACCCCATCGAAAAATATGCCTCAGATTTTATCGAACTTAGCCAGCTTGAGGGAATTCAAACCCGAATTCCTTATTCGATAAAAATGGAATAAATGAAACCTCAACAACGGCAATTGGCGGCCAAGATCTATTTGTATCTCGCTGCTTTGTTCATTACCTCTTTGGTAGTGTCCAATCTTATTTTTCAAAAGTTTTTTTATTGGTATCCCTTTGAAGGGGAAATTTTTGGCAGTCGATTGTTTGAGCTCTCGGTTGGCATTTTACCCTATCCCCTCACCTTTTTGATTACCGATTTGATTTCGGAAATTTATGGGAAAAAAGCCGCCAACAGGGTAGTGACGGCAGGGATTTTCGCCTCTTTTTTCTCGATGGGGATATTGCTCATGGCCGATGCTGTTCCTGCTATGGAAAGCTCTCCCCTCGACGATAAAACTTTTAAAAAAGTATTCTCCCTATCCCCTTTGGCTGTCTTGGCCTCTATGATCGCCTATCTTTTGGCTCAATTTATAGACATTAGGATTTATCACTTTTGGAAAAAACTAACCCGTGGAAAAATGCTGTGGTTGAGAAACAATTTCTCTACTTTTGCCTCACAATTCCTTGACACCTTTTCGGTCATTTTACTCCTTTCCCTATTTGGGATTCTACCTTGGAATCTTTTTGTCGGACTGGTTTTGTCGGGTTTTATTTTTAAAAT
>Ga0209534_10006446_pt1 | contig 10175 bp, 3 predicted proteins | sample COG_07_FD_184751 | JGI IMG/M metagenome (GOLD analysis project Ga0209534, IMG submission 184751) | Pelagic Microbial community sample from North Sea - COGITO 998_met_07 (SPAdes) (version 2) | ecosystem: Environmental > Aquatic > Marine > Neritic zone/Coastal water | place: Helgoland, sampling... | reverse complement strand
ATTCATCTAACAACTCACCGTTTTCAAAAGTAAATAATATTTTTCCTACTGCCTTTTTAGTAAATTTTGAAGAAGAACCTACAAGAAGCATAGCAATATTTTGTCCACTATTTTTTATTTTATTTTGAAGTAATAAACCCCCTGGCATTTCAGCAGCCATTCCTTGTACAGCCCAAAATAGAGACTTAAATGGATTCTTATTGAAAAAACCAAGCTTTACTCTAACTGTACATTTATTACTTTCTAGCCAATCTACTCTAACTCCACATATCCAAGCAGAGGGGAGCCAGAAAAATGACATTTGATTTTTTATAAAAAGAGTAAATTTCTGCATTTTCAAATAGTTTAGTATAAATATACTAATTAAAAGCTATTCTTAATCCAGACTTGCTAAATATCTTTCAGCATCTAATGCAGCCATACAGCCTGTACCTGCAGCTGTAACAGCTTGTCTGTAATCTTTGTCCTGCACATCACCAGATGCAAAAACCCCTGGTTTATTTGTATGTGTGGACTTTCCTTTTGTAATTACATATCCTGAATCATCCATATCCAATTGACCTTTAAAAATATCTGTGTTGGGTTTATGTCCTATGGCTATAAAAAGACCAGTTACAGGGACATTAGTAATTTCTTGAGTTTGATTATTTATTATACTAACGCCTTCAACAACATCTTTACCTAAAACTTCTTTAATTTCAGAATAGTACTTAACATCAATATTGTCTCTTGATTCAACTCTATGTTGCATTGCCTTGGATGCTCTCATTTCACCTTTTCTCACAATCATAGTTACTTTAGAACATATATTAGCTAAATATGTTGCTTCTTCAGCTGCAGTATCTCCACCTCCAACAATTGCAACATCTTGACCTTTATAAAAAAATCCGTCGCAAACAGCACATGCAGAAACTCCACCTCCTCTTAATCTTTGTTCTGAGGGAATACCTAAATATTTTGCAGTTGCTCCTGTTGATATAATTACACTTTCTGCCTCAATTTCAATATTATTATCAACTGTTACTTTGTGAATTCCACCAGGTTTTTCACTTAAATTAACTTGAGTCACTAAGCCAATTCTAACATCCGTTCCAAATCTTTCTGCTTGCTTTTGAAGCTCAACCATCATTGTAGGACCATCAACCCCATCAGGATAACCTGGAAAATTATCAACTTCAGTAGTTGTTGTTAATTGTCCGCCAGGCTCCATGCCTGTATATAAAACTGGTTTTAAATCAGCTCTTGAAGCATAAATAGCTGCAGTGTAACCTGCTGGACCAGAGCCTATAATTAGGTTTTTAATTCTTTCTGTAGACATATATATAATTTAAAAAGTAAATTTAAAATATTTGATCATTTGCTAAACAAAAAACTGTAAAAAGTTATCATCAAAAATAATATTCATTATTATACAGTATTATTTGATGATTTTTGAAATAATACTATATTTGCTGCCGGTTTACGGGGTGTAGCGTAGCCCGGTTATCGCGCCGCGTTTGGGACGCGGAGGTCGCAGGTTCGAATCCTGCCACCCCGACGAAAAAAATTCCAATTAATTAATTACTAATTGATTGGAATTTTTTAATTAAACGTACTAAGTACTAAAAATCAACATTTATAATGTTTTAATGAGAAATATCACGACAATATCGAAAAAGATGTCGTTTTATAAATATCTTAATTTGATTATAATAAGAATTAATAAAATTATTTTTCTGAAATATAAACAGCTACCCAAGCATCTAAATAGCCTTTATCAACATACCTTTTCATTTCTTCAAAAGCATCCTTATATCTTTTAAATTCATTGATACTAACTCTATAAAAACCTAAATCTGTTTTTTCTAAAACATTTGGCTCAACATTTTCTGTATTTAAAAGTGTTAATTTTAAATTGTTTGCTTCTTTAATATATCGAAAAGAGCCTAATATTACATGAAAAATTTTTCTTTTCATTGTTTTAGAATTACTGTTAAAAGGAGATAGCTTTGCGTCCCTTTTAGATAATTCTGCTAACTTATCTTTAGATTCATTATTGTTACTTATATCACTTGATTTTTCTTTGATATTGAAAATATTAGATTTAAGGTTTTTTGAAACATTAACTATATCAATAATATTTTTATCAATAACAATGTTGTTAGGGCTTGCTAAAAATGCTTTATCTATTCCATTTCTATTTGATGAAAAATAAAAACTGTTTTCATACTTATGAAAATAAAATTCATCGTATTTAGAATTTATTTTAGAACCAAGATTAATTGGGTAAGAATTCTCTTCATTTAAATTAATCTTAAATATATCTAAACCTCCAAATCCAGAGTGACCATTTGATGAAAAATACAGATTATTATCTGAATCAATGGTAATATAACCTTCTCTATTATTTGTATTAATTTGTGGACCTATATTTTTTATTTCAGAAAAAGAATTATCATCATTAATATCAACATAATAAATATCAGTTGAACCATAGCCTCCTCTCATATCAGAAACAAAATATAATTTTTTGAAATCATTTGAAAAAACAGGATTGGAAAAATTATATTTTTTTTGATCAATTGAAATTAATTTTAAAGATTCATTAAGACTGTCTTTTAAATTAATCTCGTAAATTTTTAAATATGATTTTTTATTTGAGTAAATTAATCTTTTTCCATTATTTTCATTTAACGTGATATAAATTATATCAGAATTTTTAGTGAACGTAAAATGACCTTGATTAATTTCAAAATCAAATTTAAATAATGGGGTAAAATTTAATGAATCTTTTGACCTAAAAAGTATTTGAGAAAAACCATTTTTAAGAATCTGAGTATAAAAGTGATTATTGTCTTCAAAATAATTAAATTTATTGGATAAAGAATCAATTATTTTTAAACTATCGATTAAAAAAACAGTACTATTTTTGTTAAAATATTTATCAACAATATTATCAGAAATATTAAACTTTCTTGATACTTTACCATAATTTAGAGAATCTTGGTAAACTAAGTTTAAATGTAAATAATTAAAAATGTGATTTCGACTAACAACATAACTGTTATCAAATACTTTATCATAATAAATTTTAGAGTTTTTATAATCTCCTAAATTATAGTAACTATGAGCTATTTTAATATAATCTGAAAACTGTAGAGCATATTTAGTTCTTTTAATAAAATTGTATTTATTAATTACTTCTTTATAATTACTTTTTAAATACTCTTCATTAGCTATTCTTAAACTTTTATTTTGAGAAATTACAAATTGAGATGCAAGTATAAATATTATTAATAAAAAATTTTTTGCCATTAGAAGAATCTTGGGTTAATTATTTCTTTAGGATTTATTTCCCATTTTAAAAAAAACTCACTGTTGTTTCCGGCAAAATTTTTCAATCTATTTGTTTCTGAATCATGACTATATCCAATAAGCAATGATTTGGATAAATAAAATCCAGCCATAGCACTTAATGAAGAATTTATTCTGTATGAGGTTCCTAAAATAAATTTGTCATAAAAAAATGCATTTAAAGATAAATCGTATTGCATTGGAAGACCAGAAACATGGCGAATTATAAAAGAGGGTTTTAATTTAACGTTTAAAGATAAGTTCACAATATGTCCAGCCGTTGCATAATAATGTTGTTCATCAGAAGCTTTATACAGAAGACTTTCGTTTTCAAAATAATTTTGCTTTATAATACTTGGAGATGAAACTCCAAAATATGTACTTTCATTATGAACAAAAAACCCAATTCCAATATTAAAATATGAAAGACCATTAATATTAGACTGAAAAAAAGGATCTGTAGGATTATATATATTAAGTAAATTGAAATCTACATTCAAATTATTATAACTAAACTTAACACCAACAGATGTATTCCAATCATCATTTACTCTAACTAAAGTTGAAAAATCAATTGAAGCATTAAACTCATTTACAGGACCTAGCTTATCATTAACTATATTTATTCCAAATCCTAAATTTTCAAATAAAGATGGATGTTGGTAACTAAAAAAATCTGTCTTTGGAGCCCCCTCTAATTCATTCCACTGTTGCCTTTGTTGAATAAAGATAGATGGGGAAGTTTTTGTTACTGTATACGCTGGATTAAAAAAAGATGGATTAATCATATACTGAGTAAACATACCCTCTTGTTGTGAAAAAAGATTGATTGAGAAAAAAATAAATATTAAATATCTTTTCATTTTAATTATTAATATATAAATAACCTTTTCTTTTAACTATTAAACCATTTTTGTTTTTATAAGTGAAAATATAAAAATACGTTCCAACTGGTAATATTCTTTTTGTAAACTGATGTCTTCCTTCAAAAACATTTCCATTAGAACCGTAATTTTTTGTTTCAAAAACAGTTTGACTCCATCTATTAAATATATATATCTCATTTTCAGGATACAATTCAATATTTCTTATAATCATTATATCATTCAATCCGTCTCCATTTGGTGAAATTGCATTATAAATCTCTAAATCATCCTCAATATTTTGATTAGCATTATTAAATTCTAAAAAGTCAGGTATACCATCATAATTAGAGTCAAACGCATCTAAAGGATCACCATCATTATTAGGATCAGGATTTTCATCTTCTGTCAATATTTGATCTCCATCATCATCATTGTCTATAAAGTTTTTTAAACCATCGTTATCAGTATCTAAATCAAGTTCATACACATTATAAACTCCGTCTCCATCACAATCTTCTTCATTCCAAAATAGAATATTTTCTTGAATATTTTGACTCTTTAAAAGTAATGAACATGGATTTAAAGGATCGGTTTCATCAAGAGTTTCTACATAATCATCAACACCATCAATATCCGTATCAATATCGAATGGATTTGTTCCGTATTCCTCTTCTAAATCATCTAATAATAAATCATTGTCGTCATCATTGTCGTGCCAATCGCATGAGAAATCAGAATCATTATCAAAAGGAGGGAATTTATCAGAGTTTAATGGATCAATCTTATCTGGTCTTCCCGTTCTTATTAAATCTTCAGTTTCTTCAAGATCATGATATCCATCGTAATCACTATCAGAGTATGGATCTTCATTTCCAACATCAAATTCATTAACAACACCATCTGAATCATTATCAAGGATATCTGATTCTAATGGATCAATAATTCCATCCTTATCAGTATCAATATTACCTTCCTCACTATCACTCTCTCCATCACCATCAGTATCAAATTTTAATGGATCAGTAAAACTTGTTGTTCTCTCATAATTATCAGACCAAGTATCATTATCATCATCATTATCACATACATCACCAATAAAATCACCATCAGTATCTTTTTGATCTGGATTAACTGTTAATCTACAGTTGTCTATTTTGTCATATATCCCATCATTATCATCATCATCATCACAAACATCCCCAATTCCATCACCATCAGTATCTAATTGATCATTATTAAAATATTCTGAACAATTGTCTTCTTCGTCTAAAACCCCATCATTATCATCATCATCATCACAAACATCCCCAACTCCATCACCATCAGTATCCTTTTGATCAGAATTTGAAATAAATTGGCAATTATCATTTTCATCTAAAACCCCATCATTATCATCATCATCATCACAAACATCCCCAATTCCATCACCATCATTGTCCATTTGATCAGAATTTGAAATAAATTGGCAATTATCATTTTCATCTAAAAACCCATCATTATCATCATCATCATCACAAACATCCCCAATTCCATCACCATCAGTATCCTTTTGATCAGAATTTGAAATAAATTGGCAATTATCATTTTCATCTAAAACCCCATCATTATCATCATCCTGATCACAAACATCCCCAATTCCATCACCATCATTGTCCATTTGATCTGGATTAAAGGTTAAAGGACAATTATCTTTATCATCTAATACACCATCATCATCTAAATCTTCATTAACATCTAATAAATTAATCTCTATAGTTTTTAAATCGGAATGATTATCCATTAAATCAAATGCATATATCTGTCTTGTAAATTTATTTGGAGAAGTTTCATAATCATTTAAATATTCTGGAATTAAATCATTTTCAATTAATAGCACTAAATTTCCTTGATTGTCTATTTCTAAATATTCTTGTTCACTATTATTTAGTGGAATTAACTTAAAACCAGTAACACCAACATTATCGAAAGCATTAATTTGGCCAATTTGGATATTTGATACTGAATTCTCTTTAAATGAAAAACTGTATTCTCCATCAATTACAGGGGGAACCTCATCAATATCGTTAATTAAAATCTGAACATCCATTTCGTCAACTAAACCAAATGAATCTTCAACTAAAACAGTAATATTATATTCTAATTTAGTCTCGTAATCAGGTGATTCATTAAAATAAACTTCTCCTGAATTAACATCAATATTAAAAAACTCGTAATCTTTAATAGACTTTAAATTAAATTTATTAATATCATCGTAATCAAATTTAGCTTCAACATTAAAAACTACTGTTTCAACATTTGTATTTTCATCAAAACTATAAATACTATCACTTATAATTTCTGGAGGCTCATTGATATTAAGTAGTTTAATTTCAATTGCTGCCAAATCAATATTATTATCTTCATCTTTAGCTTCAATTATTACATCAAAAGAAGAGTTCCCCTCATCATCAACATTAATTTCAAAGTCCCACGCAATATTATCATCAGAATATAACTTACCCGTTAAATTATCTATTCTAAATGATTGAATAATTTCATTTGAATTTCTATTTGAAATAGAGTATTCAATCTGCTGAAAATCTCTGTCAATATCTTTATTCGTTGATGAATCATAAAAATCGAAAATTAATTCAGTTGTGACTAAGTTTTCTTCAAAAGGACCTACTATCGTATTTTGAACAACAGGAACAAATGTTGCAATTGCTCCAGGGTCATCAATCTTTCCAATTCTTTTATCATTATCACCCATACCATTATCTGTGATAGTTAAAATAACTTTTTCAATATATCCGTCATTATCTTCATCAATAAGTGTAGCACCTTCATCGTAAGTATCTAAATCTTGATCATCTAAATATTCAAAAGATTGTCCTAATGAATTTATTTTTAAGAAAGATTTGCCTTTAATTGGTTCTGGAAGATCAACTGTTAACCTAATTTGAGTACCATTTGAAGGATCGTTGTCGATATCTTTAAAATTATTTCCAGATGATTTTAATGAAAATTTTATTGGATCTTGAACATATGCAGATTTTGCTTCATATGGATCAACCTCAGGCTTTTCAATAATAGAAACGCCAGCCAATTTAGTTGAATTATCACTATCTATTCCACCTTCATCATTAGGTTGACCTACAACAATGGATCCCATGGATTCCGGCTCTGGAGCAGGTTCTTCTGAATTAATATCATTAGCCCATTCCATTGCTGAATTAAACTCTTCAGCACTTCTCATTGGGAATGCAACAATATGATCAGCTTTTCTATCAGGCACTCCATCTCCGTCAATATCATTTGATGAAAACAATTCCTCTAGGACTGTTGGAATTCCATCTTCGTCGGCTATTTCGGCAATCACAACATCTACAGTAACAGGACCAAACCTTTTCTGTTCTTGATTTGTCGTATTATTTGTAACTATATAATATTGAAATAAAACATCACCATAAAAATTTCTATCTGGAATAAATTCAAAAGTACCATCATCTTCAAAAATCAATCTTCCTGGATTCTTAGTGTCTTTACTACTTCTACCTGGAAGAATCACTAAAGTATCAGTTAAGATGGCAAAATCTCTTTCATTCAGTTTAGGGTTTGGAGGTGTTTTTAATTCGTATTTTAAATTTTTTGCAACTACATAATCTGATCCTATTAACCTTGATTTTATTGACCCTTCTTCTTTAATACTAAATATTTCACTAATTTCAGGTGGAACAGTAGTATCTACAAAGAATTGAACAGACCTAGGTTCTAAGTTTTTATTTCCAGACGCATCTGTAAGAGATAATGGGGGAATAGAAAGAGTTACATTTTGTTTAATATTATCTTCATTTGGAGGATAATAAACTCCAGAATAAATTTTTAGATTATTTGGATCCTCTAATTGTATTGTGACAATTTCTCCGATATCAACACTAAAATCATTTATATCAAATAAAATAGGAGTTTCATTGAATTCTAATTTAAAAAGCAATAATTGATTTCTAAACACAATTATAGAATCTTTAATTCCATCAATTTTATCATTTGGTATTGAAATAGTTACATCAGGTCCTCTTGTATCGACCCTTAAGGAATCAGTAAAACTTATATTCTGATTTCCTGAAAGATCTTGGAATGAATTTTCAACAATTTCTATTGAAGCATAACCATCAAAACTTTGAATTGGAACAAAATCTACAATGAAATTTTTTCCAGATCCTCTAATTTTTTCAAATTTACCAGCATTAGATTTTAAATCATCAATGGTTAAATTATTAATATTTTCAGAAATTGTAAAGTTTAAAGTTGCTTTACTATTATTAGTTGTCAGTAAATCATTATTTGATTTAAAACTTTCGATAAAAGGCTGGATTTCATCTACATCATCAATTGTAATTTCAACAAATAAAGAACCTGTATTTTCATTTTCATCTTTTGCAGTAATAGTTAAATTATATACATTATCATAGTTTATGTCCAAAGGATTTTCATAATCAGGAGAATCAATTAAATACAATTTTCCATCCTGTATGTTAAAATTATTAGCATCATCTCCATTTATTGCCCAAATAACATTTTTATCAGAAGAATATACTTCAATTAATAAATCAACAATTCCTTCTTTAACAGTAATTTTATCTGAACCTATTATTTGTGGAGGAGATTGATCAGTAACAATCACATCTCTAGTTTTAGTTTTTGCCTTATTTCCTTTTTTATCCGAAACGTTATAATTTATTGAGTATGTTCCAGCAATTTTAGTGTCTACATCTCCTGAAACCAATACTTCTGAGCTAATATCACCATCTGCATTATCTGAAGCAGTGTATCCTGGATCATTAAAATCACTATTTTTAGCAACAGTTAAAGGGTTTGCCCCTTTAAGTGAAATTATTGGCTCAGTATCATCAACATCTGTAACTCTAATTATGACGTTTAATTGACTTGAATTTTCAAGATTATCTGAAGCAATTATTGTAATCTCATAGTCGTTATCACTATTTATATCTAATGGGTTTTCAAAATCTGGTGAAAATTTAATATCAAGTCTACCATTTGATTTAATTTCAAATTTATCATTATCAACTCCTTCAATACTCCAGCTCACATTTTCATTAGCTGAATAGGTTTCTATATTTCCTTTTTTAATATTTTCCTCAACTAATATTAGACTTTCACCCTGAATTATAGGGCCAATTTCATCAACATCTTTTACTGTTACTTCTACATTAAGCTCAAAAGTATTATCATAATCATCCGTAGCAGTTAATACAATATTGTAAATATTATCAACATCTTCATCTGTAGGGTTTTCAAAATCAGGAACATAAGAAAAAGAAAGTATATTGTTATTAAATATAATTGATCCAACATCCGGACCTGAAATATTTATTTCAATTCCTTCTTCTGTATTATATTCACCCAGCTCTAAAAATGAAGCATTTTCAAAAATTGTATGTTTTTTACTATCGCTATCTGATCCATTAATTAACGGTGCTGTAGTATCAACAACTGTAACCGTTCTTGTAGCAGTTCCTTCGTTTCCTTCAGCATCTGTAGCAGAGTATGTTATTGTATAAGTTCCTACTGTAGTTGTGTCGACCGTACCAGAGCTTGTAACGGTTTCACCACCATCAGCAGTTGCACCAGCATCAGTCCATGTGCTTCCCATTTCAACCGTATCGGTTCCACTAGTAACAGTAATTACAGGTGGAATTTCATCAACATCCGTGATTGAGAACGTTACTGTTGTAGCAGCACTTGTATTACCAGCAGCATCCGAAGCAGTTACAGTAAAACTATAACTAGATTTCGTTTCATAATCTGGATCTGCTGTTAAGCTTACAACACCTGTTGAACTGTTTACGCTTAATAAAGAAGCATCGCTTCCAGCGATGGCATAACTATCAACACCTACATTATCAGTAGCTGTTATTGTATAAACGGTTTGTACTGAACCTGAGTTTTCAGCAAGATCCGTACCCGTTGTACCTG
>Ga0209534_10006444_pt1 | contig 10176 bp, 10 predicted proteins | sample COG_07_FD_184751 | JGI IMG/M metagenome (GOLD analysis project Ga0209534, IMG submission 184751) | Pelagic Microbial community sample from North Sea - COGITO 998_met_07 (SPAdes) (version 2) | ecosystem: Environmental > Aquatic > Marine > Neritic zone/Coastal water | place: Helgoland, sampling... | reverse complement strand
TTTACGGTATTTATGTTGGATATATATACCCTAAAATGGATTCTGAGTTGATTCAGCAGTTTGAGGTATATGTAAATAAGCAGGATAAGCCATGGATCTATAAATTATTGTGTATATTTGGAACAAAAAATCGAATCGAACAAAACCACAGGACAAGATATAGAATGGTGTACAACAATCTATACGATTTTTTACATAGTACGAACAGTCCGGACTATTCCCTTGCTATCCTTCGTCAGCACTATATCCGGGAGTTGTATCTAAAATAGCTGTATATAAGTAAATTTTTATTAATAAAATGCGCAATGATTATTTTGTCATGGTTCTAGCGCTTTCTATGGCATCTGTGTTAGTCTTGTACTACAGTTCGTATACAGACAAACGTTATGTATACGATACGGCAAGTAATTTAAAACGAAGAATTGATAAAAAGCTACGAGATACCATACCGACATGTTGCAAAGCTTTGACCAAAGAATGCCTATCGTGCGCGGCTGGTCTTCTGGTGCACGATTTCTGTTTGCGACATCAAGGCGAATACGGATGTTTAGATAATAAAACACGGACCACTACACCAATGCTCGTTCCCGTAACAACACGTGTCGAGCCAAACATAATGATAGCCATACCAACCTATAATCGAATTGGGTACACTAAATTTCATGCAAACATTATACGCAATTACCATAAGATACCCGCCAATATGCTGTATATTTTCGACGATTGCTCCACAGAATACGGTGAAAAGGAACTTCGTCAGTGGTATGGGAACAATATCAATTTCTTTCCATGTAAAAAACGGTTGAAGTCGGACGCAAACATACGCAGAATGTTTAAATTCTTTGTGGACACCGAGTTTGATATTATATTTTCAGTGGACACCGATTTGTTGTTTCAACTAAATTGGAAAGAGTTTATTTTAACCCATATAGGCGAGACGGATGGTGTTATGTCACTGTATCATTCGAGCGCACCACATCATAAAACGATTAAATGTGGTAAATATTTATGCGAGAAAAAGTCTATGGGGTCTGCTGGAACGGTCATGACCAAAAACATTGTGAAGAAAATGCTTATTAAGAATCAGAACAAACTTTTTGATTGGGGATTTGTTGAATTCTTCAAACAGAGAAAGGTACGAATGATGGTACCCAAACGGTCTCTGGTATTTCATTACGGTCAATTTGGTCAAAACAATGGGTGCGGTACAAAGGAAGTAGCCAAATACTTCGATAGATCCAAGCTACCACGGTGGATTCGAACAGGGCTAATGTTCTTTTTCGATAAATGCAAAAAACCATCGACTATATTCCAACCCAAAGTTCTTTGCACGACGCATCCAAAAGGAAAAATATGGGATACGTTTGCAGACATGGTATCTATACTCAATAAAATAGACGCACCCTACAATTTACACGGTGGTACACTCTTGTCGTGGTACAGAGATTGTTCGGTAGGAAACCAAGACATCGATTTCACGCTAGACTTAAAGTGGTTTACAGAACACAATAAACTATTGGCGAAAACATTAAAAAACAATGGGTGGAGGATGGAACATGCCTACGGTAAGTTTGGAAAGCCCGGCTACGAAGAAGCGTGGCTCAAACGAAACATCAAAGTAGATTTATTTTCTCAGGCTCTATTAAACGGTAAACACACAACTGGAATGACTGTAAACGGTATAACGTATCCGTGTATGATTACAAAAACGGGCACTCTGACATACAAATGGTCGGATATGCAAATACGAGTTCCAGAACCGATAGAAGGTGTTTTGGAACAGTTGTACACGGACTGGAAAACACCGTTAAAGAAGTATGCTTGGGATATTGATCCATTTAAAAAGGGAAATCAGTGTACGAAAACCTTCACGCTTTAATAAATCCCCATCCCTCGCAATCCTTTACCATCAGTTCTTTGTAATGTTTGTTGAAATAATCCTTCGTCATGTCAGTACTGCTTTCCATCCCTGTAGTAAAACGAACAGAAACGCCATAGTCTTGACAACGATACTCCTCGATTTGTACCTTTTGTAGATAGTAAAACTCATAGTACAACTCCAAGTCGTTCTTTATTTCGACATGGTTCTCAGGAATGCAATTTTCACCAACATTAAACGCCAAGCAAGTGCTATTTACACATGTAGTGCACCCATCGCATTCGTACTCGTATTTGCACGCCGCAACCACACCCAATAAAAATAATAAGTATTTCATTTAAACATTACATAATTCTATTTATACTAAAGGTGTATGAATCAAAGGATTTGGACCATAACTCTTTCATCGCTGGCAGTGTAATACCTAGGCCACTTTCTCCCACGATCATATCAACCCGTGTCAGTACCAAAATATCGCCCCTTTCCCACAATTGTTCGCATAGCCTTGCACCCCCAATGACCCAAGCGTCCGGGTAATCGTGCACATCCGATAGTATCTGAATGGTTTTCACATTTGGAAGTCGGTGGCGGGAAACTACAATATTCTCACGGCCCGGCAAAGCTCGTCTCCCAATACTATCCCATGTTTTTCGTCCCATAATAATAGTTTCACCATACGTGTTCATTTTGAACCAACGAAAATCATGAGAAATTCTCCAAGGTAATTTGTCTCCCAATGCTATCTTGTCATCGTTGGAAACCGCTAGAATAAAACGCATTTAATCAATAACATGAGCCTTTTATACCATACTATTCCCATGTACGCCCCACTAATTGCCTGCTGCCCACTATCTTCAGCCTAAAATAAATGGGCCTCTGTACCTGTATGACGATTTTGAGAGGGCCCCCTACTCAGAGAAAAACTTTTTTTTCCCTAAATCTGATAAACATCAAACAGCATATATACTATTACCTGCTAATGCATACACGTAATACCATAGGAATGCATGTTTATTAAAAATATAAAAAATTTTTTTTTTTTCAAATAGAGGGTCTCTCTCCAAATGGGTCAACAGGGACATAGGCCCATTTATTTTAGGCTGAGGATAGTGGGTAGTATGGTCACAGTAAGGACTAACATGGTCCAAAGTGGCCCGACACATTTTGTAAAAGTGGTCCGATGTCTGACACAACTGACCCGATGTCTGACCCGACCTTGCCCATGTTATCTCCCTGACCCGACATGGATGTCTTACATGGAAACAAAAATCAATTTCAGAAAGTATATAAGTAAAAACTTTTGTAACCATAAACCAAAATGGCCGGAACGATAAAGGAATCGTTCGAACGGGCGTTTAAAGAGAAAAACACCGTGAACAGAGACACTCAGGAATATGAGAGTGACGAAGATTCCTGTAAAGAGCACGAGAAACAGATGGAAAAAAAGCGGGCGAAGAAACGTCGTAGGGTTACACGCAACAAACCCTCAAAGGGTCGGAAGCAGGTCTCTCAGTTTGTTGTTCGTACCGTACCCAAGCAGGAACGTGTTACCAGCGAAACATACCCGGAAATTATGAACCTCGACAATGAATTTTCTACGGATAAACAGCAGAGCGAATTGATCATTGCGGAAAATCGTTTCTTTGACAAAGACAATTCTGAATCGTGGGCAAAAGGAGGCGAATACCAGCATATGCGCCCTGTCGATTACTTGTTCGTACGAGCATTGATTCAGCGACCGAAAATAAAACATTACGACATTCTTCAAATGAATGATTCGGACCGTCTTCGCGCGTGTATCGAAGTAGTAACACGTGAGTACGAAACGAAGTATCTATGCGAACCGGTCGGGTCTCAACGTCAATGTTTGATGGACAGCGAATGCGAAGGACTCAAGATAACCAATGCAAAAGACCGAGCATTCATCCTCCGTGAGTTTCTAAAGCCTTCTGAGCAGAAGGAGTACGAAAACACTGGGAAATTACCACCTGAACAGCGGTTGTGTTTGATGTGCAAACGAATGGAGTTGGCAAGGGCACACACCAACATTCGCGCCGACGGTATGGGCGTCCGAGAAGATACTATTCTACCCGATTGGCGCAATCTTGTCGATGTAGAAGGCGAATACCGACTTCAGGACTGTATTGTATCGTCTCGAGAAGTGTACGAAGGTATCCTCGACCCCGTTGTCCTTCATGTACGATCCGCATACCGTTTGGTCGAGAATAACGGAATACGATTTTACGACCAATGGCGCATGGGTTTCCCCCAAAAGAACAAGGAGCATTTGTTTCACTCGCCCCCTCATCCGTCGAAGTGAGCGGGGCGATTTACCCTTTTCTCGACGATTTAAATGCAACTTTGCAACCACACTTTGCCGGCACACAGTACGAGCAAATGTTTGTGGGAAATTTCGTCGATAGGGTGCACACATTCGACCTTTCGCAATGGACACCAACGGTCTGGAATCCAGCCGGACTGGTTAAAGCGATAGAAATAAACCGAATTTACTGTACATTGGGTTATCACATGAGTTTAATTGACGAACTCATGTCGAAAACACACATTACAAACGAGATAAAATACTTTCTCACCATGTATATGGACATGCATATACCCCTCATGATTCATCTGGAAGATAGCGAAATCTACACGGATGAATATCTACTATCGGACTACGGAGACGGAGCACCGATTCAAAAACACGAACCATCACCGGATTTTATATTCCATCAAGGTCTGATTCCGAATGTCATCAATTACATACCAGATTGTTCGTTCTGGTCCGACATACGAAGCAAGAACAATCCGATTGTTCACATACTGAGCAAGGGCCTACCACAAAGGTGTCAGATACGAAACATGCGCGAAATTCTGAACAAATACAGTCGAAAACACGACGCGGTGTACAACTTTATTTTCGCCGCATTGAAATGTTCCCTTTTAGGAATGTACAAAATGTGTAGTGTTCGTCCACCATTGAAAAAACGCATCCGTCTGTATCGCAACTTTAATCGAATCAGCAAAGCGGAACTTTTGCAATGGATGATAGGAGACCACCAACAGTTGTTGTTCTACGTGATCAAAGAGTTTTTAATATTTGGAGTGAGAGACATTCCTAGCATTTACAAGGAAATTGAAAGACGATATTACTGGGATAAATTTGAAAGTTGTGTGAATCGAGCAATGAACACCGTTCGTAACAACATCGAAGACAGTTCTCGCATCATGCATTTTGTTGGCATCGAATCACAACTTGTGGCAATCAACAAACAACAAGTTCATCACTTGTTTCGACCTACGAAACATCTGTTTTGCAACGTTCTATTAAACGAATGCGAACGCATTGACGACACCAATTTTGTGGGGTACATTCGGAAAGAAGTATCAACCGAATATCGCAATTTAATGTACGAAATGGCGATACGAGTCGATATATCCGAAAAAACTGAATTCGAATGGTTGAAATTCTTCAATGTATCCACGGATGTTATTAAAAAGATCAATCGCATTCAAGAAACCTACATTTTGGATGGAACAAAAGGTTCATTAAAAACACTATTGGCCAGTTTATCCAGACACGATTTCGAATGCGTCCGCGATTTGTGCCAAGCCTTTGACCGAAAATTCAACATACGGGTGTTTACCTTGCCAAAACATCTGTACATCGCCCAATGCAAAGCACTACGAAGAAAACATAGCGTTGCAAACGGAATGAAAATGCCCAAGAGCGTAGGTGAAACTTTTATTTGTATGGAATGCAAACAATTCAAGGGTTTTATAACCAAACGTGAACGTGGGAAAGTTGTTAACCTGTTTGCCTACGGTCATTCAAAGGTATTGATAGACGACCAGACGATGAAATATTACTGTGGCAAACGTTCCGATAAAGTGGATTCCAAGAAACGAAACCAAATTGTTCCAGAATACTCGTCGTTCATCGATGTGGACATGGAAAAAATACGTAGCGCAAATGAAGTTAGAAACAAGAAACGAATGGCAAAGGAATCAAGAAAAGAATTAAAGAATCGAGTCTGTTCACAAACACCGTTGGTTACCACAGACATGGTTGGCGTATTACTTGAATTCTACGGAAAGATGTACATGTTCTGTCCATCATGTGCCAATTTCATGCAAGTTACATCGGAAAACTACACCAAAGATGGTATTTATTGCGGTTGTTGCATACAACATGGGAAGTTATACACAACCGTCTCATGCGAATGGTGCAAAGCATCCAAGGGCAATGAAATGTGGTCTCCTATAAAGGTGATAGACGAAGAAGAAGAAAAAACGATTCATTTGTGCAATTCATGTCTTAAACCATGGATTCGAAATGCGGAAACCACTCTACAACTAAGCACCATACGTAGAGGTCTACAACAGAGATGGAAAAGATTACAACATCCCGGGTTATGACGCGTATAAATATAAATCATAATAATTCATATGAAGGTATACCTGTACCACCTATATATAATAGTATTGGGTAGTGTACTTTCATTCACAAGTACACCCCTAGTTGCCTTCTGTTCATCGCTGCTTTACCTTCTGTTCTGTTGGTTTCAAGCGTCTGCCATCATGTGTACATATGAAATGGATTTTAACACTGGTTCATACTGTCCAGTGTGTAAAAAGATTACAGGGATGGGGCTAAAACACTGTACGGAGTGTAATAAATGCGTTCCAGAAAAATGGAAACACAGTGTTAGTATGGGTAGATGTAGCGAAAAGGATTTAATAAAACGATGGCTGTTTCTGTTTCGTTTGATAGTATTGTTCTATAGCATTTTGACAGTAATATGCGCAATGGTTTATCTGCCAATACTGTTCCTGTTGCCATTGCACATATACGTACTTAAATCCACGTACCGAAAAAACAAAAAGGGTATAAATAAAGCAAACGACATATAAAATGAGTCATATTGATTTCGAAGAAGTTTTGGAACTGGAGCCAACACCGATAGGAATAGATGTTACCGATACGCTGTTGGTAATAGCGATAGCTGTATGTATCATAAAATTAATTCAGAGTTTACGCGTTTAGAAGTATATATATTAGATGTTTTACATTTAAATGGATATCCAAGATTATTTGAAAGGCGCTGTTGGTTTTTTATGGATTATCAACATTATTTTATTGGTTGTATATGCATTTGAAGAAAAAGTCTCTGTCTTGTTTTACATAACACTGGCATTTGTTATAGCCACCGGTGTTGTACCAATGGCCAGAGCATTTTTAATGACCAGAGGATGTTTAAAAAATGATAAAGACAAAACTAGCGCATGGGCATATTTACATACCGTTTGTGGCGTTGTTGCAACCGCTGGATCTGGTTTGCTGCTTGGAGAAGCGGCTCAATGTGGCCAAGAATCGTACGACCACATTGAATTGTTGATTGGGGCTGCCGTCGTAAACGGATTATCGGGCGTTGCTGCTCATTGGGGCTTTATTGACGAAAACGAACAATCTGATCTATATGATGACAGCAAACCTAAATCATATGCATTAAAGATAGGGGATACCCCATCCTTGACAAGAGTATTGTGGTATCTTGTAATAGTCCTTTGTTCGTTGGGTTCCGGATTTTGGATTAATGGGTATGAAAATATGTGCGACCACCAACAGACCCTGAGGTTTGTATCGCCCATTATTCACATTGCCGCCTTTATTGTTCTAGCGATCTTCTCGTATGGACGAGACGACGAAGTTGTGGCACTTCTGAATTTTCCAATCATGCATATTTCTGCCATATTGTCCATGTTTGGTCTTATGCTACACGAATTTGCTGTGGGAGACTGGCTCATTGTAGTACCGGTTTATGCCTTCTTGGCATTATCACATTTAAAAAATTAAAATACAAACCCATTTTTACTTTTTAATATCCTAGGTTTTCGTACCGGCGTATATTCTTCCGTTTCCCATCCATGCGTTACCAAACTCTCTTTGGTAAACCCTAGACTGTCCCAATCCGATGCCGTGGGTTGGAAATACGTCTTAATGTCCGACAAACTAGTCGTTAGCAATCGAAGCGTCTCACAATTCCCTCCAATCTGTTTCAATTCCCTTATACGAAATCCCATTTCATGAAGGTGAGGTATGTCTATTTTCAAATCTGCCAATTGTCGTATGGTGATACTAGTCTTTAACATGTCGGATGCGGTTAAATTCAGGGTATCGGACATTTGCTGCCATGTCAATAGTTTAAAATGGTCCGGTTGAAACCCCATCGTTATCATATGATGCCATTTAAAGCCGAAGGACAGTAAGGCGCCGGTTTTGTACACTTTGCTCATGGTCTCCCAATTGATTTGTTCCTCTATGATGTCCTCTGGTGTGATACCCTTCAGTTTCATGGTTTCCAATGAGGTTCCCGATCGAATCATGGCTGTAAGCGATTTTTCTGTAAACCAACCTAAGAATCCCTTTGGTTTCTCTTGTACAAAGCTTCTTCTTGAGTCTACAAGCGTTTGCAATGCCAACATTCGGTCATGTCCTAAATTAATCGAACTTGGGTCAAACTCTTCGCACAATGGACAGGAAGAACTAATGTTTTCTCTACAGTGTTTTAAAATACAGTTTAGGTGAAATTCGTGGCCGCATTCAAATGTAGCTACATTAGGACGAAGGGAACCAGATTTAATGATGGTATCGTTACATAGAATACATGACATTTTGTAAAAGAAAAAATAACTTTTATAGTGGATTATATTAATACGGGTTTCTTGGTTGTAGGATAACTTCTAGACGATCACCGGGTCGCGCGTACGAGGCGGATTTCCCAATCACTCTTTCGTTCAATTCTTGGTACTTGTCCAAAAAATCCATCATACCTTCAAGACCAGTTTTGCAGAGTGAATAGCCTGTGATTGTGGCTTTAGCCGCCTCAACGGCCTTCTTCAAGGCGGTTGTTTTAGTTTTATCTTTATTTTTAGCCAGAGCTGCTCTGGCAGTTTTCAAGTCGGCTTCGGCATTTTTAATATCAGTAGTATTAGCGGACCCACCTCCTACAGTAGCAGCAAGCGCCTGATTTGCCAACGCGCGTGAGTTACCTGCTTTGACAAGACAGAACCGAATCTTATCACGTGGAATACCCTTGTCCCGAGCGGTTTTGCGGCCAATCTTGAGGTTCAATCCAAGTGCAACGGTATCACCGGGCTTGATGGTGCTCTCTCCTTCGTTGATAAGCGTAGTAACACCTCCAACTTGTGCGACAAACCCTTGTTCACTGTAGGCTTTGGATGGCTTGTATTCGGTGGTGGCTACACCAACAAACTTCACCTGTGACAAAACGGCTTCGGCAACCTCTTCAGGCGTCGAATTTTTCAAGGCTGCTACCACCGATGTGTCCAAAGGAAATCCATTTGCACTGGAGATACAGTGCGTATACCCGTCGTGGTACATACCGCTACTCTTCTTGCATACGAGAAGCTCTTGCTCTTTGACATCGTAATTTTCTTTGTGGTTTCTTCCCAATTGCAATTGAGAAACAGTTTCTTGAGCTTGAGAATGGGCCATAGCCATCATTTGATCGTCGTATCGGACATTTATGTGGAATCCGGGACCAGCAATTCTGTTTTGTCTGCGATTAAAGTTCATTCTTAGATATATTATAATATACAACAAATATGTTAAATAGTGTATTTTTTTAGTTACGTCTAGATTAAATCATCAAAATTTCAATTCTTGGAAGAAGCATATACTGATCCGTTTCCCGTAGGGCTCTCATGATAAGCGAGTTGGAAGGGACTTTTGCCACCGCGTGGGAAATCACACCAAGTGGAATACGGTGTACAATTGCGTACCCCGGCATACCGACCCTTACCTCACCGTTGACCATTCCAACAAGCTGTAGAATGTCTGTACCAGTTTTTACTAGAGCACCGGGAAGAAGTGCACCGTCTGGTTGAACATACATCTGGTATACGGACCGAATGTCAGGAACCTTTACTACTGCTAACCCTACATGATCACCCCGTTTTAATTTAGATCCGAAGATGTTTGCTATCATTGCGCGTCCGTATACATCGCAATTGTACAGTTTTTGCAACATACTATTGGCCATCATATCATTGCGCATAACGCCAAAGAATTTCCACTTTTCAAGAAGGTCGTCCAAGTCCTGTGGTAAGATTTTCTCTTGCAAACGGCGACCCGAATCCTTTGGATCCAAGCGAGCATTTTCTAACAAAAAGTTGAGGGTGGGTAGGTCAGCCGCGGTACACATCTGTGGGTTGCAATCGGCATCGGCTACAAACAGTAATGAGCCTTGACGAAACCCGTGTTCATACCCTTG
>Ga0209534_10006443_pt1 | contig 10177 bp, 7 predicted proteins | sample COG_07_FD_184751 | JGI IMG/M metagenome (GOLD analysis project Ga0209534, IMG submission 184751) | Pelagic Microbial community sample from North Sea - COGITO 998_met_07 (SPAdes) (version 2) | ecosystem: Environmental > Aquatic > Marine > Neritic zone/Coastal water | place: Helgoland, sampling... | reverse complement strand
CCAGCAGCGGCGTGAATTCGATGAGAAACTCGAAATGAATCTCGCGGTCTCCCTGTCAGGCATTGGACGGTTTAGGGTCAATATTTTTAAACAGCGTAACGAGGTCGGCATGGTCGTCCGCTACATCGTCGTCGATATACCCTCGATGAACGCATTGGGCTTGCCGAGTATTGCGTCAGACTTGATTTGCCAGAAACGCGGCCTGCTCCTTGTCGTCGGTGCGACTGGGTCCGGTAAGTCTACATCTTTGGCATCGCTCATCGATCACCGGAACAGCACCATGGGTGGTCATATTGTTACGATCGAAGATCCTGTCGAATTTATTCATCGACACAAAAAGTCGATCGTAAACCAGCGCGAATTAGGCGTTGATACGCGAAGTTGGGATAACGCCCTCAAAAATACATTGAGGCAAGCACCGGACGTGATCTATATCGGTGAAATCCGCGACAGAGCGACGATGGAATACGCGATGTCATTCGCGGAGACGGGTCACTTATGTGTTTCGACGCTACACGCGAATAACGCTAACCAAGCGCTTGAACGGATTATCAATTTCTTTCCAGAGGAGAGACACGCTCAGCTGTTAATGGATCTCTCACTGAATCTCATTGGTGTTCTGTCGCAGCGCCTCATCGTCAGTTCGGCAGGGGCACGCTGCGCCGCAATTGAAGTGCTTTTGGCATCACCACTGGTCAAGGACTTGATTCTTCAGGGCGATATTCTGTCCCTAAAAGAGGTTATGGAAAAGTCCGTTGACCAAGGAATGAAGACCTTTGATCAGGCGCTATTGGGCTTGTTCCATGCGGGGAAAATCTCGGAAGAAGAGGCTCTGCGTAATGCCGATTCGGCGAATAACCTAAGACTCAAAATTAAGCTCGCCAACGACGGGCGTATGGGCGGTGGCAGCGGGCTATCGTTGGAGGCCTCCGACTAAGATCAGGAGTTTAATTCAACCAGAAGGTTGTCCACGACGCGCTCTAACTGTTTGAGTGTGCTGCACTCAGCGGCAGTGTCGCAGTTACGGATGACGCCCTGCATTTCAGAGTCACCTGTGCCCCAACTGCGCTGGCTCTCTGGATTTAACCAAATGAGTTGTCTGCACTTCGAGCGAATCTGGGCCAGCAGGTCCAGTCTGGGGTCGGTATTGTTGTTTCGCGCATCGCCGAGAATAATCACCGTCGTCACACGATTAATATCGGACATCGCAAGTCGCGCGAAGTCTTCAAATGCGCGAGCGTAGTCGGTGGCGCCACCGTACTTTAAATTAACGCGCTCAATCGCGACCTCAACGGGCAGTGCTCGGAGGGTTTCGGTGACCTCACCGAGATTGGACGAAAATGCGAAGCTACGCGTTCTGGGTAGGACGTCCTGCAATGAGTGCAAAAATAATAGTAAGAACTTTGCATACGCTGCAACCGACCCGCTGACATCGCACAATATGAGGATCTGAGGCTTACGCCGAATACTTTTCCGCCATCGTGGCTGAAACGGTACACCGTCGGTTGCCATGGCTTTACGCAGGGTCGGTGCAATAGCCAGCTGCCCCCGTTTTACTCGCTTACGAATTCGCCCGTGCCGAGCCGCCAATTTGCGCGTCATGCGCTCCAAGAGTCGCTTCAGCCGGGCGCGATGGTGTTGATCAACGTTGCCCAGTGACATGTTGCTCAGTGCGTCGTCGAGCATATCTTCTGCGTCGCCGCTGGCGTGGACCATGTAGGCACGATCGACCCGATCGCGAACTTTGTTTCGCAGTTGTTCGCGCAATGCTTGCACAGCCTCAAAGGCTGCAGGCTCGGTAGACTCGAGCTCCACCGCGGCATCACGCAATGCTTGTTCACCCAGAGCATCCAGCATTTTTCGAATGTACTGACCGCGCTGGGTGAGTAACTTAATCGCAGAGACATCGACTTGCTGTGCCGCCGTTTCCACGGCAATTGCGATAGCCGCTTCATCACCACTTTTTAACGCGTCAACCAGCTCGCTTGACAGGTTGGCGGCGAGTTCGGGCTGCGCCTGAATGGCTTGAGAGAGCTGCTCACCTAATTCCTGGGGGGAGAGTTTGTTGGCGTCCTGTTCAGTGGGTTCGCTCGGTGCGCTACTGTTTGAGGTCGTGTCAGTCTTGGGTGCCCCAAAGTACTGCTCGAACGCCTCATTAAACACAGTGACTTCAAACTTTGACTTGGCCAGCGCGCTGCCAAGCCCACTTTTTAAAAGCGTGCGGTCGCTGTAACCCACGAGCCCCGCAACTTCCATAGCCACCAATGAATCCGCGGGCGAGATAAGAATATCGCGACCGCGAAGGAACTCGATAAACGCCAGCAATCGGTCCGTAGGTGCATCTTGATTGGCGCGCTCGACTGGGTTCATAAGACGATTAGGCGTCGGTGACCTTTTGTTCCTGACTCAAAAGTCCTGCAAGATTATTGACCACACTGGTAAGGTCATCTTCGTACTTTAAGAGGGCGTTTAACGAGCTGCGAACCAGGTCTTCATCGAGAGAGTCCGCGTGCAAGAGCACCAGGCTTTTTGCCCAGTCAATCGTTTCAGACACTGAAGGGAGCTTCTTGAGGTCCATTTCGCGCACCCTGCTGACAAATTCCACGAGATGGTCGGTCATGGCCTGCGTAATTTGAGGGACACGTGCTCTCACGATACGACCTTCGAGTTGTGTCGTGGGGAAGTCGATGTGCAAGTGCAAACAGCGCCTTTTAAGCGCGTCCGACAAGTCCCGAGTGTCGTTACTCGTCAAAAATACAAGGGGCTTTGATCGACCTTTAAGCGTTCCCAGTTCGGGGATGGAGACCTGGAAGTCGGATAAGACCTCGAGGAGAAGTGACTCAAACTCAAAGTCGGCTTTGTCAATTTCATCGACCAGCAGTACCACACTTTGCTCCGAGTCGATCGCTTGTAAGAGCGGTCTTGGCTCGAGGAACTCTTTCGAAAAGAACACGTCATCGAAGCTGTGTAGCCGCTCCACGGATTCGCGAAGGCCCTGTGCCCCGTCCATGACCTCAGCGAGTTGTGTTTTCAGTAGCTGGGTGTAAAGAAGCTGTTTACCGTACTTCCACTCATAGATCGCCTTAGATTCATCAAGGCCCTCGTAGCACTGCAAGCGCACGAGTGGCGCGCCGGTCACTTCAGCGCAACTTTTGGCGAGCTCGGTTTTACCCACCCCCGGTGGACCTTCCACCAAGACGGGTTTCCCCAGTGCTGCGGCTAAGTAAACCACCGTTGCGATTTGCTCATTGCATATATAGCCGGCAGTCGCCAGCGCCTCGACGATGTTGTCGACGCTATTGAGCTTCTCTAAGGAATTGGACATACAAATATTCCTAGTTTGGCGTTAACCGCCTGTAACATTCATTAGTCTTACGACCTGCGGCTCGTCCGGTTGGTCGAACACATGACGCTCGGGTTTATACGCAAGAGCGGCCACAATTGCACGTTTCAAACTGATAGCGTCCATATCGCTTCTCAGCATTTGACGTAAATCGAGCGAATTTTCATGGCCTAGGCATAAGATCAAGCGGCCATCAGGCGTGATTCTTAAGCGGTTGCACGAGTCACAGAAATTATCGGTGATTGGTGAAATGACACCGACTTCTGTTTGGGTGCCCTCCACTTTATAACGACGGGCTGGGCCATCGGTGTTCGCACCCACAATTGGCAGTAGATTAAATCGTGATCTGATCGTTTCTAACACGCGTGCTGAAGGCACCAAGCTGAGCGTCCGATCTGTTTGGGTGATGTGCCCCATCGGCATTTCTTCGATGAAAGCAATATCGATGCCTTTCTCAAGCGCGTAGTCAAGGAGTGGCTCGATTTGTGTCTCGTTTTGCCCGGTGAGGAGCACGGTGTTGAGTCGAATGCGCTCAAAGCCGGCGTCAACGGCAGCGTCGATACCGGCGAGTACCTTCGTGAGATCACCGGTGCGTGACAGCTCAGAAAATTGCTGCTGGCAGAGGGTGTCCAAGCTCACGTTAATACGTGAGACACCGGCCTCAACAAGCGGCTGAGCAAGTTGGGTGAGTTGACTGCCATTGGTCGTCAGTACTAGGTCTTTTAAGCCCTCGATGCCATTTAAGTTCCTGGCAATCTCGATAATGTCGGGCCTGATGAGTGGCTCACCGCCGGTCAGTCGAATTTTTTCCACCCCGAGTTCGACAAACAACGTCGCTAATCGCAGGATTTCTTCACCAGAGAGGACTGACTTTCTGGGTAGAAACTGCATTTCCTCCGTCATGCAATATTGGCACCGAAAGTCACATCGATCGGTAACCGACAGCCTGAGATAACGGATACTGCGATCGAAGGTATCGACAAGTGAGGTTGGCTGGGATTTCATGGGAGCTAGTGTAACGAAGAAGTGTGGGTAGTACGCAATGCTAAAACCGCATTGGTTTAAATTAAATTCCTCGGTCGTGCCAGGGCTTGTTGTTGCCCTTGTCGCAGGGGTGGTTTCGTCAGTCCTCGGTCAGACAGATGCTGCTTCAGTGACGACGGCAGTGGCTGTTTTATGTGTGTTTTGGTGGATTTTTGAACCGATACCGATTCCGGTGACGTCGCTCATACCCATGAGCGTTTTACCGCTGTTGGGTGTGATCAGCCCGGCGGATGTCGCGGCAGCCTATGGGTCGCCACTGATCTTGCTGCTCATGGGCGGATTTTTGTTGTCAAAGGGTATGGAGTCAACGGGCGCTCATACCCGAATCGCGGTATCAGTCGTGCGTTTTGTCGGTGCCGACGAACCACATCGACTCATTATGGGGTTTATGCTGGCGGCGGCGCTCTTAAGTATGTGGATTTCCAATACGGCGACGGTTTTGATGCTCTTGCCGGTGGCGTTGGCTGTGGTGGCGACTTCAAATGCACCCACGGCATTAGGACCTCCGTTATTACTTGGCTTGGCCTGGGCGTGCAGCATCGGCGGTCTCGGTACGCCCATAGGAACGCCACCGACACTGATTTTCATGCAGGTTTATGAAGAAACGACTGGTACGGCAGTCAGTTTTAGCCAGTGGATGTCCTGGGGTGTGCCCATTGTGGCCATTATGGTTCCGTTAGTGGCTGTTGGTTTGGCGCGCAAGGTGCCGCGTGATTTGGTGGTTAATTTGCCAGATATTGGCGCCTGGCGCAGCGGGGAGAAGCGAGTCTTAATTATCTTTGGACTGACTGCACTGGCGTGGATGACGCGTACAGAGCCGTTTGGTGGGTGGCGCGAATGGCTGGGCATGTCCACGGCCAACGACGCGGCTGTCGCATTTTGTGCTGTGGTTGCACTTTTTATAACGCGGGACAAAGAGGGCGAGCCGCTTATTACTTGGGAGCAAGCGAGCGCTATTCCGTGGGGTGTATTGCTCCTATTTGCGGGAGGTATAACGCTCGCGAAAGGCTTTGTTGCGTCGGGACTTAGCGGTCAAGTCGGTGAGTTGCTTGCAAGTTTGGCAATGGTACCGACATTACTCGCGATAGCGGCGGTTGCACTACTGGTGACCACCTTGACCGAGGCGACGTCGAATACGGCGACGACGGCCTTACTCATGCCGATCCTTGCTGCGGCGTCTTTGGCGGCCAAAATTGACCCCTTGATTTTAATGGTACCTGCGGCGATGAGCGCAAGCTGTGCGTTTATGTTGCCGGTGGCGACTGCGCCCAACGCGGTCGTCTTCGGGACCGGTCAAATCGATATACGAACCATGGTTCGATGGGGTGTCTGGGTGAACTTGCTGGGTGTATTGGTGATTACGGGTGTTGTATTTTTGTTTGCCGCTGGGTAGCGCGTACTCGCAGCGGCAATCAAGGACCGATTTACAGCAGTGCCATCATAGTCTCGGCTGAACTTGCATCAACACCGGGGCCTTCTTCGACGTTGAGGTGAGTGATAACGCCGTTATCGACAAGCATGGCGTAGCGCTGGCTTCGCTTGCCCATACCAAAACCTGTGGCATCCAGTGTGAGACCCATGGCGTCGGTGAATTCGCCGTTACCATCTGCGACCATCACAATTTCACTGGCGTTTTGAGCGTCGCCCCAGGCGCCCATAACGAACGCATCGTTGACCGAGAGGCAGGCAATTGAATCGACGCCCGCCGCTTTAATTTTGTCTGCGTTTGCGACGAAGCCAGGAAGGTGCGCCATTGAACAACCGGGTGTGAAGGCGCCCGGTAGGGCAAATAAAATGACACGTTTGCCACCAAATAAGGCGTCGGTTGTGAGCGGGGCGGGCCCTGACTCGCCCATGATAGAGAGCGTGCATGAAGGGACGTTGTCCCCAGTAGAAAGTGCCATTGGTATCTCCAAGTGAGTAAAACAAAAAACAAATACTCGACGAAAACATCACCCATGCGCAAGGGTTTGCTTGAGTTTCTCGAGTGTCGTGACATGATTTTGTCGCAGGTTGTTTTTGTTTTTTTTTAAAAAACGGCTATTTATCTGAACGGATAGCGCTGGGTCTTGCGTATACCAGTCAAGCTTATCCATGCCACAAGTCATCCGCGCACCTTGTGTTTTGATGGCGAAAGCCCCATGTACTTGCCTATACAACATTACGGAATTTGAAATGTCTGGAACCGCAGAGGTATCAACAGTGGCAGCGCGCCTGTCACTTCGAAAAATGTTCATCGCAGGGATTGCGACGGTTACTGGACTCGTTCTAACGTGGGTTGTTTTGACCGCGAAGTCGGAGCCGCAGGCGGGCCCACCGCGCGATCGACCCGCGCCGATGGTCAGCGTCATCGAAGCGCAGCCGTCAACACACCAGTTACTCGTTTACACGCAGGGCACTATCGATGCAAAGCGCCGCGTTGACTTGATAGCTCAGGTCACAGGGAAGGTGGTGAGTGTCAATTCCGAGTTTGCCGACGGCGGATTTTTTAAAAAGGGCGAGGTATTACTCACGATTGAGCGCGATGATTACGAGTTCTCGCTTGCCCGTGCTCAGTCGGCGCTGGCCCAGTCACAACAGCGACTTGCCGAGGAGCGCGGGCGCAGTCGGCAAGCGCGCCGAGAATGGCGTGAGTTAGGTTCTAAAGAGGCTAATGATTTATTTCTCAGAAAGCCTCAGCTAAGAGCCGCGCAATCCGCGGTGACAGCAGCTGAAGCCGATGTATCGGCCGCCGAGCTTGCACTCGATAGAACCGTTATCCGCGCGCCGTTCGACGGCCGAGTTCAACAAAAGCGGGTTGACGTTGGACAGGTCGTGGTTAACGCAACGCCATTGGCGCACATTTACGCACTTGACGAACTTGAGCTCCGCTTGCCGCTATCAGACGCACAATTGGCGCTTTTACCGCAGCAATTACTGACGTCTTCGGACGGTATGGTTGGCTCGTCTTCACGAATTTCGGTCGATATCGGTGGGCGAGCCTGGCAGTTTTCTGCGCCAATAATGCGTTCAGAGGCAGAGCTTGATCGGCGGAGTCGCGTCGCGACGATCATTGCAGAATTCCCCGGAACGTCTGACCTCGCGTTGGGTCGGCCGGTGCTAACGCCCGGGATGTTCGCGCGTGCTGAATTGCTGGGACGCCCAGTCCCCAATGTTATTGAGCTTTCAAACGCGGCTTTGAGTCCGGATGGACATGTTCTTGTTGTAAGCGAGGAGTCGAAGCTTGAGCGCCGGGACGTCGGAATCATCAATCGTCAAGGCGCGTCGGTGTGGGTGTCGGGTATCGCCAGCGGCGAACGCGTGGTGACGCAGCTCAATAACACACTGTTTCCTGGTCTTCGTGTGGCGACTCAGCGGGCGGTAAATTGACGTGAACGGACTGATTACCTGGTTTATCAAAAACCCGATTGCGGGCAATTTGCTAATGGTGCTGCTGATTATTGGTGGCTACACCAGTATTCCGAAATTGGATAAGCAATTTTTCCCGACTCCAGAAGTCAATCAAATTGAAATTCGCATGGAATTTAGGGGGGCGAGCCCTCGGGAAGTTGAAGAACAAATTGCCGTTCGCATCGAAGAGGCGATCCATGATCTCAATGGTATCGAGGAGCTTAGATCCACCTCGCGTGAGGGCCTAGGGATCGTGATGGTGGAGGTGGAGAGCGACTATCCGACTCAAAAATTAACGAATGATATTAATACACGGGTCGACGCCATTCGTAGTTTCCCCTCCGATGCTGAGAGGCCCACGGTCACGGAGAGGACCTATCGACATCAGATGGGGCGTGTCCAGATTTACGGAGACTTAAGTGAGCGCGAGATGAAGGAGTTGGGCGAGACGTTGCGTGACGAACTCGTCCGTCAGCCCTGGGTCTCTGTGGTAGAACTGCAGACAGCGCGGCCCTATGAGGTCTCCATAGAGGTCTCCGAGGAGAGTCTTAAGCGATTTCAGTTGACGCTCGATCAGGTGGCGGCCGCTGTGAGAACCGCGTCCATAAACTTACCTGCGGGTGCGGTGCAGCGTGAGAGCGGCGACTTGCTGATACAAACCCGAGGTCAGGCTTACGACCGCGCAGATTTTGAGTCTATTGTTCTGCGCAGTGATATTTCCGGCCAAGAGTTGTTACTCAGCGACGTGGCAGTAGTGCGCGACACTTTCGAAGATGTTGATGTCGATATTGAGTTCAATGGTGCTCGCTCGCTGGGCTTGAACGTTTTTGTAACGACCTCCCCGGACGTTATTTTGACCACAAACACGGTCAAGGCCTGGGTCACGGAACGCGAACTGTCGCTTCCAGACGGCGTGTCACTTGAGTTTTGGCAAGACCCATCAAAATCCTTCAAAGAACGTGTCCGTACGCTGGTCAGTAACGGTTTAGGGGGACTGTTTTTAGTCATTATTGTGTTAATGCTGTTTCTCCGGCCGATGCTCGCATTCTGGGTGTCGGTGGGCATTATTGTGGCTTACATGGGGACCCTGTTTCTCCTGCCTTATACCGGTCAGGGCCTCAACATGATCTCCCTGTTCGCCTTTTTGTTGACCCTAGGTATTGTGGTGGACGATGCAATCATCGTTGGGGAGTCGGTGCATTCGGCGCAGTCCCGAGGTTTGAGTGGCGTACACGGCGCTCTAGTGGGGACACGTCAGGTGGTCAAGCCCGTTGTTTTCGCTGTGATCAGTACTATGGTGTTTTTCGCACCCATGTTTTTCTTGCCGGGCGAGTGGGGTCCTGCTTCAAAGGGTATTCCGGTGGTGGTGTGTCTTGCCTTGGCCTTTTCACTCATTGAAAGCCTTCTTATTTTACCGGCGCACCTGGCACACATGAAGCCAGAGCCAGAGATTGCGGATGCAGGCTGGCTCACGCGAACACGGATGGCCTGTGCGAGTGGCTTGTCTTGGTTTGCCAATGAGCGCTACCGACCGTTTCTCGCAAAATGCCTGCGAAATCACGCGATGGTGGGAGGCTTCTTTTTAGTCTTACTCTCTTTCAGCCTGGCACTCTTTGGTGGCGGTTATCTTAAGAGTGCCTTTTTCCCGCGCGTTAATTCAGACTTTGTTGTGGGGATGGTCGAGCTGCCGCAAGGGGGTGCTTTTAGTGACTCGCAGGCGATGCGCGATCGATTGGTGGTTGCGGCCGAAGAATTAAAGACGAGTTACAACAATCAGCCGCGTTACAAAGACAAGCCAGCCATTGATAATATTTTGGGGGTTGCGGGCGGTAACAAGGTTGATTTGTTAGTTCAGACCGTTAACGATGATTTGGACACGGAGGAAATGACCAACCGACTGCGTGCCAACTTAGGCGATCTTTCGGGAGCGAAAGATGTGCGTTTTGATTACACGATACGTGATCCAGGAAAACCCATTACGCTCTTATTTGCGTCCGATAGCATCGCAGATTTAGAGGTCTTGTCGCAGGATGTTCGTCTTGCATTAGAGCGTTATCCCGGTGTTTTTGATGTCAGCGATAGCTTTGATGCACCAATGGAGGAGCTGGTTTTATCACTGAAGCCTGCTGCCGAGAACTTAGGTCTGACGCTTACCGACGTGGCTCGCCAAATCCGACAAGCGTTTTATGGCGAGGAGGTTCAGCGAGTACCTCGCAATGGTGAAGATGTTCGGGTCATGGTTCGCTACCCCGAGGCCGAACGTCGTGCGATTGCAAACATCAACGCCATGTACATCCGGACGCGCGATGGAACCGAAGTACCGTTTTCGACGGTAGCGACATACCGTGTTGAAACGGGTTATCAGTCGATTGAGCGACTTGACCGATTACGGACCTTGGA
>Ga0209534_10006432_pt1 | contig 10193 bp, 17 predicted proteins | sample COG_07_FD_184751 | JGI IMG/M metagenome (GOLD analysis project Ga0209534, IMG submission 184751) | Pelagic Microbial community sample from North Sea - COGITO 998_met_07 (SPAdes) (version 2) | ecosystem: Environmental > Aquatic > Marine > Neritic zone/Coastal water | place: Helgoland, sampling... | reverse complement strand
CTTGCTGAAGCGCCGTCATTTGGCGATCTTGATTCACCGTCTGACTCATTTCTTGGCGCATTTCGTACTCTAGAGTCGCTCGTTCGGCCTTTCTGATCTCTCGTCGTAGAGCAACAGCTTTTTCTGTCTCACCATCCAATACCATGTTCTGGTACTCGACTTCTTTCGCGTCGAAATCGTAGTCCTCTGGGGCATCTTCAGCTTTTTCATTAGCTGCATTGATTTCATCTAGCTGTTTCTGCAGAGCTTTTTGCTTTGCTAGTACCTCATCAAGCCGAGCTTTAGGAACCATTGGCTTTTTAGCCGATTTTTCCTCTACTACCGGCTCTTCTTCTAGCTCGGCGTCGGGGGTTGTTTCTTCTTCTGTACTTTGTTCATCTTCAGAAACAATTTCCTCGGGTTCTTCGGTAGCGGTTTCTTCTTCTGCATCCTCTGCCACAGTCTCTTCTTCAATGACCTCTTCAGGTGTTTCAAAACTTAGGTCCAGCTCAACGGTATCGTCTGCCTCGGGTCGATCCGCACCAGGCATTACGTCAAACTCAAGTGCTTTTTCTTCGGCTGATGTATTTTCTTGGTCACTCATATCAAAGTCCTATTGGGGTTGGTTTTGGGGTCTAGATTGCTGCATAGCTGTAGTAGCAATTTTCGTAGCAGCGCTGGTTTGTGCTTGGTTTTCCCTGATGCTGTTTGTAGCAGAAGACAGTTCTCTTCGAAGTGCTAACTGCTCGTTGTTCATCTGAATCTTCGCTTGCAGCTCAGCCATACGAACCTGCGGATTAACTTCCGCAACTTCTTGTATCTTCGCCACATTCATAGAAGTTTCTGACTGAATCTTCTCTACCTCTGCTTGGAGCTTCATGGTCTCAAGCTGAAGATTCTGCATTGCTAGTTGCTGCTGAGCCTGCATGGCCTGGGCCTGCTCTGGGGAGGGCGGCTCTTGCCCAGTCAGAACACGGATTCGTTTGGCCAGCTCTTCCTTCTTGAGAAGGTGGCTGTAACTAACAATCGCATCGTCTGGGATAGCGACGCCAGCTTGTCTGAGGCTGAGGGCTTCAGCAAACTGAGTCTCATCGAAGCTGTCTCGCGCGGGGGCGGAGGTAACTATCACATCGTATTCACCAATAGTAAGGTTATTGATGATGTCGCCCTCTGGAGTCATGGCGTTAAGCAGCATCGGCTCTCTAGGCTGCATAGGGTCATCCTCATTGGTAACCTGGACAACGCGCTCTTCTGTGTAAAACGTCTGAATGAGGTTCAACACTTTTTCGGCAAGGTACTGCCTAGTCTTAGCTAAGTTATCCAACGGCACTTGGATCATGATTGCGCCACGGTTCTGCTTAGCCTGGATCGCGATACCCGATACTTCTGCACTGTCCGTGCCCAACATAGAGTCGTTAATTCCGGAAATAGTCTGGATATTTGCTGCAGCTTTCTGCGCTATGCGGTCCAATCCAGTAGGTATTTGGTTGGCACCAATCTTCTGCGGGGGGGTCGTACCACGCGCATATTCAAGCACTAGGCCAGTCTCTGCGCCGTGTTCCTCGAGGTCATCTGCGGTCATACCGACCAACGATCCCGACTCAACCATCCAGCCACTATTAGCTGTAGTATTAACTATGTGCAGCTCTTGGCTAGCAATCTTGTTTAGCTGCTCTTGCGGAGAGAGTAGGTTGCGGATCGCTCCAAAAGGGCGACCCCTGCGGAAGTAGCAAAAGAACGGAACAATGGTGAAATCGTTGTAGGGGGACCAGTCGTCGTGCAGTACGACTTGGTCACAGGTCACAGTCCAGCGAACTTTGCGTATCACTTTCGTAATAAGCTCCATGTCGTACTGCTTTGCGAACTTCTTACACTTCGCTTCTTTCCAGCTGTCGGGGCACTGCCTTTGATCACCAGTAGATCGGTCGACGAAGAATGCTGCGCGAGATAACTTCTTGTGCTGCCGCTCTACTACACGCAGCGCTTTTACGTTACGGTACTCTTCATCGCCAGGAACTCCAGCGCCGAAGTAATCATCGTTGGTCTCAGTGTCACCAAATCGTGTCTCTTGATATTCAACCGAGTCAGGTCCGAAACTCATACCGTTCTCAGCTACAAACAACAGGCGCTCAGCTTTGTCCTTGCCGTATAACTCTTCGATCTCATCAAGCGTCATCCACTTAGACTCAAACACTTCGTTCCAAGTTTTAGGGTCGGCGTCTTTTGCGTCGGGGTCGATTAATATGTCCAGCGGGTCTTTGGCCGAGATTCGTATCTCACCCTCAACGTGATCGCTGAAGTCCATGCGAACATCAAAATAACCACGACCGTCCATAATCAAGCCGTCAGAGAACACCTGCTGCTCAACCCAGTCCAGCTTGTTACTGTCCGATATCTGTAGGTACAGCTTGGTGAGAGTATGCGCTACGGCCTCATCTCCACCTCTTCGCGGCTTAAACTTGACGTCTGCTCTGCGCGAGGACTGCTCACCTAAGATAGTATTAATAGTAGGAAGGATGGTGTTGATCGTTAGAGCAGGGCGCCCTTCGTTTTCTAGGGCAGCCGCATCGTCAGGGTCCCATTGATCGCCCTGATAATACTCATCACATTTGAGCGCCATATCCACGTAGTCTAAGTGCCCATTGTCCCGTGCGCGCTCGTAGCGAGCCCACTGAGTGCGGGTAATCTCTTCTTCCTTCGCAGGATCTATCTTCTTTGTCTTTGTCATTTTTATGCGCTCATTGCCGATTTAGTGCGTTCGCCTTTAAGTAACCCAGGCAGCTTGTCTCTCCAGCTTGGTACGTGCTCTACCTTTTCATGGAAGGTGCTGAACTCAGTCATCATCAAACCAATCCAGGCCAGGGCGTCCACCTGGTCGTCGTGTACCCCATTCGGGAAGCGCAATAACTCTGCTACCAGTGGGCCTGTAAATTCTTCGTCTCGGGGCAGGAAAACCATACCCTGTTGCATCCGACCTTGGATTGCTCTGGCGCGCGCTTCTTTGTCCCTGCGGCCTGTCTTTAAGTCTTTGAAGTACGCCTCGTAGAGCCCACGTTCGCGTACACGTTTCTCGAGGAATGGCCCAAGAGCCATCTCGATGTGCCCTTTCTCAATACCTATGATCGAGGGCTTCCACACTTCGTAGAGGTCGAGTATCTGCTCAACCAACTCAAAGCCGTCAAACCGACCACGCACCATGTCCATTACAAACAACTGGTCATACTCATCGACACCTACAACGATGCCGACGGTGTAGTCGTTCCTATCGTTCTTACCGATCGCCAAGTCCCACGCGCAGTAGTAGCGCATGCGGTCCTCATCAACGTCTTCTCTGTCGTAGTAATTGATCATGTCTCTGGTGAAGTAATCACCATCGTCAGCTACAGGGTTCTGCTGGTACAGGGCTGACCAGTCTCGAGGGCCAACCGCTTTTTCTATACGGGCCAGCGCCTCCTCGTCATACCTCTCCCTGTGGAGAGCGTCACCTTGTTTCCTGAATTCTTCATCAACCTCAGCTCTTGCGGGGTAGTTAACAACTTCCCATTGCTCGCCATTATCTGCTGCTGCTTTAAGTAATCTGCCCGCAAGGTCATCATCGTGCCAGCGAGTAAGGATAACCAGCACGCCGCCACCAGGAGCGAGACGTGTGTACGCCGTAGACGTATACCAGTCCCAAGCAGAGTCACGTGCGTTCGATGATTCGGCGTCGTCACGGTTCTTTACCGGATCGTCGATGACAAGGATATGAGCACCCTTACCAGTAATACCACCGCCAACACCGGCAGCAACATAGCCGCCGCCAGAAGTTGTAAGCCATGCTTCAGCAGACTGCGACTGTGGATCGAGGCGAGTTTTAAAAGCTGACTTGAATCCTTCTTCGCGTAGGAGTCCACGAACCTTACGGCTGAAGCCCATAGCAAGCGAGCCTGAATACGAACAACTAATAAATTCGTGCTGTGGATTGCGGCCAAGGTGCCAAGCTGGGAATGCCACTGACGCAAGCGTGCTTTTACCGTGTCTAGGCGGCATGAATAGCATAAGTCTTGGAGACTTCTTTTCAGTAACATCTCTAGAGAACTCCTCTAGTCGCTTGCATATGTCTTTATGTACCCAGCCAGCCGTGTAATCTGGATTAAAACGTTCGACAAAAGGGAGTAGCCGCTTACGAGTCAGGAACCGTAGAGCGAGTTCCGCGCGCGCCTTATCCTCTAAGGTCTCTTCAACCGCGGCCTCCGGTTCGGGGCTCGCGGGTAGTGGTTCTTGCTCCGCGATGTCCGCTTTGCAATACACGCAGAGTCGGTCGATGCCCGCGTACAGTGTCTCGGGGTGCGACGCCTTGCAGCGTATGCATTCGACCTTCGTGACTTCTGTCATTTAGTAAGGCTTGTATGCCTTTTTCTTAGGCTTAGCTTTGGGCTTAGCTTTCGGTTTAGCTTTCTTCTTAGCAGCGGCAGCAGCTTTCAACTTAGCAACCTGCGCGGCAGCTTGTTTTTTACTATGCGGGAATTCAGTACTGGCCATCGTTACTTCCTTTTTCTTTTAACAGGCATACCTGTAATTTTAGTTTTGGAGATCTTCTTGCCACCAGGTTTGCCTGTTACTGCGGCGTTTCTCGCGATTGCTTTTGTCTGCTTATAAACAGTCTTAGCCATAATTAATCACTCTTCGGTTCGAGGTAGTCGAGGTCTTTACCCGCGATCTTCAACAAATCCTCATCGGTCATGCGCTCAAGCTGCTTTGTACCGTTGATATTGATGTTCACTTGGGTAGCGTTTTCTGGTGCAGCAAGACCGTGCAACTTCACCAGTGAATCGGTGGTGTTTTTCATCTCAGTGGCGTTTGCCGACGAGTTGTAGGCTTCCATGTACATCATGTGCGCGTGCTGATTGGTGAATTTCACCTCTTCACGCATCTCCTGACGGAAATAATCAATCGCTTTTTGGACTTCGGGGACTTTTGCAGCGGCATAGGTTGCCTGGGGGGACGAGTATCCCGCACCACGGCCCGCGGCGGCGGTTGTCATACCCGAACTAATGAGCGAGACCAGTTTTTCTTGCTGCATGGTCAGCGATCCGCGGCTTATGCCCATGTACGGCATATGCGACTGGAATTCGGTGTGCTCACTGACTAGGTCAGTGGACGGTGACTCCTGCTGGGGTGCTAATTCCATAAAACTCTTGGTCATTATCGAAGTACACAAAAGCAGGAGCCCCATCGAACTCTCTCGATGACACTTCTGCTATCCATTCTTCGGCGTACTCCTCGGAGTGGCCTTTGGATACAATTATTGAGACAGCTTTGTCGTAGTTGTAAGCAAGCACTTCACGCCCATTTCGAACCGTGGAGCCTATAATCGCTTCGTCTAACCCGTCGATCGCTACTACTTCAATATCGCTCATGCGTTATATTAGCTTGGCTAATAATTAATCACAAGAAAAATCGTTAATTGTCTTGACCCACCAGTAAAACATGTCCTCAGAGAGGGTGTGTTTCATGATGTTGATTCGGTAACAGACAAGTTGGACGTTATAAACCGTGTAACCCTTTTCTCCAGAGACTCGGTCAATGGACGCGTTGTAGTCCTTGCGGCCAGATCCGTCGAGGTGATGTGTAAGGTACACACCGGATATGGCGCATTTGCCGTCTTGCTTATCCCATAGTGCGATAAGGTCTTCTGGTTCGATTTCGAACGTGACGTGGTTGTCGCGCTTGCCTTGCTTAACACTCGATTTGCTTTTGGAATATAGGTTACGCAGGTAACTTTCATAAGAGGCAGAAATCCGCGACGTGGTTTGGTTTGCTTTGCAAGCCATGCAAATGTTGCGTCCTGTGCGAAAATGCGACGCTTCCATCGTCTTTTTACATGACAAGCACTCTTTAGTGCTATCAGTCATGGTTGAGCATATTAGCATAGCTAATTGTTTTGGATCACTTTTTTGAAAATTTTTTTATAAAAATCTTTTCTATATCGCTCATCGACTATCTCCCCCCTTACTTAATCACGACCCCCGTCCCCCGATTCCGGATTGTGGAACCTTGTCCACGATTCGCTTGTGGAACCTTGTCGCGTTTTTAGCCTCGCGCCTTCAGCGCTCAGCGTCGGTTGAAGATGTGAAGCGGTTGATGGGTCAATCGCACTTAATAATATCGGAGTAATCATCATGTACACAGCAACTATCAAGAACGTAGCAGTAGCAAAGAACGGCACCCCAGCAATTTACTGCGAGAGCAAGTCAGGCAACATCTACAAGCTCCGCACTCCGGTGCCAGCCGAACGTGCCCCCACCATCATCGCTAAGATCAAGGCTGCCAAGGTCATCAACATCCAGCACTGGATCAAGGTGAAGGAAGGCACGTTCACCCCTAAGCCTGCCAAGACCAAGGCACCGCGCCCCGAATACAAAGAGGTAGTGATCAAGGACCAAGCGGCCCGCATAAAAGAGCTGCAGGCTCAGGTTAAGGCGCTCAAGGCTCAGCTGACAGAAGCCCCAAGCGATGCGGCCCTCGAAGAGATGGAGATCCAAGCCTCTATCGATACCGCGAACAAACGCTCCATAGCCGCCAAGAAAGGCTGGGAGACCCGCCGTAGCAACGCAGAGGACATCGAGCACGCTACCAAGATGTGGGAGTTCGAGAAGTTCGGAGACGAAGCAGGTGCTATTGCTTACCTCGAGTCTCGCACGACTCCGATGTGGGATGAGCTCAAGGCACAAGAAGCAGATAGCGGGGTGGCGTCATGAGATATCGTAGCTACGAATCACGAACCGCGACCGTTGGTCGCGCTCCGCGGATCGCGGACAGCAAAGCGGAGCTAAAGAAGCTCTATCATCAATACATACGAATGGGGTTCGATGCTCGCGAAGCACGGTTCAAGGCCCTCAATCACCACACCATGAAACTCTAACGGAGAAAGCCCATGAAACATTCTAGAAGAAAGACTCGTAGATCGCGGTACACGGATCACGGTCAGGACATCATGTTCCTTGGTCTGCTGTTCATGCTCGCGCTCCTCCACAGCGTCGTGTTCAACGGGGTTATGTGATTTGTAGCAGGTTGTAGCAACTTGTAGCAGGTTTGTAGCACCTAATCGCTACACATTAATCCCTTTTAAATCATACACTTAACCTAATTTGTAGCAGATGTAGCAGATGTAGCAGCTTTTTCTAAGTTCGTTCAGACGTTTTTTTAAAAACACGTTTTATTTTTTAAATTGAACTTCAACTCAAAACTACCTGCTACATCTGCTACAAATTCTACAACCCGCGCCGCAGCTGGCTTTGCTCGTTTTCAAACCTGCTACAAATGCTGCTACAAGCTGCTACAAACGCCCCTGTTCCTGCTACAAGCACCAAATCCGGACCGCGAATCGTGGTTCGTTAACCATAAACCGCTTAGACGGTTAACTATCATCAACAACGGAGTAATAACCATGAACAAGTTCAAACGAACTCAACACCGAGCTACTAAAAAGCTCGCTACCACACGCTGGACATACGTACCGTTCCGCACCAGTTGCAACCCGCGCAACAACAAATATCACTGGATCAACCTTCACCCTAACTTCTGGAGTATCCGAGAACCTCGAGTACGTGGAGCGCGATTCAAGCACCACCTTGCAGGTCTCACGTTGAAATACCACTGCCGTCAATCGGCACTACTCGGGCATTACTGGATAGGAGGGTCTCGGTTATGAACTACACAACTGACCCAGATCTAGTCCCTGATTGGGATGCTGGTGGCGATCGAGATCTATACAAAGTCATTATCGCTGGCTCACGTGAGTACGATGACTATCATCACTTGTCTACAGCTTGCGACTTCCTACTTAGCGACGTGTCCCCAGACCTACGCATCGAGATTGTATCTGGCGGAGCGCCTGGCGCTGACACGTTAGGTGAGAAGTATGCATATGAACGTGGCTATTCGATAACTCGATTTCCTGCTGATTGGGAAGTATATGGTCGAGCTGCTGGTCCTATACGCAATCGTGAGATGGCTGAATACGCTGATGCACTCATCGCTTTTCCAGTAGGTAAATCACCTGGTACACGCAACATGATCAAACAAGCACGACAACTTGATCTTCATGTTGACTACGCTAATCACAATTCACCAGCTTTAAAAGGTATGCAGTCATGATGCTATTTGCAATTGGTTACTTAGTTGGATGCGCTTTCACTAGCGCTTCCTTCTATTACTTTATAAATCGGGAGCTATCACAATGAACACTATCACTGACATGTTTGACTATGTGACTAGTAACTTCAAAGAGTTTGTTACTACTTGCTTATTCTTTTCTTTTTTATTTTTTCTTATCTATCTCGTGTCTTGTTTATACGCATATAACGTGCAAACCGCTGTGTATTCACAGGACATACCTAACAACATGATCTGTATCAAGGACACAGTCCCTGACGCTTATCTATGTTCACCCGATGCCACTGTCCCGTGGTATCTATCATCAGAAGGAGTACTTGCACATGTTCAATAAATTCAAAGCATCTGCTGCAGCCATTATGGCTAGGCGCAACGAGTATCAAGACAAAGCTAAACCTTACCTTGATAAATCAATTGCTTATGCTAAAGAAAACCCTAGCGATGTAATGCTGGGTATAATGACGTTACTACTCATGGATATCGAGTCTGACGTTGACGACCTAGAAGCTCACACTGGCATATCAGCTGCTGTTGATCTTCATGACTATCGAGCACGATAACCATTCCGTAGGAGGAATATACAATGAAAGAACTTAACTTAAACGTTGAAAACTGGTCCCTCGTAGACTCTCACGAATCTTCGGAGTCTATCTTCAATATTTCTGATGTCATTTCTTTGGCTGACAGTATTAGCTGGGCTAATAACGACGACCTCTGCGACATCAACATGCACGAATACACACACTAAGCCATTTGTCCTCCGGCCAAATCGCGTCGGTTACTAAAAGTGAGTCACATGGGTGGCTCACTATCATCAATTAATAGGATTATTACTATGAACAACTTTTCTTACACAACTGCAGCAGTACAGTACATCTCTCATTACAAAAACCAGTACGGCTTAATCGCCTCGTATGTCATGCGCATACAAGGCGAGCAGCCCGAGTGGCCTCTACTCAACTGCATCGCTGTTGCTCACGACAGAACTACAGTCTCCGCTACCGACCACAAGTTCAACGGCGGAGAAGCTCCAGTCGCACAGCCTGTCGCGTTCCTCGACTTCGTTCAGGTAATCATGAACAAAGTCTGTGGTTTCGCTCGCCAAGACCTCAAAGGGAAACGTACTGAAGACTTCGGTAACGGTATCGACTTCTCTCAAGAGCTCACCGATCAGATAGGTTTCAGCGTTGATACTGACAAGATAGAAGAGTTAGTTGACGAGGACTTCTACACCCTCAACAACCTCCACTGCTACGTGGCTCAGGGTATGGAATATCTCACCGATATACCCGCACTTCGCTACCATGCAGAGAGCGTCAAGCTCGAGGACGGTACGTGGGTCAAAGATCATATCGCTGACTCCTTCGACGAGGCTATCACTATCATGAACGAAAAAGCTCAAGCCTACATCGAGTCTCTTGCCGAGATACGTCAAGGTGAATCATCCACCATCGACTTCTCTGCCAAGAAAGCAGCCTAATTACTCCCCCTTACCCATCCAGCCTTCGGGTTGGGTGGGTTTTTTTATGCATCTGTATAGCCCATCGCTCGCTTCGCTCGCTCGCACCCGCTCGGGAGCCAGTGTGCCTGCTTCACTATCATCAATTTAACTATCATCGCGAGCGCAGCGAGCGGTGTGCGCGAACCACGAACCGAGGACCGAGGACCGTGAACCATGACCAACGAACAAATGAAAACGCTTGCCTCACTATCTAGTGATGGCTACGCAGTAATCGTATGGACCCCAGAAGAGTTAGGCGACGTAAGTGCCAGGCTCATTGAAGACCAAAGCATTGAACTAGGGCATCAGATCATTGAGGACCAAACCGATAGCTGCGGCATATTAGAAATGGCGGATGACCAACTGTTTCAAAAAATCAAAGAGCTAATCTTTAAGGACCGTGAATCATGAACATTCTTGTAGAAAACGTAAGCGTTGATCTGCTTCGTGCTCAACGAGCCAAGCTGCTTGACTTCCTAAACCCAAGCGACGAGATCCAGGGGCTTATACACCTGCTCGATCACATGCTTGATAAAGCGGAGCGCGAATCATGAAA
>Ga0209534_10006431_pt1 | contig 10193 bp, 9 predicted proteins | sample COG_07_FD_184751 | JGI IMG/M metagenome (GOLD analysis project Ga0209534, IMG submission 184751) | Pelagic Microbial community sample from North Sea - COGITO 998_met_07 (SPAdes) (version 2) | ecosystem: Environmental > Aquatic > Marine > Neritic zone/Coastal water | place: Helgoland, sampling... | reverse complement strand
AGCGCCAATCCGTGACTGAATCTAGCTATAACAATAGCTTAGCAGATCATCACATATGGTCAACTATCAAAACCTTACCTGCAACCTTGCCTGAACCAAGCTCCGAGGTTCGAGGGCCAACTTCCAACCAAAAAAGTCCTATATGGTCCACGGATTAAGAGCCAAGAACCGTGTATCGACAGCCTAGCTACGCGAAACTCGGACCTCGGACCGGGGTTACTGGAGCCGTTTCTCCATCAGATTTAGAGTTTGTCGAAGGGGGTGGGGCTGCAGGACGCAGGGGCTTGCGTCTCGGATCGGCGGTTTACTTGATTGGTTGGCGTATTGAGAGAGGTAATAACAGCTTTCATAAGCTCCGATATATTTCGTCATTGACTTGATCAAAGAACCATTCACGAAATAATTTTATCGGCCTTAACTTTTCCTTTGCTTCGGATATGACCAGACTTCGCAACGACTGGGTTGTAGATAACCTTTTTAATGCCGGAGGAGTGACCAAGCTTCCCGATATCAAATCTTCTCTCGCGAGTAATTCTCCCTCCATCGCTATTCCGAGGCCATTTCTTGCTGCTTCAAGGGCGAGCAATGTATTCCCAAGTTTGATATGAGAGCACACAGGTAAAATGAGTTTATTTTCGGCAAAAATATTTGCCCAACTCGCTGCCCGTATATCAGAGTCGATGAGTCGAAAGTGAACTAAATCTTCAATTTTTTTGAGTGGATGATCACCCTTCAATAAATCAGGGTTGCACAGTGGTGCGATTGTTTCTGGCGGTAACGGCTCTACGATCATGCCTGGCAGGTCTGGAACTCCAAAGCGGACATCAACATCAATTGGGAGTTTTCGAGCGCCCCAAGCGGCTGTTGGCGTAAGAATTCTTATATCAATCTCTGGATATTCATCCATGAATAATTGAATACGCGGCGATAACCAACGTAAGCCAAAGCTAATACCAGAATGAATGGTTAAGGTCTCTCTCGATGGCCTGCCGAGCATTTCGAGAGTTGCTCTCTCAAAGGTTGAATATGCTTCGTTGACAATTTTAAAGTAGGCAGATCCCTCCATGGTCAATCGCACTCCCCGATTGAACCTATCAAACATTTGGCGTCCCAAAAATAACTCTAGTTCTTTTATTTGATGGCTGACAGCCGATGTAGTGATGTTTAATTCGCGGCCAGCTTCTTTAAACGTGCCGCATCGGCCAACTGCTAAGAACACTGTTAGCGCACGTAATGGAGGAACTTTAGCCATGTTTTAACCGATTTTTTGTCTTTAAGAGAATTATAATCAGTAACAAATAATTTTTTTTCAAGACTTAAATAAAATTCATCTCTGCGTTTAAGTATTTGCGTTATAGAAAAACAAAATTTGATCCTAGTGTTTTATATATGTCAAATGATAGGAGGTATTGAGATTATGAAAAAATTTGTGTTTTTGGCGCTTAGTGCGTCATTGTTGACTTTTGGCGTTAGCGGCAGCAGTTCTCCCGCTTTAGCAGACAGTGTTCTTGATAAAGTAATTAAAAACAAAGAAATTTTTATTGGCACTCGGGAGTCGACGGCACCCTATGCCTATGTCGAGTCAGATGGTACTTGGACGGGCTGGTCTGTTGAAATGAGCCGTGCAATGGTTGGTGTGATATCTAAGAAGACAGGCGTAGAATTAAAAGCAACCCTTAAGGCTGTCACTCCACAAACACGTATTCCATTAATTTTAAATGGCACAAATTATTGGAATTGGGGAGCAACGGGTATTAGTTTGAAGCGTCAAGAAGCAGTTGATTTTTCACATGTTGTTAATTCTGTTTGTGTGAAAAAGCTAACCCCTGTCGGCAGTGGTATAAATTCAATTGATGATCTTGCAGGAAAACGTGTGGGTGTTACTAAAGCGAGTATCGAGGAGAGATTGCTAAATACAATGAATAAAGAGGGGAAGTTCAACCCTCCCGTAAAAATAATATCTTTTGATAAACACCCTAATGGTTTTCTGGGGCTGCAGCAGGGTAAAACTGATGCACACGTTACTCTAGATGATGCACTTCACAGACTAAAAATGAAGGCGGCGGACCCGAGCAAGTGGGAGGTTACCGGACCAGACCTTTTTTGTATCAATCAGGGTATGATTTTACCTAATAATGATAGCAAATGGGCTGATACGGTTAACGGTGCCTTTTGCTATATGGTTAAAACTGGAATGTACAGAGAGATCTATGATGAGTGGTTCCAGGGGCCAAGTCCAAAAGCTGGATATGTGCGCGATCAATCAGCAGGTGTTCAGAGACTTTTGAGTGATCAGTGTCCGTATAAAAGCGAAAATTTCATAAAGTAAATTTGTATTAGAGGACAGATAAGGCTCCGACGTGATTTGTGCCTTATCTGTTCTGTTAAGCACTTTTTTGTTCTAATTCATATTATAGAAATAGAGCTTTATGGTGAGATATAATTTTTTTGATAAAGTTAAACCATGAATGATTTTAATTATGCTGAGCGGGTAAAAAAGATAAACCCTGCAATCTCTCAAGATCTAATTGCTAAAGTACGAGCGTTAAGGGCAGATGGGGTTGAGGTAATTGATTTTTCAGATCAGGGCGCGTCACCTGATGTAGCTCGGCAAGCAGCAATTCAGAAAATTAATATGTCCTCGGGCTCGAGCTATTCTGACACGCGTGGGTTGTCTGAGTTACGATATGAGATAGCCAGAAAGATGTCGATCGAGCAAAAAATAGAGGTAAACCCAGAGACTGAAGTCTTGGTAACGGTAGGAGCTAAAGAGGCAATTCTTTCAGCATTGCTTACTCTTGCTGACCATGGGGATGAAGTGTTAGTCGAAGATCCGGGTTATCTCGGTTTTGAGCCAATAATTCGTTTGGCAGGTGCGAAGCCAATAAGAGTTCCATTAATAAAAGAAAGCGGGTTTCGTTTTCCAGTGGAGGGCCTACGCCATTATATTACGGCAAGAACAAAGGTTCTACTGCTTTGCAACCCCCATAATCCTGGCGGTTATTGTTTGACCAAAAATGAACTGACTGAAATTGGAAAAATAGCGAAGGAAAATGGGTTAACCATTTTAGTCGATGAAGCATATGAGCATTTTGTTTTTGACGGACGAAAACACATAAGCTTGGCGAGCCTTCCAGGTATGGAATCTATCACTATTACAATCCAAACGATGAGCAAAATTTTCAATATGGGTGGGTGGAGAATTGGATGGGCTATTGGGCCAACTCATCTCATAAAGAAAATGCATTTGGTTCACACTCACGCGATTACCGCACCGACAACTTTCTCGCAATCAGGTGCGGCTGCTGCTTTATCAGCGGGCATTGCGGAAGGCAATCAGCCAATAGCAAATATTGTGGAGCGTTATGAGGCTCAAAGGGATGCTATGATTGAGGGTCTGGCTTCAATCCCAGGACTTTCGTGTCATGTCCCACATGGAACTTTTTTTGTGTTTCCAAATATTAGCAGGTTTAAAGCTCCACCCGATGGCATTAGTGATTTTCTTCTGAAAATTGGTCATGTTGCCACTGTGCCTGGATCAGCTTTTGGGCCGAATGGATCCGAGCATATAAGAATGGTTTTTAAGTGCGACGAGGCAACAATTCAAAAGGGTATAGCGCGTATGGCTGATGCTTTTGGTAAGCTTGAATATCGATAGTTTAGTCACTTAATTTATACGTGATTGGGAAAGAAACTCTATGAACTATGAATTTGATTGGTCTCTCCTTCTTGAGGAACCTAATTGGAGCTGGGTAATTGAAGGTATTGCCAATACCATTCAACTGTCACTGGTGGCTTGGGGATGCGCTTTAGTTCTTGGTGTTTTAATAGGCGCAATCCGAATGTCTAGGTCACGCACGCTTCGTTTTATAGGAACTACTTACGTAGAAATCTTTCGAAACATTCCTCTTTTAGTTCAGCTTTTTCTTTGGTTTTTTGTTTTTCCACTGCTTTTGCCAGATGATTTGATGAGAGCATGGAACAGACTTGATGGAGTTCCTTTTTTAACGGCTTTAATAGGGCTGTCTCTTTTTACCGCAGCTCGCATAGCGGAACAGATTCGTTCTGGGATTTCTTCAATACCGAAAGGACAGTTTCTCGCGGCTTACTCAACTGGATTAACTGAAGTGCAGACGTTTCGTCACGTAATAATACCCTACGCATTCAGAGTTATGATACCTGCCATTGCGTCGGAGTTTTTAACTATTTTTAAAAATTCCGCACTTACTCTTACTATTGGTGTAGCTGAAGTAACTGGGGCAGCAAAAACTATTGAGGCTTACACCTTTCGGGGTATTGAAGCCTATTCGGCCGCTTCATTGACTTATATGCTTACAACAGCGTCGGTTGTGATTTTTATGGGATGGTTAGAGCATGCACTTCGCATACCTGGCTTAATTGGGAAGCGATAGGGCGCTGGGCATGGATTTTTCAGTTATAAACGATAATATAGAATTCTTAATGCTGGGTTTGATGCGTAGTTTTCAACTCGCTATATTTACGATTGTCCTGAGTTTAACAATAGCATGCTTCATCGCGATTGGACGGGTAAGCAGTAAGCGCTCAATAAGATATCCATCTGCAATATTTGTAAACCTGCTGCGAAGTAATCCCCTGATTTTAATTGTTTTTTGGTTTTTCTTTCTGGTGCCGTTAATTACTGGGAAAACATTGCCTGAGTTTCACACTGTACTTATTGCATTCGTTGTCTTTTTTGCAGCTTATTTTGCTGAGATTGTGCGCTCTGGCATTCAATCCGTTGGCTCGTCTCAGGTGAAGGCAGCCTTATCAACTGGTTTGACCTATTCTCAGTCCATGCGCTTGATTGTATTGCCGCAAGCCCTTCGAAATATGCTGCCGGCACTTGTAACCGAATGTGTGATCGTATTTCAGGGGACTACTATCGCTTACGTGATCGGAATGCGGGAATTTCTGCACAGCACATCGTTAGTTGCTGAGCGAACGGTTCGCCCTGTGGAACTCTACCTTTTTGCAGCCCTAGTGTACCTTGTGATTTGTTTTACTGGTACCCGTTTGGCTCTTTTTCTTGAAAAAAATAAGGAATTGGCACGATGACATTACCTTTGGTTCAGATAAATAATCTATCGCTACGGTATGGAAACTTTGTGGCACTAGATGATATTTCGATAGATTTCATGCCTGGAACTTGCGTCGTAATATGTGGCCCCAGTGGCTCTGGAAAAAGTTCATTGCTTCGTTGTGTCAATCGACTTGAAGACTTTGGTACAGGTGACGTTATTTTTGATGGACAAAGTTTAAAATCGGCACACAACATCTCAAAAATTCGGTCGAATATTGGTATGGTTTTTCAGCATTTTGAACTTTACCCCCACTTATCAGTTATGAACAACATCACCCTCGCACCCCGATATGTAAACGGAATAAATCGTGATGAGGCTGAAGCGAAAGCCCACAAACTTCTTGAGCGTGTGGGGATATTAGATCAAGCAAACAAATATCCGGACGAACTTTCAGGTGGACAACAGCAAAGAGCTGCTATTGCTCGAGCGCTTGCCTTAGAGCCCAAGTTGATGCTTTTTGATGAACCTACATCTGCACTTGATCCGGAAATGATCTCGGAGGTTTTACAGGTAATGCGTGATCTCGCTCGGAATGGAATGACCATGCTTGTAGTGACTCATGAAATGGGATTTGCAAGAGACGTGGCAGATGAAGTTGTCTTTATGGATAAAGGCAAGGTGATCGAAAGAAACGCAAGCGGTAAGTTCTTTGACAATCCACAATCTGATAGAGCGAAGGAGTTTATAGATCGGGTGCTGCAAAAAATCTGACCTCCTATAATATACTTTCACCATGTAAATTAATAAAGTATTGAAAAACAGTATTTTGGGTAAATATAATGAACCAAGTTATTAAATCAAAAAGTATTAACAGATATCGTTTAGGAGTCGATATAGGTGGAACATTTACTGACATAGTTTTAACTAGTGATCGAAGGCCGCCATTAGTTAGGAAGATATCTTCAACACCTGAGAACTATGCGTCTGCGGTTGCCGAAGGTATCGATGCCCTAATAAAGGAAGAGCAAATTAAGCCTGAAGAGATTAGCGATGTTGTGCATGCCACAACGGTAGCGACTAATGCAATCTTGGAGGGAAAAGGCGCTCACACTGGTTTAATAACTACGAGAGGTTTTAGAGATGTTCTGGAGTTTAGAAGGGTAAGGTTTCCTGAGCTTTATAATTTGAGTTATGTAAAGCCTAAACCGCTTGTTGAGCGTCGCGATCGCTTAGAAGTCATTGAGCGCATTTCCGCTGATGGGAGTGTAACGGTCAAATTAGATGAAACGTCTGTTGTCAATGCAGCTTCAAAGCTAAAAGAACGAGGGGTAACAGCAGTAGCAATCTGTTTGTTACATTCATACATCAACTCCTCCCATGAGAAACGTGTTGAAGAAATCATTCGTGATATTATGCCGACAGGCACTTTTATCTGCAGTTCTTATGATGTTTTGCCAGAAATAAGGGAATATGAAAGAACTAGTACAACAGTTGTAAATGCTTATTTGGGCCCTGTTCTAAGCCATTACCTTTTTCAGCTTCGAAAAAAACTAAATGATATAAAAGTATCAAGCCCTCTATACGTGATGCAATCCGGCGGCGGACAAATGAGTGATAGTACCGCTATAAACCTGCCAGCTTATTTTGTTGAGTCAGGCCCTGCTGCTGGTGTAGTGGCTGCTGCTGCTATTGCCAAGCGAGCGGGGCTAGAACAGATCATAACGCTGGATATTGGCGGTACGACCGCTAAAACTGCCATTGTTGAGGGAGGTGAGCCATCTCGTACATCAGAATATGAGGTGGGTGCAGGGGTAAACCTTTCTAGTAAGCTTGTGAAAGGTGCGGGTTATTCAATTAAGCTTCCTTTTATCGACGTATCAGAAATTGGTGCTGGTGGTGGCAGCGTGGTTTGGTTTGACGAAGGTGGTTTGATGAAGGTAGGGCCTGAGAGCGCGGGTTCTTTTCCAGGGCCGGTTTGCTACGACCTGGGTGGAGACAAGGTGACGTTGACTGACGCGAATTTACTACTGGGATACCTGAACCCAACGGGTTTGCTTGATGGTAGTATGAAGATAAATCATGAAAAGGCATTTTCACATGTAAAACATCTAGTTGGAGACCATCTTAACCTATCTGCCATGGATGCTGCTATGGGCATTTTCACTGTCGCTGTGAATAACATGGTGAGAGCGGTCAAATCAGTTTCAACTTATCGAGGGCGAGATCCAAGGGAATTCACTCTTGTCGCTTTTGGTGGTAACGGAGCGGTACTAGTAGCAGCGATCGCTGATGAACTTAATATTACAAAGTTTCTCGTGCCTTCTCGTTCAGGTGTGCTTAGTGCGGCTGGATTGCTTGCTGCCGATACTACTAATGAACGTGTCCGGTATCTTTTTGGTGTGGTCGGCGACCTGGAAGACGATCTAGTCTTGTCTGCTTTTGATAGTCTGGGGGCAGAGGCGTCAACACAGCTTCTTGAACAAGGTTTCTCTTCAACTGAGATTTCAATAGGTATGTTTGCAGACCTAAGATACAAGGGGCAAGCATTTGAATTAACAGTGCCGATTGATATTCATACTCCTAAACTTACCAACATGTTGGGACAACGATTCCATGAAGAGCATCAACGCACCTATGGTCACAAATCGACAGAAGAGCAAGTGGAACTTGTGAGTATTAGGGTATCGGCTCGCGTGTCAAAACCAAAAGAAATTACCCTGGAAAGAGTGGAAAGCTCATCAGCCAAGCTTGAGCGTAGAATGGTTAAATTTAAAGCAAATGCTGCCGTAGAGGAGACCATCATCCTAAAGGGACGAGAGCATATTGACAACAAATGTATATTTGGTCCCGCAATTATAGAAGAGTATGACTCCACAATAGTTATCCCCCCCGATTGGAGAGCTGAGGTTGATATATCAGGAAACTTGATTGTATCTAAGGGGAAGGGCAAATCATGACTTCAAATGTTGATCCTATTACCTTAGAGGTTTTTCAAAATGCCCTCGCATCTATTGCAGATGAATTAGCGCTAGTGATCATGAGGTCAGCCTATTCAAATATCGTTCGTGACTCGATGGATTATTCAACAGCGGTTTGTGACCACAAAGGGCTTACAATAGCTCAGGGACTTACTACTCCTGTTCATCTTGGTTCATTTCCACATGCAATGCGAAGTTTAATTGACGCTTATGAAGGTAAGATGTCACCGGGCGACATTTTTATTTTCAATGATCCCTATGAAGCTGGTGGTATGCACTTGCCAGATTTTTATGTGATAAAGCCTGTTTTTGTTCAAGATAGATTAGAGGGCTATGTTGCAACACTTGCTCATCAGATCGATGTTGGCGGAATCGCACCTGGTGGTATGGGAGTTTTCGCACAAGAAATATTTCAGGAAGGACTTAGAATTCCAATACTGAAGCTTTTTGACAAAGGTCACGCAAATGAGGCTATCTTCAGTTTAATAAAGATTAATACGCGGATGCCTGACAGCCTTATGGGGGATCTGCGCGCACAGGTTTCTGCCTGCACCACGGGTGACAAAGGAATGATTTCACTTGTCAATAAGTATGGCGGTGATTCATTTCGCGAACACTGTGAAGCGCTACACGATTACGCCGAAAAAATTATCCGCAAACAAATTGCTGAACTGCCTGATGGCACCTACAAATATGAGGACTATCTTGATGGTGTAGGAGAAGATCCAGAACCAATAAAATTTTGTGTTTCCGTAAATATTAAAGGAAATCATGTAAATATTGATTGGACGGGAACATCTCCTCAGGTCAAGGCGGCTATTAATGGGCCGCTACCAACAACACACGCGATGTCGTACCTTGGTGTTCGCTGCGCAATAGCAGCGCAAATGCCAAATTGTGAAGGCTACATGCGTGCAATCTCTGTTACAGCTCCCAAAGGTTCAATTGTTAACCCCTTTGAGCCTGCGGCTTGCGGTGCCAGGGGCATAATATGTTTTAGGATGTTTGATACTTTGTTGGGAGCTTTTTCACAAGTTGTGCCTGATCGAATTCCTGCTGCTAATGAGGGAGGATCTACTGCTCCACATATTGCTGGACGTGATATTCACAACAAACCATTTATGGTGTCGGGTGGTTTAATGGGTTGTTGGGGCGGCAACGAATCTTGTGATGGAATGGAGGGGATTTCAAACCCTGCCGCTAACCTCGGCAACACCCCTATCGAACTTTTGGAAAGTCGGCAGCCTATTGAAATTACTAAGTACGCTTTTGTCACCAATTCTGGCGGTCCTGGTTCTCAGCGGGGTGGTGTTGCGCTTGTTCGTGGCTACCGATTATTAGAGGAGGCAGCGGAGCTTGTGGTCCGTTCTGATAGGCGCTCGGTGCCACCTTATGGGCTTGCTGATGGATTTCCAGGGACACCGTCTTGGAATGTCATTTATTCCGATGGAAATCAAAAGCTTTTACCAGCCTGTCCAATGGAAGCGGTGCCAATGAAAAAGGGGGATGAGTTTGTTCACTATCAGGCAGGTGCCGGGGGATATGGTGACCCGTTGAACAGAGATCCTAAAAAGGTGCTACGTGATACCATGAATGAATTATTTAGTTTGGATTATGCAGCAGAGGTTTACGGTGTGATAATTGAAAATGAACTGGTATCTAGCGAAGAAACGGCGAAAAAAAGAAAAATTTTAAGAGCTGACAAGAGCCATAAAGGGGCATATATGCGGCATTTTCATAAGGCGATAGGTGTTGATTTTTCCAATTGGCTGCCACATTTCATCAACAAAAGCTAATGGTACGATCTCTTCCCCAACTTACCGCAAATAGGATACTATTTTATAACCTATTGTTTTAGCTATAATTTATTAGAGAAAGTGGCGGAGAGACAGTCTGCCTCACGCAGATTCAAGTTGTTGATTAAAATTCATTTTTCGGACCGCACAGGACCTTACCCCACATTTTACCCCACATAAAAATCAGGGTTACTGAGGGCATTTCTCTGTCAGATTTGGACTTTATTGAAGGGGGTGGGGCTAAGGATAGCCGGGCTTGCGTCTCGGATCGGCGGTTTACTTGATTGGTTGGCGGATTTGGTTGGGTGGGGTTTTAAGAAATCGCCTCTTGTACCCTTCGAAAATTTGCCAAAAAAAGCCAGCCCAAAGGCTGGCGA
>Ga0209534_10006422_pt1 | contig 10203 bp, 6 predicted proteins | sample COG_07_FD_184751 | JGI IMG/M metagenome (GOLD analysis project Ga0209534, IMG submission 184751) | Pelagic Microbial community sample from North Sea - COGITO 998_met_07 (SPAdes) (version 2) | ecosystem: Environmental > Aquatic > Marine > Neritic zone/Coastal water | place: Helgoland, sampling... | reverse complement strand
TCTGTACTTTTTGAAGGATTTAGTTCAGGCACATCAATAGATGTCTGGATGAGTCATGGTGATCATGTCTCAACATTACCAGATAAATTTAAATTAGTTGCCTCCACTCCCTCAGCTCCTATTGCAGCAATGCAACACTCCGAAAAACCTATTTTTGCTCTTCAGTTTCATCCTGAGGTCACTCATACCAAACAAGGGAATGCAGTATTAGAAAATTTTATTTTTAAGATATGCAAATGTTCCGCTCAGTGGAAAATGGAAGCTCTTATTGAGCAAAGAATTATTGATATTAAAGAGCGGGTTGGAGATCAAAAAGTATTGTTAGGTTTATCAGGCGGTGTTGACTCATCTGTTACAGCTATGTTGTTAGATCGAGCTATTGGTAAAAACCTTTTATGCGTATTTGTTGACAATGGATTGCTAAGAAAAAATGAAGCTGAGGACGTAGAGAACTTATTTAAAGAAAAAATGGATCTAAATTTGCTTGTTGTAGATGCAAAAAAGATATTTTACAGGCATCTAAAGGGAGTATCTGACCCTGAGCAAAAAAGAAAAGTCATTGGCAGAACGTTTATTGATATTTTTGATAATGAAGCTTCAAAACTCAAAGAAGAAATTAATTTTTTAGCACAGGGAACTATTTATCCAGATGTAATTGAGTCATCTGGATCTGAATCCAAAGAAGCAAGAGTCATAAAATCTCATCATAATGTTGGAGGTCTGCCAGATGATATGAAAATGGAGCTTGTCGAACCCCTCAGAGATTTATTTAAAGATGAGGTAAGAAAAATGGGAGCTGAACTAGGACTGCCTTTAGAGATGCTCAATCGCCATCCATTTCCTGGTCCAGGCTTAGGGGTTAGAATTTTAGGAGAGATTAGCCAAGAAAAAATTACTATATTGCAAAATGCAGATGCTATTTTTATAGAAGAATTAATCAAGGCAAACCTTTATGATCAAGTAAGTCAGGCATTCTGCGCATACCTTCCTGTTAAGTCAGTCGGAGTGGTGGGTGATGAAAGACGTTATGCGGATGTTATTGCCATTAGGGCAGTTGAAACTGTAGATTTTATGACAGCTACTTGGGCAAAGCTCCCTTATGATTTTTTAGCCCATGTTTCAAACCGAATAGTGAATGAATTAGAGGAAGTTAGCAGGGTTGTATATGATATCTCCAGCAAACCGCCCGCAACTATTGAGTGGGAATAAAAAAGATTATTCATTTACCAAGATGCACTTTGCTAAATACCATTTGAAGTTGCTTATTAAGCCCCTTTTTAATCTTTATAGATGGATAATTATTAGGACAGATAAGAAGTTATTTGTTGCCTTATTTAATATGAAGTCGATGCTTATAAAGAGTAGCGCCAGGCTAAGCTGGGATAAAGAATCTTTTATTTTTACAGATAATACATTTCCTTCATTAAAACACCGAATTCGTCATCAGACTGTATGTAATGATGCATATGAATTCGGCATAAAAAGAAGACTTGATAATTTAAGCGCATCTTATTTTCTAGATAAAATAAATTTTACGGATGGTGATATTTTTGTAGACTGCGGAGCAAATGTTGGGGATTTGAAGTTTTGGTTTGATTTTAATGGTATTCAAATAGATTATCTTGGTTTTGAACCATCTCCTGTTGAATTTCAATGCCTTTATAAAAATGTATTGCCTTCAACCGCTCATAATTTAGCACTCTGGAACAAAGATACTGAAATAAAATTTTATATAAGCTCTCAAGGTGGTGATTCCTCTCTAATTGAACCAAAGTCTTATGAAAAGACTGTTTTAGTGAAGGGCGTGAGATTAGATAGCTATATAAATACCAAGATAAAATGCTTGAAACTTGAAGCAGAGGGTGCGGAACCAGAAATCTTGCAAGGGCTAGGCGAAAAAATAAAATTAGTTGAGTTCATTACTGCTGATTTAGGTTATGAGCGAGGCGTTTTGTCTGAAAGCACGCTTGCCCCCGTCACGAATTTTTTAATTAAAAATAATTTTGAATTAATTGATGTGAATCACGATAGAGTTTCTGCTTTATACAAAAATACTCTTTAAATTCTAAAAATTTGCCACCAAACCATTATGCACAAAGGGTTACTTTTTCGTTAACTATTGAGTGAAAGTAGTAGAGTCGGCAAAGAAAATAATCCATTAACATGGTTCTATTACTACTGGAATATGATCGGTTTCAATTACTACAGCTAACCGATTGGCCCACCCGGGTGATCGCAGAAAAATCGATGCTATTAGATGCTATTAAATGGGAATAATATATTAATCTTTGACACACTGATTCAGCATATAATTTGAATCTATAAAATATAATATTAATATGCTCAAATCTATTGCTTCCATCCTAATTGGCAAGCTACATCAATACAGTGAAAGACTTTGGGCGCGCTATGACTCTTTTTGGATACACAAGGATCATAAAGTATTATTCATAGACCTGGGTGCAAATTTAGGACAGGGCTTCACTTGGTTCAAGAGGTATTTTTACCAACCTAATATTTTTTTGAACTTTTTGAACCAAATCCATTTTGCTTTCAGGAGCTTATGCAGCTATCAGATGTGATCTCAGGAAATATCCTGGTTCATAATCTTGGGGTTGGAGTTTCAGATGGTAGTTTTAAATTTTATGGATTAACTGATAGCGAGGGCGGGAAGTTCTCAGAAGGTGGCTCTTTTGTCCAAGAGCATAACTCGAAGTGGTACGAGTCAGTTCATAGTGAAGCTATTGATCTAAAAGTTATAAATTTTGGTGAGTATGTAACCCAGAAAAAAAAGGTGTTCGACAAGGTGATCGTGAAGATGGATATCGAAGGAGCAGAGTTAGAACTCCTTGAGCATATGATTGCCAATAATGTAATTCAACATATTGATATACTTTACATTGAGTTTCATTCTCAGTATCAAAAGCTCGATCAATCTAAAGACACTAGAAAGCGTGAGCAAGACCTCAAAACTTCGCTTTCTAAAATACCTAAGATAAAAGTTCGGTTTTGGCATTAAGCAGCAGTATTGCAAAGATTTTAAAATATACTATTTCTTTAGCATACGGAGCTCTCTTTTTTAAACGAAAGTCTTAAAAAGCTTACAAGCAAATTGTCTCAGTACATTTTTTGCCGGACAATAAGCAATGAATAATTTTATAATTATAATTATAATGACTTGGCGGACACACTCTGCAGTTCATCATAAAATTTTTTTAGACCAGAGGTAACCATTGAAATTACGCGCAGCAATTATCACTGATCATTTAAGCTTAGCAAAATGGCAGATTCAGGCATTAAACCATGCAAATGATGATATAGAGATCGTTTGTGTTTTAAACTGTTTAAATACCAAAAATAAAAAAAATATTTTAAAAAATTTTTTTTATTATGCTTTAAGTTTTTTATCCTTAAAAAATAATGCGACTAAAAAATATTTTTTTGCAGATCACAATGCCGAAATAATTAATTTTGATTCTAGCTATGTTAATAATTGGCAAACTATCCCAAATAAAATTATTACAAAACTTTTTGACCAAAAAATTGAAGTTGTTATTAAGTTTGGAATGCACTTACTGACAGTTGATGAAAAGCTAAGTAAGTTAAATGTATTATCTTTTCATCATGGGAATCCTTCCAAATATAGAGGCCGCCCAGCTGGCTTTTATGAGATATTTAATGGAGAAAAGAAATCTGGAGTAATCGTTCAAAAAATCTCCAATGAGCTTGATGCGGGAACTATATATGCATTTGCTGAATCAAAAGTTATTAATTTTTCTTATAAGCAAACTGCGCTTAATTTTTATTCAGTTTCAAAATACTTGCTTAGAACCGCAATAATTAACCTCAACCAGAATAAAGAGATAGTAATTTTAAAAAATGGAAAAAATTATCGCTTGCCTTCAAATCTGACTGTTCTTTTATTTGTATTTAAAATAATTTCGAACTTTATTAAAAAAATTATATATGGATTTTTTTATGAAAAACGATGGAATGTAGCTATTGCTAATAATAAGTTAATGTTTCAGGGTAAAGAATCTCTCCCAAACTCGGCATTGACAACAATTCCAATTGAAAATAACTATAATTTTTATGCGGACCCATTTTTTTCTTTAGATGGAAAGAGTATCAGGCTTGAAGCTTTAGGAAATCAAAGTGGGCTAGGAGATATTTTAGAGATATCCTTAAAAGATCATAGGGAGCAAAAAGTTTTAATGACGGGCAAACATTACTCTTACCCTTTTGCATTTAATTACAATAATCAAGAGTACCTATTGCCAGAAGTAGCTAATCACTCGTCTCAATATGCAGTGTCACTTGAAAAAGATCAATTTCAAATCCCGATTAAAGGTTTAGACGATAAACGTATTGTTGATGCTACTTTATACAATCAAGGTGGCTGGTGGTATCTTTTTTTTGGATTTGCCAATAATGCTCACACCATTCTTAATTTATGGATTTCAAATGATTTGTCCAAGTCATTTTTTCCACATCCCAGCAGTCCAATTTGTTTCTCTCCCTCATCGGCAAGAATGGCAGGCGGCATTACTTTAATTAATAGTAAATTATTAAGGTTTGGCCAGAACAATGAAGGACAGTATGGTGAGTCTCTATCTGTGCTTGAAATCAATGAATTATCACCTACAAACTATTCTGAAACCCATTGTGGTTCTATTTTCTTAGAGAGTGCAAAAGGGCCACACAGCTTAAATGTAAGCGCAGATTTAACTAAAATAGTTATAGACTACTATGAAGATAAATTTTCATTATTTGCTGGTGTGCGACGCATAAAACAGAAAATCTTAATGAGGTAAATTAATAATGTATCTTTTTATTAACATGGTTTTTTTGATAGAATAAGAGAAAAAAATACTTCCCTTTGAAAAGCTCCCTAACATTTGTAAATCATGCCTCTGTGCTCTTGGAGTATCAAGGTGTGGGTATTTTATCTGATCCATGGTTTGAAGGTGATGCTTTTCATAAAGGCTGGAACCTTTTGCATGAAAATGATGCCTTGGATATTTTGAGCTTACTAAAAAAGACCACTTATATCTGGATCTCGCATGAGCACCCTGATCATTTTTCAGTGAAATTTTTTCTAAAGTATTTAGAGACCTTGATCAATCATGATATTCAAATTGTCTTTCAAGAAACCCTAGATAAAAGAGTGAAAGGTTTTCTTGAGTCCAAAGGTCTAGATGTTATAGAGTTGCCTCATAACCAAAGATTTCACCTGAAAGAAGATGTTTATCTTACTTGTATCAAGGATGGTTTTTATGATTCAGGCTTATTGATTGAAGCAGGTGATGACAAAATTTTAAATTTAAATGATTGTGAAATTAATACTAACCAGCGCGCAAAAGAAGTTTATCAATTAACAGGACCTGTGGACCTACTTCTAACACAGTTTAGCTATGCTGCCTGGAAAGGCGGTAGAGACAATATAGGATGGAGAAGAAAAGCAGCCTTGTCTAAAATTGATACTTTAAAGCTTCAAATAAAAATATTTCAACCTAAGTTTGTTGTTCCATTTGCAAGCTACATTTATTTCTCTAATTCAAGAAACTTTTATTTAAATGATTGCGCTAATACTCCTAAGAAAGTTTTGCATGCTATTCCCGAGGCTGCAGAAAAAATAATTTTTATGAAACCGCTGGATTTATTTTCTGACTCTCTAGATATTGCATTGCAGACAAAAGCTATAGATTTTTGGGAATCAAAATATCATGAATTAAATAGAGTTACACAACATTGCTTCAAGAAAATTGAAAGAAAAGAGCTTGATGCTGCCTTTGAGAAGTACTTAGCGAGATTAAAAATATCTAATAACTTTGGGCTGATGAGAGCCCTGAAATTTTTGAGTCCTGTGAAGATTTTTTGCCCAATTATTATATATCTTGATGATATTGAGCTTAATGTTGAAATTAATCTATTTCAGACCAGCTTATTGACCTCTGATGCACAACATCATCTTGCCATGAGCTCAGAATCACTTTTATTTCTTTTTAACAATTCATTTGGTTTTGATACACTAACAGTAAATGGCTGCATGGAAGAGGGTTTAAATAAAGGCTTTATTACTGCAACTAAAACTCTAGCAATAGACAATTTAAATAATCTTGGAATGAACTTTTCATTCAAATTATTAACTAATTTTAAAGTTATCAAGATATTTCTTAGCCGCCTTTCAAATGTTTCATCCAATATGGAATAAATTTTTAAGATCAGGCAATATATCTTTTCAACTATCTTAAATCTAACTGAATATATTTAAACTAGCTTATAATAGCTGTGATTAGTGTTTATTAATCATCCAAACATATGAAGAAGGCGTGCCCATGAAGCAAAAAAATAATATTGACAACAAGGTTGTAAGTGATTTTGGTAAAGAGTGGAACGCTTTTAATCATCAAGATATGGACAAATCTCTTCTATTCTCAGCATTTGATGCCTATTTTCATATTTTTCCATTAAACGATCTTTCGAACTCTGAGGGCTTTGACATGGGTTGTGGCTCTGGCAGATGGGCTAAATTCGTTGCACCCAATGTTAAAAAATTAAATTGCATTGAACCCAGCCAAGCTGCTTTAGACCAAGCCAAAAAAAACCTAGCTGAATATGATAACTGTTTTACAGAATGTGCGGGAGTTGATAACAACTCTATCAAGGATGAATCTCAAGATTTTGGATATTGCTTAGGTGTACTTCATCATATTCCAAATACAGCCTTAGCCCTTGAATCCTGCTCCACCAAATTAAAAAAAGGCGCTCCCTTTTTGCTATATCTTTACTATAGATTTGATAATAAGCCTATATTTTATAAGGCACTTTTCCATGTATCTAATTTTTTTAGACTTATTATCTGTAAACTACCATTCTTTTTAAAATTTCTAATTTCACAGTTGATAGCTGTATTTATTTATTTACCGCTTTCAAGATTTGCTTTAATTTGCGAACATCTTGGAATCAATGTTTCTAATTTTCCCTTAAGTTGGTATCGGAATGAGCCTTTTTATATTTTAAGAACAGATGCGCATGATAAATTTGCAACAAGGCTTGAGCAAAGATTTACAAAAGATGAGATCACAAACATGATGCTTGAAGCAGGATTTACCAATCTTAAGTTTAGTGAAAGAGTGCCATTTTGGACGGTCTTAGGCTATAAAAAATAGTTTATTTACTAGATTCTTAATTTTTGATGAATATAGATAATAAAATTTTATTTAAAGAGAGCCTAAAGGATACTGTAAGCATTGTGGTGCCAGTAATTAATGATTTAGATAACCTAATAAAATTACTTGACTCTCTTTTAAGCCAAAAATTTTTACCATCAGAGATTATTATTTCAGATTCTAGCTCTGGTGATCAGATTGAATTATATCTCCAAGATCTGTCTTACCCGATCCCAATAATATATTTACGAGTTGGAAGATCCTATCGGGGCGATAAACTCTTGCACTTTCTTTCAAATCTACTGCCAGCAAAATGGAGTCCTCAAAATTTAAAGCAAGGAAGAGCCTATCCTTATGAGGCAACAAATAAAGGAGCTTTAGTTGCAAAAGGTCATTGGCTTGCATTTTTAGACTCCACTACAATTCCGGAAGAAAATTGGCTGCATGACTATATTAGCTCAGCCAAAAGAAATCATTTTGACCTGGTTTTTGGTAAAACTAAATATTTTGCAAAAACATACTATCAAAAGATTTTTCGAGCTGCTACATGGGGTGCCATTGGGCATGAATCTATGCCAGGCACAATCATTAAAAATGAAATATATTTTAAAATTCAAGAAGGAGTAAGAGCTGGCGGAGATGTTGAATGGAGAAATAAAGCTAAAGCATTATTTAGATGGAATACACCTCAAGGATATTGCTTGAGTTACTTTAATATTCCCACTAACCCAGTCTCAAGCTCAAAAAAAATGTTCATATACCAACTTCATGCAACTAGAATTGATATTCAACACACAGTCAAGGATATTTATCTGGGATTATTTCTTCTTTTATCTGTCATCGTTATACCTAAATGGAATTTCATTGTTGGATGGGATAGTCCATACTTTATTCCGAATATAACTAAGATTTATTTAGTATCTTTTTGTGCAATCTTAATCGTTGCTCTGATAGTAAATAGGGGAATTTTGAGGACCATGAGAAAACATGCTTTTATATTCAATATCTTAAGGCTCATGGTTTTTGTGATATCCATTATTTGTATTTTTAGATGGAATGCAGTGATTGCTGGTTGGGTCGAAGAATCTATTTGGTTCATTCCTCACATTACTAAAATTTATATTTCGCTCATTTTTTTGGTTGCCTTTTCATACAGAGGCCTCTATCTACCTATCACACATGACATCAAATCAACATTTTTATTTCCCTTTAACTTCATAATAATAGGCGTACTTGGTATCTTTAATGACTTAGTTAAAGCCCCTGGATATTTATTGGGAGCAATATTATCAAGCTTTATAAGAAAGTAACGTTATTTTGTGTAATGCTAACTAGTAATTAAGTTTCTAAGTTAAGTATCTTATAAATTATGTGCGGAATCCTGGGTTATGTCGCCCCTAAAAATCTAACCGACGAGTACCTTCATTCATTAAAACTCGGCATCAAAACTCTTTCCCATAGAGGTCCAGATTATTCTGGTTGGTGGGCAAGAGATGATCATGCGGTTGGCATGGCTCACTCCAGACTATCAATTATAGATTTAAGCTCGCGATCAAATCAGCCAATTATTGAGGATACTCTTGGTTTGATTATTAGTTTCAATGGTGAAATTTATAATTATCTTGAGCTAAGGAGCGAGCTTACGTCTATTGGATATAAATTTTGTACAGATTCAGACACTGAGATTATTTTGAAGGGATATCTGCATTGGGGTACTAGTATTTTTAAAATGCTCCAAGGCATGTTTGCAATTTCAATTTTTGATCCTCGAACAAATGAAATAGTTTTGGCTAGAGATAATTCAGGTCAAAAACCTTTATTTTACTTTGCAGATAAAAATAAAAAAATTTTTATGTTTGCTTCAGAGCTAAAAGCATTATTTAATTTTCAAGGATTTAAGAAAAACATCTCTCCCAAGGGTCTCTTTGAATTATTTGCCAATGGTTTTAGTGCGGGCTCTTTATCTATTTATGAGAAGGTTAATAAGCTAGAGGCTGGCAATTTTTTAAAACTTAATACACAAACCCATGAATTATCCATTGAACAATTCTGGTCAATTGATATGTTAATTGCGAAAAAAGAGCGTGTATTCTTGTCTGAAGATGAAGCTCTTCATCAACTTGAAGATTTATTGCTAGATTCAATTAATATGCAATTACGGTCTGATGTTCCTATTGGTTTATTGCTTAGTGGTGGAGTAGACTCTAGCTTGATTGTTGCTATGGCATCTCAGGTAAGTAATAATTTAAATACTTATACGGTCCGTTTCCCTGGGTATAAAGAGTTTGATGAATCAATTCATGCTCAATTAATCTCAAATCATTTTTCGACCAATCATCATGAGGTTGAGGCTTCATCTATTGACCCATCAATATTTGAGGAGCTTGCATATTTTTATGACGAGCCAATTTTTGATACCTCTATAATACCCACTTTTCTTCTGTCAAAAGAAATTTCAAAACATTGCAAAGTGGCAATTGGTGGTGATGGGGGAGATGAGCTTTTTGGAGGCTATCCACATTATAATAAATTATTAAGGATTCAAAAATCTTATTCTACAGTTCCATATTTTTATAGAAAAGGTCTGTCAGACATTGCTCAATACCTTCTGCCAATTGGATTTAAAGGCAAGAAAACCATTGAGTTTTTCGGCACAAATCTTACTCATGAGTATCCCAATATAGGAGAGTTCTTTTCTATTAAAGACCAATCTAAGGTTTTCAATTTTAATTTTCTTAAATCCTTGGATACAAATAGTTGTAAAATATTAAATCCAAAAATGTTCAGTAATATTGTCGATATAGCAACTTATCATGATTTTAGGAGATATTTAAGAGAAGATATTTTAGTAAAGGTAGACAGGGCTAGCATGGCAAACGGTTTAGAGATTCGATCTCCTTTTCTGGACCAAAAAATTATAGACTTTGCTTTTACTAGAATCCCTTCGGATCTTAAGGTTTCATCCAAGAATCGAAAGATTCTTCTCAAAAAACTTGCTAGAAGACATCTTCCAAAAGAATTTGGTTTTGAT
>Ga0209534_10006416_pt1 | contig 10207 bp, 9 predicted proteins | sample COG_07_FD_184751 | JGI IMG/M metagenome (GOLD analysis project Ga0209534, IMG submission 184751) | Pelagic Microbial community sample from North Sea - COGITO 998_met_07 (SPAdes) (version 2) | ecosystem: Environmental > Aquatic > Marine > Neritic zone/Coastal water | place: Helgoland, sampling... | reverse complement strand
ATTTGTTTTTGAGGCTAAGATTAAATAATTTTCCATTGTTTTGAGCAGAATTCCATAGGAATTTTCCTGAAAAGGCAGGGTGTCTTCTTGATAGCTTGAGGCATAAGTAGAGCCATAAACCGTACCTGCAGAACTAAGCATTACTATCTCCTTAACGCTGTTTTTTAAAGAATTTTCAATTAATTTTAAAAATGAGATCAAATAAGTATTTACATCTGAAATTGCATTTTCATTAGAAATTGATGGAAAAGAAGGGCCTAGAAATAAAAATATTTTTGTTATTTTTTCGTCTTTCAAAGTTTTACTTATAAAAGCTTGATCCGTAAAATCTGCTGTAATGTGTTTGTCTGAAAACGGAAAATCTTTAGCCCTACTAAGGCTAATGATATTTGTACTTTTTGAGTTATATTGGCTTTGATGTCCAAAAATATTCTTATATATAAACCCTGTGCCAATTACAAGTATATTTTGAAACTCATTCATTAATAAAGGCTTTTAGTGGAAGTTATTAAAGTAAATAGGTTAAAGCTAACTTTTTTAGTGTCTCAAATTTGAAATTAATCATTTTGGGTCATGTTTTTTTAATTAAAACCTCATTGATTCTCAAAACTACTTTATCTGAGTCTATGAAATCAAAAAGTTGAACAGTTAGGATCTTTATAAATTATTTAAAATATTAGAAATCTGATTTTTATAAGTGAAGTTTTTAACTTTTTGAAAACCCTTTTCAATAATTTGTTGCCGCTCTTTATCATGCCTTAAAAAATAATTAATTTTATTTTCTAAATCATCTAAATCAAAAAAAACTGCAATTTCTTTATCTAGTTCAAAATATTTTGAAAGAGTATTAGAATGTTTGGTTAAGAGAAAAGACTTATTGCCTATAACCTCAACTACTCTTAGATTTAAACCACTATCTAAATGAACGAAGTCGTCTAAAAAAAGATTGATAATAATTTTAGAGCCTTTTATAATTCTATAATATTCTTCTCCCCAAATAGATCCTTTAAAGCTATCTTTAAAACTATACTTATCAGGTACTTCATCTATTGCATAACCAAAAATGCCAAAATTGTCAAAATTGTTGTAAATATGTTCAATAACATCCCATCTATTGGAATGAATCTTAGATAAAGATCCAATAAAAACAATATCGTAATAAAAATTTTCAGTAAAATCTAATCCAGAATAGTTTTTAAAAACTGGAAATGTCTCAAGAAATTTATTAGGGGTTTTGGGGAAAAAAGGCAACAAATTTGCAGAAGAAACAATTAAATCAAACTGATCTAATAATTTGATAGGCCTTTTATTAAACTTGAGGTTTTTAGGAAAAACTCCAAACCATTGAATGCTTTTAATATTTATACTCCTTAAAGATTTCAAAAAACTGCTTGTAATAACTGGGTTTAGTTCTGTGAAATAAATTTCAAAATCTTTATTTCTAAAAAGTTTTAAAATTTTAAGTTTTAGTAAATAATTATCAATAAATCCAAATAAAATTAGATATAGATAAAAAAAGTGCTTATAAATATATTTGTTTTTTGTTTTACTCCTAATAAAAAAAAAACTAAGCTGAGTCATTAACTCTAATTTATACCCATTAGCCTCAAAGCCTTTTTTTAAACCGCTAGCAAATGTAGAATTGAATAGAATTCCTTCGTTATAATCTTTAAAATCTAATGCTTTTAAATGAATATCGTAGGGGACATTATAATGAAATAAGACTTTTTTATTCAGCATTAAGGAAGAATTCTTTTATTTTATAGATTATATAGTCAACTTCTTTAGCATTAAGTTCAGGATAAATTGGAAGAGAAAGCATCTCATTTTGGTTTTCAAATGATCTTTCAAAATCAATTTTTGTATTGATGTATTTTTTAAAAATATCGATAAATGGTAAAGCTTTTGGATAATGAATCAAAGTGTCAACGCCATTATCAAACAAAAACTTTTTTAATGAATCTCTTTTCTTAGTTTTTATAACATATTGATGAAATGAGTGAATTGTATTTTCTCTAACCAACGGCAATTTAATTTCCTCTATTTTTGATAGATTTTGATTATAAATATTTGCTATGTCTATTCTTCTTTGATTCCAATCTAAAATAGACTTTAATTTCACTGATAAGACTGCAGCTTGAATCCCATCCATTCTGCTATTAATTCCAAAAAGTTTATGCTCATGTTTCTTCAAACCACCATGGTTTGCAAACATCCTTGCGCTTTCTTCAATTTTACTATCATTTGTTAATATAGCGCCCGCATCTCCAAACGCACCTAAATTTTTACCAGGATAAAAACTAAATGCCCCAATATCTCCATGAAGACCTGCATAAATATTATTAAATTTTGAAAAATGAGCTTGAGCACAATCTTCAACTAGAGACAAGTTGTTTCTTTTACAAATAATCGATAGTTCACTCATATCACACATTTGGCCAAATAGATTTACTGCTATAATACATTTAGTCTTACCCGTGATTCTAGATTGAATTTTATTAGTATCAATTGTAAAGTAGTCATCAACATCAATAAAAACAGGTTTAGCTCCTAATTGAACTATCACCTCTGCAGTTGAAATCCAAGTATGTGCAGGTAAAATTACTTCATCTCCATTAGAAACCCCTAAAGTTTTTAGTGCTATATACAAAGCATCGGTTCCGTTAGCAACTGACAAACAATGGTTAGCATTATTTGCAATAGCGAATTCCTTTTCAAAGGCAAAAACATATTCTCCTTTTATAAAAGATGATTTTTCAATAACATTAGAAATTGCTGAGTCAATTTCATTTTTTATTGACAAATATTGTCTCCCTAAATTTAAAAAATTTATTCTCATAGTTTGGCCGCTGGATTCCCAGCATATTTACCTGGCGTGGTTATATCTTTTGTTACAACTGAACCTGCTCCTATGACAACATTTGGGCAAATTTCAACTGGTAGAATTGTTGCATTAGATCCTATATAAACGTTTGAATTTATCAATGTTTTTTCCCAATTACTTTTGTCTCCGTTAGCAGGTCCTCCTGAAGAAAATTTGTCATTTACAAACATTACTCCATGCCCAATAAAGCAATTATCTTTAATCGTAACTAATTCACATATAAAAGTATGAGATTGTACTTTAACGTTATTCCCAATTATAACGTTTTTTTGTATCTCACAAAAAGGACCCACAAAGGAATTGTCTCCAATTGTACATCCATACATATTTACAGGCTTAATGATTTTTACATTTTGACCTATTAAACAGTTAATGATATCGGAGTTATTATAATCTATCACCTAGTTTACATTTATTTGGTTTAAACCTTAAAAATACTTCTTTTTCTGTCTCTATTGATTCATAAATTGCATTTATGATTTCTATACTTTTCCTGCCTTGAAAACCATCTACTAAAATTTTCGCGTCTCCATTTAAAACATCTACAACATGATTGTAATACTTAATATGACCAAACCCATATACATCTTTTGGATTTTCATTCAAGTGATCTAAATTTTGTTGTTCCTGTCCAACTATATTCCAAGTTTCAATTTTATTAACGGCAAATCCTCCAATAACTATTGTTCCTTTCGATCCTAAAACAGAAACGGATCCTTCCAAATCTTTTGGCCTAGTTGCTGTAGTTGCTTCAATAACACCCAAAGCGCCATTTTTAAAATTCAGTATAACTACTGCTGTATCCTCCGTTTCGATATCAACTAATGCCGTCTTACTTTTAGCAAAAACTGAATCTACAGGCCCTAAAAGCCATTCTAATAAATCTATATGATGACTTGCCTGGTTAGTCAATACACCGCCATCCATTTTCCAAGTTCCTCTCCAAGAATCTTGGTCATAATATTTTTGGTCTCTAGACCATCTAACTCTAATGGTTCCTAAAAAAATATCTCCTAATTTTTTATTAACTAGTAAATCTTTAAGTTCAACTACAGCGTTATTAAATCTATTTTGTTTCACTACAAATAATTTGCAGTTGTTTTGTTGGCAAGCTTCAATCATAGAATCCGCATCATCTATAGTTAACGCCATTGGCTTTTCAACAATTATGTTTTTCCCATACTGAGCTAGCTCTATAACATGCTTTGCATGATTCCCGCTTTCAGTTAAAACAACAATTAGATCTATTTCATTATCTCTAATCATTTCATGCATACAAGTATAATGGCCTACTTTATATTTTTCGCCAAGAATTTTAGCTTTTCCCTCAATTATATCACATACCGCTGATAATGTGATTCCCTTTACTAAATTATTCCCTAATATTTCTGAATGTTTTTTTGAAATTCTTCCACATCCAACTAATCCAACTTTAATCATAATAATTTTTATAAGTGCTTTTTATACCATCTGCTAAATCTATTTTTGGCTTCCAATGAGAAATTGATTGGAAAATAGAGCTGTCTAATAATTTTCTTAAAGTCCCATCTGGTTTATTAGAGTCCCATTCTATTTTTCCATGAAAAGAAATAACACTTTTAATTAAATCTGCTAGAGCTTTAATTGTTATTTCATCTCCAGATCCCACATTGTAAAGTGATTCGTCTAGCTTATTTTCTAATGCAAAAACTACTGCATTAGCTAAATCATCTACATGTAAAAACTCTCTTTTTGGTGTTCCTGAACCCCAAAGTATGACTTTGTTTTTGTTTTTTTCTTTTGCTTCATGAAATTTTCTTATTAGCGCAGGAAGTACATGAGATGTTTCTAAATCATAATTATCTCCTGGTCCGTATAAATTGGTTGGCATAAGTGATACATAGTCTCTATTGTATTGTTCTCTAAGCGCTTCTATTAACTTCACTCCAGAGATCTTTGCAATGGCATACCACTGATTAGTCTGTTCAAGTGATCCTGTTAATAAATATTCTTCTTTAAGGGGCTGAGGGGCGTTTTTTGGATAAATACAAGAACTTCCTAAAAAGATGAATTTTTTAATATCTAATTCATGAGCTGCCTTAATAAGATTATTTTGAATAAGCATATTATCCATTATAAACTCATATGGGTATGTGCTATTGGCTAATATTCCTCCTGCTTTAGCAGCGGCATCAATAATAGCATCTGGCATTTCTATTTCTAGCATTTCGAGTACTCGCCTCTGATCTCTTAAGTCTAATTTTTTAGAGCTATATCCTATTAAATTTTTATATCCTTTAGATTTCAATGCTCTCCAACACGCTGAGCCTACCATACCATTGTGGCCGGCTATGTATATCTTTGATTCTAAAGTTATCATGTTACTCATAGTAGTTTTGGGTTTTATAGCCTCCGTCTTTTAGATATTTATCTTTTTTAAATAAGTGTAAATCTGAATTCATCATATCCTCTACGAGCTCTTCTAAAGTGATTTGAGGCTCCCAACCAAGCTTCTGCTTTGCTTTTGTAGGGTCTCCAATTAAAAGATTTACTTCTGTGGGTCTAAAGTATTTTTCATCAATAGATAAAACTTCTTTCCCTACTTCTAATTGATAGTCGAGGTTAGAACAAGAAACTATTTTCGCTACTTCATTAATGCCTTCTCCAATAAATTCTAATTCAACTCCAATATGGCTAAAGGCCATCCTTACAAAATCTCTAATCGAAGTCGTTCTTCCTGTAGCTATTACCCAGTCTTCAGATTCTTCTGCTTGAAGGATCATCCACATCATTCTAACATAATCTTTAGCATGCCCCCAGTCTCTTTTGGAGTCTAGATTCCCTAAATAAAATTTATCTTGAATGCCAAGAGCGATTCTTGAAACAGCTCTTGTAATTTTTCTAGTAACAAAGGTTTCTCCTCGAATTGGAGACTCATGATTAAATAAAATGCCATTGGAGGCAAATAAGCCATAAGCTTCTCTGTAATTCACTGTAATCCAATAAGCATACATCTTAGCAACTGCGTAAGGAGAACGAGGGTAAAAAGGTGTTTTTTCAGTCTGAGGGACTTCTTGAACCTTTCCGTATAATTCAGAAGTAGAGGCTTGATATATTCTAGTCTTTTTTTCTAATCCTAATAATCTAACAGCTTCTAATAATCTTAGTGTTCCTATTCCATCTGTATCTGCTACATATTCTGGTATTTCAAAAGAAACACGGACATGGCTCATTGCGGCTAGATTATAAATCTCATCAGGCTGTATTTCTTTAATGAGTCTAATAAGATTAGTAGAGTCTGTCATATCCCCATAGTGAAGAATAAACTTTTGATTCTCAATATGAGGATCCTCATAAAGATGATCAATTCTACCCGTATTGAATAAGGAAGTTCTTCTCTTTAATCCATGAACAATATAGTCTTTCTTTAAAAGAAATTCAGATAGATAAGCTCCATCTTGTCCTGTAACACCAGTTATTAAAGCTATTTTCATTTTTATTTAAAATTTAAAATAGATGAATCAATACCTAAAAATCTTTTCGAAATTATTTCATTAGAAATATTTAATTCTATATCACTTTTGTGATTCAAATAATGCATGTAATAATATTTACAAACCTCCTCTTTATAATTATTAGTTCTATCAATTAAGTCTGGATTAATTATCAATTTCTCATATTCATTTATGGACTTAGCTTGGTAACAAAAATTAAAGGAACTTGTGGGGTTATCACCTGCTGAAAGAGATTTTATTCCATGATATGCTAGTTCAGCAAGCACGGTGCCATAAATAGATGTGCCAAATTTAATGTCAGATTTAAAAATTTGATTATTCGATATTTCTTTATCTAACCATTTAATATCGGGATATTTTAATTTCAAATTATCAGATACAACTTTACTCTCTGGCCTTTCCAAAGGATGTGGCTTAAATGCAATTTTTAAATTATGCTTTAATGAAATTTCAATAAGATACTCAATCCAATGTAAAAAATCATTAAAAATCATTCCATCGTATATATGAACACAATCAAAAAAATCATGCATAAATACAACACCGTAATTATTGAGATTTAACTTCTCATTATAATTGTTAGTTTGATATGAAGTAGTAAACATGTAATTTAAATCTGGAATTCCATTAAACCTTTGCTCTAGTTTTTTTTGGGATGCTTCAATACACGCGCTTTGATTAGATATTTTAGAAAAATCATTTTTATAATTTGAATGTTTTAGAGATTCGTAAATATGGCCATTAGGGTGTAAACTAAATAATTTCATTTCTGTTCCAGAAGTATATACTTCAATATTCTTTTTGATAAAAAATCTTACAATCGAGCCGTGAGTAACATAAGATGCATAAACACAAAAAACTTTTTTAAAATTATATTTTTCAGAAATGTTTTCTAAAATACTAATCGAATTGAAAAATCTAAATACATAGAAAATAAATAAATAAAAACTGCCGTTTTTAGAAAAACTAGGTGTGTTTTCAAATCTTATATAAGAATCATAAATAATATCTCCAACCAAAATATCATCATATTTTGAAGCTATCAGGTTCTCTATTGTTTTAACTCTACTTAAATGATTAATTGATTTAAAAAGATTTTTCAATAATGAACTTAAGGGAATATCTGAAAATGTATAAATTTTAGTTAACCCTACAGACATAAAAAGATTTTTATATTTTATTCTATCCTTGGTGTAATTAATATATCTATATAAATATGGGATAATTAAAAAATCTATCCTTTTGACAATAAATTTTGAGGCATACAGTCCAATAAAATTATTGTTAGGATGCTTTTTAATTAAAGACTCAATCATTTTAACATATAAATAATCACTAACAACTTCAATGAAAACATCGTTATACTCGGGATTAAAATCTTTTAAATTATTATTTTTTACAAAATGTCTTTCATTTTGATCTAAAATTGGTTGAAATAATGCTTTTATCTTTATTATAATTAAACTAATATTCATGAGATGATATTAATAAATTTTTTACACTAATAAATTTCTAAATATTCAATTCTTTTATTTTTCGTTTAAGGGAGGTTAATGTTTCGAAATCTCTATTTGTCTCAGAATTATAAGAAAAGTATTCGGGAACCTTTATTGCATTGTTTTTAGTAATAAATTCTTCTATAAATTCGTAATAGGTTGGTAGTATTACATATTTATCACCAATATCATACGTGTTAAAAGAATCTGAACTACTTATCATTTCTTCATGTATTTTCTCTCCGGGTCTAATGCCAATCAAATTAATTTCACAATTCTCATCAATTGCTTTTGCAACGTCAAGAATTTTATAAGATGGTATTTTTGGAATAAATATTTCCCCTCCTAGAGCGTTTTCTAGTGCGAAAAACACAAGGTCAACTCCTTCTTGAATTGTAATATTAAACCTTGTCATGTCTGGATGGGTGATAGGAAAAATATTGTTTTTTACATTTTTCAGAAAAAATGGTATAACGGAACCATTAGATCCCAAAACATTTCCATACCTAACAACTGAAAAATTTATTGGATTATCCCCCTTTATTTTGTTAGCTGAAACAAATAGTTTATCAGAAGTTAGTTTAGTAGCTCCATATAAATTAATGGGTGAACAGGCTTTGTCAGTTGATAAAGCAACAACGCTAGAGACGCCTGATTCAATTGATGCTGCAATAACATTTTGAGCTCCGTTAATATTTGTTTTAACACATTCATCAGGATTATATTCTGCAATATGGACATGTTTCATGGCAGCTGCATGAATTACATAATCAACTCCTTTAAAGGCTCTTATTAATCTCTCTTTATCTCTAACATCGCCGATTAAATATCTTATAAATGGATATTTTGACTCTGGAAATTCTTGAGACATTTGAAATTGCTTCTGCTCATCTCTTGAGAAAATTATTAACTTCTTAACTTCTTTGAAGTTTTCTACAATATGCTTAGTTAAAGCTTTTCCTAAGCTTCCTGTTCCCCCTGTTATTAAAATGGTTTTATCTTTATACATAACTATTGTTCATATTAAGCGCTTTACTAAACATCTCTAAATTATTATCAGGACTCAGAAAATCTCTAGATGTTGCAATGTTTATTTTAAAAGTTTTAATATTCTTTAACTCTTGATTATAATTTAAAATTATGTCATTTATTTTTTTTGCCATAGAAGTCAAATCAGCACACTCATAACCTATACTTTCGTTTTTATTATAATATGAAATACATGAGTTCTCTAAATGAATTATTGGTCGATCATATGATATTGCTTCAATAATTGAAGCACTACAAGACAAACTATATCTGTCTTTTGTGTATAAAATCAAATTGAAATCAATGTCCTCTAAAAGGCTCTCCATTTCTGTTCGAGACAAAGTTTGTCCATTAGAAGGGAATGTGACCCAAGGAAATGAACTAGTCGCTCGATTATCCATCCCAATAATTCTGATTTCAAAGGGGCTTTTAATATTCAGCTTCTTTAAAATTAAATTTAAATTATAAAGCATTTTCGAATCTCCATATCCGAAAACTGCAAATTTCGGGTATTTATTATTTGATTTAGTTAGTATACTATAGCTCAACTGAGGGTAATTAATATAACTAATATTTAGATTTTTTAGATCAATTTTATTCTTAAGATCTATATAAATATGTTCAGAAATTACTAAATAATTAAAGCTACTGTCGTGCTTATTTTCAATTAGATGTTTAATTGAGTGTTTATTAATAAAATTCTGAAACGGATCTAATCGTTTTAAAATTAAATTAAATCTATTTTTAAAAATTTTGAAGTTAATTTTTTTTAGCTTTTGAATATTAGATTGAATTGGCATTTCTATAAACTGCTCATCCAATTTTATTTCATCTCTTAACTCCTCTAATTCTGCATGTAAAACAAAAAACTTTTTAAAATCAAGAGGTAAAATATTCTTTAAACAAAATAATAAGCCTTTAGATGAGGATAAAAATATAATCTTCTCAAGATTATATTTTTTACTTATTCTTTTTAGCTTAAATATGTTCTTTAAACTATATAATAAATCAAAACTACCATTAGTGCCAACGCTAATATTAACAAAATTAATCCTAGATATATCAACTTTATTTTTTAACAATGATTTTTTTAAAACAGCCCAATGAGTTTTGTGAGCTAAGAATAAAATATCATCAGTATGTAACTTATTTATTACATAAATAAATCCTTCATTTATTTTTTCATGACTAAAAGATTTACAACTTGGCTCACAAATAACAATCATAATTAGTACATTAAATTTAACAATTCACCCACACCTGTTTTAGGCTCCCAACCTAGAGATTTCATCAAAGATGGGTCA
>Ga0209534_10006413_pt1 | contig 10209 bp, 8 predicted proteins | sample COG_07_FD_184751 | JGI IMG/M metagenome (GOLD analysis project Ga0209534, IMG submission 184751) | Pelagic Microbial community sample from North Sea - COGITO 998_met_07 (SPAdes) (version 2) | ecosystem: Environmental > Aquatic > Marine > Neritic zone/Coastal water | place: Helgoland, sampling... | reverse complement strand
ATGTCCAGATGCGGAAATAATAACTGTCCCAGGAGATTTAACTTTTAAACTATCATATTTTTGAACCATTGATAATGAATCTTTTCCTGTAGGAATATTAATTCCTAGATCTATAGCAAATTTTGAGCAGGCTTCTACAGCTTTATATAGTCTTGTATCCTCACCCTCATTTCCACACGGCCACATCCAATTAGCAGAAAGTGATACAGACTTAATTCCATTTTCTAGAGGTGCCCATAATATATTAGTTAAAGACTCTCCAATTGAATTGATACTTCCAATACTTGGATCAATTAGACCTGAAATAGGGGAGTGTCCGATTGATGAGGCTATTCCAGTGTATCCATTATAATCTAATGAAACAACTCCACAGTTAGCAAGAGGTATTTGAATTTCACCAACAGTTTGTTGTTGTGCTACACGTCCAGTCACACATCTATCAACTTTATTCGTTAACCAGTCTTTACATGCTACTGCTTCAAGCATTAAGACATTTTCAACATATTCATAAACCTTACTCGTATCATATTCTAAATCAGTGAAAACAGATGTTTTAGTAATATCTGTAATGATTTTTTTTGGAGCATCTCCAAATAGACTATCTAAATCAAGATTGATTGTCTCAACATTACTTTTTCTATCAACGACTTTAAACTTATTGTCTCCTGTTACTTTTCCAACTTTGTAAATAGGTGATCTTTCTCTGTCAGCAATCCTTTTTACTAGATCATAATCTCTTTCCTTAATGATTAGTCCAATTCTTTCTTGAGACTCGTTTCCTATGATCTCTTTAAAAGATAAAGAAGGATCTCCAATTGGTAATGAATCTAAATAGATTTCACCTCCAATATCTTCTACTAATTCAGAAAAACAATTTAAATGACCTCCGGCACCATGGTCGTGAATGGATACTATAGGGTTTTGATCCATTTCAAATAAAGACCTAATAGTATTAGTAACTCTTTTTTGCATTTCAGGATTTGATCTTTGAACAGCATTAAGTTCGATTGCATTATTAAAACTTCCAGTATCAGTTGATGAAACAGAGGCTCCTCCCATACCAATTCTATAATTGTCACCTCCAAGTAACACTATAATATCTCCCTTTTTTGGAGATTCTTTATAAGCTTGTCTTTCCTCTCCATAACCAACACCTCCTGCTAGCATTATTACTTTATCATATGAATTTAATGTATTATTTTCTTCATGCTCAAAAGTTAAAAGGGATCCAATAATAAGTGGTTGGCCAAAGCAATTTCCAAAATCAGATGCACCATTTGATGCTTTAATTAAAATATCGATTGGAGTCTGATATTTCCAATCTCTTTGTTTAATATTTTGCTCCCATATTTTTTTATTATTTAGTCTAGAATATGGAGTCATATATACTGCAGACCCTATTAAAGGAAGAGATCCTGTTCCTCCTGCAGCTCTATCTCTAATTTCACCACCTGATCCAGTTGCAGCTCCGTTATATGGTTCAACTGTTGTTGGGAAATTATGAGTTTCAGCTTTAACTGAGATAATACTTTGAATTTCTTTATTGATATAATAGCTTGCTTTATCTCCCCTTTTGGGTTGAAATTGATTGATTTTAGGTCCACCAATAAAAGCAACATTATCAGAATAAGCAGATACAATAGAGTTTTTATTTTTTTTAGAAGTTGATTTTATTAACTCAAATAAACTGTTACTTTTTTCTTCTCCATCAATGATAAATTGACCATTAAAGATTTTATGTCTGCAATGTTCTGAGTTAACCTGAGAAAAACCATAGACTTCAGAATCTGTTAATTTTCTTCCAATTTTTATAGAAAGATTTTCTAAATAGGAAATTTCAAAATCATCAAGTGCAAGGCCTTGTTCATTATTATATTTTTTAAGATCATATATAAGTTTTACATTTTCAGGTTCAAGATTATTTTTAAAAATATTTTGATCAAGAGATTTATACTCTTGATGAATCATCCTATCAAATTCCTCAGAGATTTCACTAGAAACAAAAGCCTCAATTCGATTTATATTCTTAATCCCCATATTCCTTGTTATCTCAACGGCATTAGTACTCCATGGAGTTATCATAGAAGATTTAGGTCCAATAAATTTTTCTTTTATTTCTTTAGATTCAATAATACTTGAGTCAAGAACCCAAGATAATTTTTTTATATTTTCAATTGATAATCCTTCAGAAATTTCAACTGCGAATAATTTTAATTTTGGATCACCAAAAAATAATATCATTATAGAAAATTAAGCTGTAAATTTAATTGATTTAGACTTAGATTTGAAGCTCATTCATATTTTTATATGAAGAATTTGAGTTGATAAGTTCTTCATGAGTCCCTTGGGCGATTATTTTACCTTTATCAATAAGTATAATTTTATCACACTTCTTAATTGTTGAAAACTTATGAGCAATAATCAAAGATGTCTTTCCTTCCATTAATTTATTAATTGCATCTTGAATTTTCTTTTCAGATTTACTATCTAATGATGAAGTAGCCTCATCTAAAATTAGTATTGAGGGACTTTTTAACATAGCTCTAGCAATAGTTAATCTTTGTTTTTGCCCTCCGGATAATTTATTTCCATAATCTCCAATAATAGTATCGTAACCATAAAGCTGTTGTTCAATAAACTCGTGAGCATTAGACTCTTTTGCAGCAATAATCACATCCTCTTTGTTAGAATCTAGGTTTCCAATTTTAATATTATTTAAAATGGAGTCATTAAATAAAATTGATTCCTGAGTAACAATTGATATATTTTTATATAGTGATTCTTTTGTTATCTTGGATATATCATTATTATCAATTAGGAGATTACCAGATTTAGGATTAAAGAATCCATTAAGGATATTAGCTATTGTTGTTTTCCCGCTACCTGAGGATCCAACTAATGCTACACTTTCTCCCTTATTTATAGTAAAGCTTATTTTATCTAATATTTTTGACTCACCATAGTTAAATTCAATATTTTTAAAAGTTATTTTATTTTCAAATTTTGTTAGCTCTACATCTCTTTTTTGATCTTCACTGTCTTTGTTGTATTCAATTATTTCAAATACCCTTTCAGCTGCAGCATTCCCTTTTTTAATACTATAAAATGACTTGCTGAGATTTTTTGCTGGAGTTAAAATATTGTATGCTAATCCCATAAAAACAATAAAGGTTGTACCTGAAATAGTTTCATCAATTAAAACCATTTTACCACCAAACCACAGTAAAACTCCTATAACTAAAATACCCATAAACTCACTAAATGGACCGGCTAAATTCTTTCTATTAATTACTTTGTTTGAAAATTTGAAAAGTAAACTATTTATACTTTTAAACTTATCAAGAAAAAATGATTCAGAAAGGAATGATTTAATAACTTTTTGTCCACTAATAGTTTCATCAATTATTGACAAAAAATTACTTTGTTGTTGTTGTACCTCTTTAGAATCTTTTCTAAGTTTTTTTCCTATAATCGATATTATAAAACCAGATATAGGAATAAATAGAGTCACAAATAATGTTAGTCTTGGACTAATTGTGAACATTACAATCAAAGTAAATAAGATAGTAAGAGGTTCTCTTACCATCAATTCTAAAATTGATAAGTATGATGTCTGAATCTCGAGTATATCAGCAGTTATTCTAGACATTAAATCTCCCTTTTTCTTATTTAGAAAATATGAAATAGGCATATTTAGAACTTTAGAATATAGATTTTCTCTAAGATTTTTTAAAAGTCCATTTTTTACAAACGTTATATTATATAAGGCTAAGTAATTAAATATGTTTTTCATTAAAAAGAAGAAAACAACTATTCCTACAACTATTATGAGTGTTGATGAAACATCAGTTTCTAGTTGATTAGATAAATAATAGTTAAAGTAATTTTCTAAATATTCTCTAATGTTTCCAATACCTGTATATTCAGGTTTTGAATAAGTAATTTCAGTTTGTTTAAATAATACATCTAGCATTGGAATAAATGAAACGAAAGCCAGAGCACTAAAAATTGCATAAAGAATATTGAACAATAAATTTAGTAATCCAAAGTAGGAGTAATCAATACCATATTTTAATACTCTTGTGAAATAGCTCATTTAAAAAGTCTTATTTTTTATTGAATACGTATCCTTGTTTAAATTATACTTTATAATTATTTCAGCTATAAATCCTGCAATAAAGAATTGCGCACCTAGAACCATAGTAATTAATGCTATATAAAATTCAGGTCTAGTAGTAATAAGTCTAGATGTGGTGTCTATAAAAAGTTTATTATAGCCTAAATAAACTGTGAATAAAATACCAACAAAAATCATCAAAGTTCCTAGTGTTCCAAAAAAATGCATTGGTCTTCTTCCAAATCTATTTGTGAACCAAAGTGTTATAATATCTAAAAAACCTCTAATAAACCTTTCATTTCCAAATTTACTTTTTCCGTATTTTCTAGGCTGGTGCTTTACAACATGTTCACCAATCTTATCATACCCTTCATTTTTTGCTAGTATAGGAATAAATCTATGCATATCAGCGTATAAGTTGATAGATTTTATTACTTCATTTTTATATACTTTAATTCCACAATTAAAATCATTGAGTTTGATTCCAGAAAAGAGTCTTGCAACAAAATTAAATATTGATGATGGAAGTCTTTTTAAAAAAAAAGAATCATACCTTTTCTTTTTCCATCCAGAAATCATATCTAGATTAGATTTTATAAGTTTATCTATCATAACAGGAATTTCTTCAGGAGAATCTTGAAGGTCTGCATCTAGGGTAGCTACATATTCTCCCACAGACTCTGAGAACCCAACTCTTAGAGCTTGTGATTTACCATAATTTCTTGCAAATGAAATTCCTTTAACATTTTCATTATTATTAGCAATTTCTTCAATTATACTCCATGATGAATCATTGCTTCCATCATCAATGTATATCACTTCATATTCTAAACTTTTGTTTTTAAAGGATTTAGAAATCCATGAATTGAGTTCTCTTAAAGAATCTGATTCGTTTAATAGGGGTATAATAATTGAAACATCCATAGAATTTACTATGCTTGCCTATTTTTTTTAACAGCTAATCCAGTAAGTAATGAAATAAGTCCTCCAAAAAATAGAGAAACAGTAATTCCAATTGCAGATGATAAAAATGGGTTAGCAAAGAACTCAAAAGCACCTTCAATTGCTTCTATCATTTCATCAGTAAGTTCTGGGTTTTGATCAATTGCTTGACTTATTGCATAATCCATAGCTTTAGTCATAGTCTCAGGATCTAAAACATAACCTTGAAATAAACCATAAAGAATACCTATTGTTGACCCTAGAGCTACAATTCCGATTCCGATCTTCATTCCTTCACCTAGGCTTATAAATCCTTCATTTGCTTGTTTGTATGCAATTTGTCCAAAAACTATTGACCCAGCCATTATTAAAAGCCCAGTCCATTGTTGTATTGAAGAGTTTTGATAGTGCATGTCCATTATGAATAACATTAATGTAAATGCAACAGATAGTCCACCCATAATTATTCCATAGTTTAATACAGTAGACTTAATAGTACCTTTAGATTCTAACATTTTATTTGTATTAAGATGTTTCAAGTAAAATTAAGCAAATATAATGACAGGATATATGAAAAAAATTTTAAATTTGCAGTCACTTTAAAATTATGAAGAGTAATACACATCCTGAAAACTATAGATTAGTAGCATTCAAAGACATGTCTAACAATGATATGTTTATTACAAAGTCTACTGTTGATACAAAGGAAACTACTAAGATAGATGGTGTTGAATATCCTCTTTTTAAGCTTGAAATTTCCAGAACATCTCATCCTTATTATACTGGTAAATCTAAACTTGTAGATACAGCAGGTAGGGTAGATAAATTTAGAAGTAAATATGCAAACTTCAATCAAGCTTCTAACTTAGAATCTGATGAGTCAACCGAAGATGCAAAGGGTGATCAAATTGAGGAAACTCCTGCTGTTGAGGAAACTCCTGTTTCTGAGGAAACACCTGTTGTTGAGGAAACTCCTGTTTCTGAGGAAGCACCAGCTGTTGAGGAAGCACCAGCTGAATCTAACGATTCAAATCCTTCTTAGATAATCCCAAAGTTTTGTCAATATCTACTGATCCTATTAAATATAAAAGAAAGATTTCTAGTGTTGCATTTTACACTCTTGGTTGTAAACTAAACTTTTCAGAATCTTCATATATTTCAAAATCTCTTGAAGAGAATGATTATAAAATTGTAGAATTTAATGAGTTTGCAGATGCATATGTTATTAATACATGTTCAGTAACAGAAAATGCAGATAATAAGTTTAGATATTTTGTAAAGCAAGCTCTAAAAATAAATCCTGAAGCTTTTATTGCTGGAATCGGTTGTTATGCACAACTTAAACCAAAAGAATTATTATCAGTTAACGGAGTTGATCTAGTATTGGGAGCGGCAGATAAATTTAATCTATTAGATTATTTAAAAAATATTGACAAGGATTATTCAAAAAAAGAACATTCTTGCAATATCAATGAAGTAAATTTTTTTGAGGAAAGCTATTCTTTAAATCACAGAACAAGAGCATTTCTAAAAGTTCAAGATGGTTGTGATTATAAATGTAGTTTTTGTACTATTCCTTTAGCTAGAGGTAAATCAAGAAGCAACACCATATCTAATATTATAGATAATGTTGAAAAAATTGCCTCTCAAAACATCAAAGAAATTGTATTAACAGGAATAAATCTTGGAGATTTTGGTAAAACAAGTAAAAAATCTAATAATTCTAATTTCTTAAATCTTATCAAAGAATTAGATATATTAAACCTTGATTTGAGATTTAGAATATCTTCAATTGAACCAAATTTATTAAGCGATGAGATAATAGAATTTGTTAGTACCAGTAAAAAGTTTGTACATCATTTTCATATTCCTCTGCAAAGTGGTTGTGATTCAATCTTAAAACTAATGAGAAGAAGGTATGATACTGAACTTTATAAGAGTAGAATAAACAGAATAAATCAGCTAATGCCTGATGCATGTATTGGTGTCGATGTAATAGTTGGATTTCCAGGTGAAGATGATGATAAATTTTTAGAAAGTATGAGTTTTATTGAAGATCTAGACATTTCTTATTTACATGTTTTTACATACTCTGAAAGAGATAATACTCATGCAATTACTTTACCCAATGTTGTTGATGCAAATAGTAGATCTAAAAGAAGTAAACTTTTAAGACTTCTTTCAAGTAGAAAGAAAGCAAGCTTTTATAATAAACATATAGGAAGTTCACATCAAGTTCTTTTTGAATCTGAGAATAAGAATGGTTTTATTGAAGGATTTTCATCAAATTATTTACGATATAGAAGAAAATGGAATCCAGGAATAGCAGGTTCTATAATTAAATCTAAGTTTACAGAAATTGATTCTGAGGGCTTTGCAATATAATAATTAACTACAATTTGATTCCTACAGGAAGTAAATGTTTAAACGCTTTATTTTTTCTAACAAAACCAGCAATTCTTGGAGAAGTAGGAACAACTCTTAGGTTTTTACTTTCTATAAATTCAAGTACTTTAACTATGAAATCTTCCTCAAAAGATTTATCACTAACAGTTTCAGGAATATGAATTTTAGTTAAGAATATTTTCTTCTCTTGTTCAGCGTATTCTATTCTAGCTAATGAGTCTGAAATCTTGACTTCAAATTGTCTTAAAAACTCATTATTTTCTAATATTATATGATTCATAAATAAAAAAGCTGAACTACAAATATAAAAAAAAATCTATTGAGGATAAAAAAACTTGATACTAAATTCTTTTCATCTGCTCCTGCATCAATTTAATTTGAGCAGTTAACATATTATGTGTGTCAAGATTTTTTGCTTCAGTTAGCAGCCCTTGTGCTTCTCTCTTTCTCCTTTTTTGCATCATAATCCCTGCAAGACTTAGTTTAGCCATAGCTATATCATGCTTCATGCTAAGTCCAAGTTTCAAAGATTCACGGAAATATTTTTCTGCAATTGATAAATTTTTCTGAGACTGAATTAATCCATGTAAATAATAGTAAAAACCTTGTTGTTTCTGAACTAATGCTGATTTTGGATTCTTTATTAATTTGAGAATTTTCTCTGTTCTATCAAAATTTTGCTTTCTTAAACTTAGAAATGCGAAAATTAAAACTTCATTTTTAAAATATAGAACAATTAATAGTATTGATAGTAGAATTAAAAATATTCCATTCCCTATAAAAGTTTCTGTAATTTGATAAACTCCATATCCTAGAAGTAATATCGAAGCTATAAGCTTAATTATTTTTGGTATCATATATGTTACAAATTTACAATTTAAAAATATTTATATGAAGTTGATTAAAAAGATATTATATTTGCCACCGAATAAATAGACAAAAGTGAAAAGGACGTATCAACCATCTAAGAGAAAAAGAAGAAACAAGCATGGATTTATGGACAGAATGTCTACGGCTAATGGACGAAGAGTGCTTGCTGGAAGAAGAGCAAAAGGAAGAAAAAAATTATCAGTTTCTGACGAATCACGTCACAAGAAATAATTTTTAATAACTTTTTAAAGATGGTGCTTTTATAGCACCTTTTTTTTTATATTTTAGTTTGATTTTATGCCTAAGGATAAAAATATTAAATCAATTCTAATAATTGGTTCAGGACCTATAATAATCGGTCAAGCCTGTGAATTTGATTATTCTGGATCTCAAGCTTTAAGATCTCTTCGTGAAGATGGTATAAAGACGATTCTTATAAATTCAAATCCTGCCACCATTATGACTGATCCATCTATGGCAGATCATATATATCTTAAACCACTTACTACCAAATCAATTTCTGAAATTCTTGAAATTCATGATGATATTGATGCTGTTTTACCAACTATGGGAGGTCAAACTGCATTAAATCTCTGTATTGAAGCTCAAGAAAAGGGAATTTGGTCTAAACATTCTGTTGAAATAATAGGTGTTGATATAGACGCAATAGAAATAACAGAAGATCGAGAAAAATTTAGAACATTATTAAATAAAATTAGTATTCCTGTTGCTCCTGCTGAAAGTGCATCTTCATTTTTGAAAGGTAAAGAGATAGCACAAAGGTTTGGCTTTCCACTAGTAATTAGACCATCCTTTACTTTGGGAGGTACCGGTGCTTCAATAGTATTTGAAGAAGATAAGTTTAATGACCTTTTAACTAGAGGTTTAGAATCCTCTCCAATTCATGAAGTCCTTATAGATAAGGCTTTAATGGGATGGAAGGAATATGAACTAGAATTACTACGTGATAAGAATAATAATATTGTAATTATATGTACAATTGAAAATATGGATCCAATGGGAATTCATACTGGAGATTCTATAACAGTTGCTCCTGCTATGACATTATCTGACACTACTTATCAGAAAATGAGAGACATGGCAATTAAGATGATGAAAAGTATTGGAGACTTTGCTGGAGGATGTAATGTTCAATTTGCTGTAAGTCCTGATGAAAACGAAGATATTATAGCAATTGAAATTAATCCAAGAGTTTCAAGATCTTCAGCATTAGCATCTAAGGCTTCAGGTTATCCTATTGCTAAAATTGCTGCAAAACTTGCTCTTGGTTATACATTAGATGAATTAAGTAATCAAATTACAAAATCTACTTCTGCTTTATTTGAACCAACACTTGACTATGTTATTGTGAAAATTCCAAGATGGAATTTTGATAAGTTTGAGGGGTCTGACAGAACCCTTGGTCTTCAGATGAAATCTGTAGGAGAGGTAATGGGAATTGGTAGGTCATTCCAGGAAGCTCTTCATAAAGCAACTCAGTCTCTAGAAATTAAAAGGAATGGACTTGGAGCAGATGGAAAAGGTTATAAAGATTACCATACAATTATAAGTAAACTTAAATATGCAAGCTGGGATAGAGTTTTTGTAATATATGATGCTATTCAAAATGGAATTTCACTAGAAAAAATTCATGAAATAACAAAAATTGATATATGGTTTCTAAAGCAATATGAAGAGCTATTTCAATTAGAAAAAGAAATTTCTAATCTTAAAATTGATAATATAAAATACGATACTCTTTTAGAAGCAAAGCAAAAAGGATTTGCTGACAGACAAATAGCCTTTATGTTAAATTGTTTAGAAAGTCAAGTTTATAAGAAAAGAGATGAACTAGGAATTAAAAGAATATATAA
>Ga0209534_10006412_pt1 | contig 10210 bp, 6 predicted proteins | sample COG_07_FD_184751 | JGI IMG/M metagenome (GOLD analysis project Ga0209534, IMG submission 184751) | Pelagic Microbial community sample from North Sea - COGITO 998_met_07 (SPAdes) (version 2) | ecosystem: Environmental > Aquatic > Marine > Neritic zone/Coastal water | place: Helgoland, sampling... | reverse complement strand
GGCAAACTGGCCGGAGAAGCTATCCACATAACGAGTATCAAGAGCACCAAGTTTAAACACATCCTCAAAATTGATTACACCAATGGAAACATTCCCATCCACTGCCTGTCCGCCATCGTGGGTATATGTCCTTCGGGAAAAATTGGTTACCTCCTTGCCATTTTCGTCCTGCCCAGAACCTTTATAAAGTGCAGGGCGATCGGGAGGCAGAGACTGCTCCGAATTACTTACCGAAAACAATTCCACCCCGTTGAATTTTTCCCGCCATGTCTGACCTAGCTGTTTTTGGAGTTCCAAAAATTCCTTGGAATAATTTTCCACATCACTGGCATTTTTACTAACATCCTGTGCCATTGCCCGAAGTTCGGACATGCGGGATACGATCTTCCCGGCAGATTGCAGGGCACCATCCTGGACTTGTAAAAAGGAGATGGAGTTTTGCACATTCTGTTTGACCGCTGCCGTCCGGCGAAGGCGAGAATTGAGCTTGTAAGCAACCGACATGCCCCCCGGATCATCGCGGGAATCAACAATGCGGTTACCAGATGAGAGCCTCGCAAGACTGCGACGAAGGGCATCGTTGGCACGCGACAGGTTTAGTGAAGCTGCGGATGCACCGGGATTACTGTTTAGAGTGAGTGCCATGTTGTCTAACTGTTAAGAAAAGGGTTTATATAGTTATAAATAGGAGTCGTATTAATTTCCCCGATGTGGTCTTTGGAGCGGGCCGCCATCGTCGTCACTAGGGAAGGGGGGGGGATCCCACCGGCGCCCCCCAAGGAAATATTTAAACTGGCGTACGATGGACTGCCATCGCTGATATACCAAATGCCACTGCAAACGATTGCCCGCACACATGGTTCTCCATTCTGTAAAAGCCCGAGTAAATGTATCTGGTTCAAGGAGCAAGCCGTCCGAGGAAGGCGAGACCTTTCCATACTCGATGGCCTGCAAGCCAGGCGTTTTCAGGTTGCAGCGGTCAATGGAAAGTCCCTCCCAGTGAGACCCTGCTGGCACCGCAATGGTTATTGGCTTTGCCGGTCCCATCGAAAAGAGGGCAGTGTGATCAAAAGTTTCCTTACTTAGTGAACGGAAGTTCTCACGGGAATGCTCAAATTTCAACTGGGCAGATTGGTGCCTGGAAGAATCTGACCTAGCCTGATTCAATGTGAGGGCCATTTCACTCAGACGACCACCCATTTTAGCAAGTGCAAGTTCCTGCCTGTCGAGCAGTTTGACCCCTGCCTCGAGGTTGGTTGCCACCGACTCCAGTATAATTTGCTGGATTGAGGTATCCTTGGGACAACTTTTGCCTTGGAATTGAGCTACACCCTCAGCCAACATTCGATCGGCAAAAGGTTTACTCCGGTCAAGACCGACCACCCGGCCACCAACTAATACCTTGGCGAAACCGGCAAGTCTTTTGTGTGCCAGCTGTGGATTCCCCACAGACTGGGCAAGGGTAAAGGGAGGTGGCGTTAAGCCAATGCCCGTGGATGCTTCATGTAAGTTTTTCATAATTTTAGAAGAGGTTGGGGCGTAAGTTTAAGTGGGTATCCAAAGAGGTCTGCGGGTTGGATCCAAAAGCGGAACCAAGACCGATCAGCAAAGCCTCCTTGCTAAGGCTAAATGATATATCAATTAACCTAAGGTCACGGAGTAATGCTTTAAATGTATTTTGTATAAACATATGATCTATAAGTTATAATCGGATAATAGTAAGTGAACTTTAGTTTTTATTTAACTTTTTTTAAGAAATGATTTTGGGGTATTAAAATCCGTGAAAAGGAAAGGTTAGCGAACTGGGTAGTCCGTATCGAACCCGTGGGCCATTAAGTCATTGGGCAACCCTCCGATTCGTGAGGGAGTGAGTCTTAACTGAGAACAAATCCTGGAGCGGTAGCCATGGCTTATTTTTGCGACCTTGTGATTTTGGATCGATTGCCAGCAGGCTAGGGCAGCCTCCAGGTTGACCACAGCCATTCTGCGACTGTTTGTGTCGAGTGAAGGATCAATTTCAGGAAGCTTTTTGCTTGTTCCTGAGGTGCCAAATGTGCGGGAACTTAGCCTGCCACCGGGAAGGACCGGCATCTCCCCAAGTCTTAAAGAGGATGGGGATGGGCATTTAGATAAAATGGATGATTTCATAATTTAGATTGGTTTAGAATTTCAAAGAGTTCGGAATAAGGTAAAAGGTTTCCTGGAAAAGATGGCTCAGCCTGGCTGGGCTTTACATAGAATCCTTTTGTGTTCCGTGATGAGCTTTGCCAGCTTTTAGAATTCAATCTTAAAGAGCCCTTCATGCCTGTCTGTACTCCTGTATGTAAGCAAGGAGGGGAAGGAATCATGGGGTTAGAAAAGACGTTTAAGCGGTCAGCGGCAAAGCAGTCATGTTTAGGCGAACAAACAAACCTTTCATTTCCTCTTTTATTCATGACTACTTGCCGCACCGCGTTAAAATATACTTTAATCAAATTCTTGTACTGGATCGCTCAGACTACTGGAGCAACTGGAGGACAATCTGGTTCATCTGATTTGCCTGGGAAACCATGGCGGCACCAGCTTGCATCAAAACATTTTGCTGAGCCATCTTGGCTGCCTCCTTTGCCACATCTGCATCCATGATTCTGCCGTGAGCCGCTTCCAAATTAATTTGGTTCTCCTCAAGCATTCTTCCTGCATAATCCAACCTTGACAATGTGCCTCCAGTCATAGCCCTGAAATTTGCAACTGTTTGGATGTAATCGACAAAATCTGCCACACTGAAATCCTCTAAGCCATTGGCAGTATCCAGCAGGTCTTTATTGTTGTCTGCGTCTGAATCAACGTGACCACCCTGCATTGCAACACCAGAAAATGCGGTGGTTGTGTAATAGTCATCCATCGTGCCGTATATGCCGTCACCTCCTGGATTTAAGCCTGTATAAAACACATCATCCGCACTGTTGAAAACTTCATCCGCAGCTAAATTTGGATCAGTTCTTCTTTCAATACTGTTCGTCCTGACCAAGCCAGAGTCAGGAATCCTGTCAATAAATTCAAGTTCCTGGTTGGGCTTGTAATACACCCCATGAGCAAGATTTGATGCACCGCCTCCTCCGACGGTATTGACATGGAGATTCAGTTCAGTCACAGCACCTTGCATCAGTAGCTGCTCAAACGCCGTAATACCACTTTGCCCGGATCCGGCAGTAAAAGTTTTATCGCTGGAAGGAAGGTGCGAGCTGTAAATATAATACTTTCCTTCGTGATAAATGTTATCACCCAAGGTGTAATCGACATCTATTGTTTTGCCGATGAGGTCACCAAAATGTGTCTTTGTCCAATAAGACTCATTGCTTAAGTTCATGTACTCTGCGGTTTTATCAACGGCAAATTCAGCATCCCCAAGAGGGTTATCAATTAGAGCCCATTTGTTGGTAAGATGCCCTGCGGGAGTATCGCCTACAATGTCATCCCCAGCCTTGAACCATTGACCTTGGTACAAAACGATCGAGCCTTTGTCGTAGTTTCCACCGAGGTAACTGCCTTTAACATTTTCGGTTAAATCAAAAACAACTTTTGAATTACCGCTGTTACCAATACTTACAACGGTGTCTCCGTATTTAAAGATGCCGCTAGGTGACCACTCTTTAAGTTCCCAGTTTTGCGTGGGTTGATAAATATCATTGGTACCTTTGTTTTGGACATATGTTGGGGTAAAGTTATTCCCTAAATTTTGGTTCATTATTTTGGCGAAAACATCTTTATCGGTAGGATCAAATTCATCTGGCGTGAGGTGTTCTTTGTTGGGCATGATATAACTGGAAGTGGGTCTGCCATTTGCACTATCAACCCCCACATAATCAAAGTATTTGCCCTCGCCCACATAGTTGCTGATTATTTTGTCCAAAGTTATATTTCTTGGAACATCAGTTTCTGCTTTGATATAAATAAAGCTGTTAGGATCGTTCCAGTGTGCTTGCACCTTGAGAATATCCCCTTCCAGGTAGGCAACCGCATCCCCAGAAGAGTTGAATTTCAGATTGTTGTGATCGTAAAGTGGTGCATCCGGATAAGCCTCTGCAAAACCATTGCCAGATTTGTCAGCAATTCTTATCCAATTAGAGTTTACATCAGGCGGATTGGATACCGACACTTTGGCACCTGCGACTACATCATTAAGGGCCATGAAATAGCCTTCGTCACTACGGAAAACAACTTCGCCCTTGGTGTAGTCCCTCGTAGCATAACCAGGGTTAGCGTCTAGGACTCCTGCATCGCGAATGTAGTTGCCCACGAGTTGCCTGTATTGCCCATGAGAACCAGAATTAAGTACACCATCCGCACCAAACCTTGATTTCATATTTTCGAATAAACCGACTCTTGCCAGTTCGATTGGATTTCCTAAACCATCGTCCGAGGTAATAATTTTAAGATTATTCATGTCAGGCCTGGTGGAAGCGAACAAAGATACCCCGTTAAATTTTTGGCCTTTCAGTGCACTAAGCTCTTTCTGCAACTCATGAAACTCATGGTTATATGTCTCCCGGTCTTTATCATTCTTAGAAACATCATTCCAAAAAGACTTGAGTTCAGACATGCGGTCTATAATTTCCCCAGTAATTTTTAGAACGCTATCCTGCATTTGCAAAAAGGATGTACCGTTCTGGGTGTTCATCATAGAAGCGGTTGCTCGGCGGAGACTGCTTTGCAGTTTCATTGCCACAGCCAAACCGCCTGCATCATCAGAAGAGTTGACGATACGATTACCGCTGGAAAGGCGCTGCAAGCTTTTGGATAAACGGTCGCTGGCACGCTTAAGATTAATCGACGATTTAGACGCCGCTAAATTTGAATTGATTGTAATGCTCATGTTAGTCCTCCTTGACTTTTAAGGCTTCGTCCTTGAAACCCGGTTCGAATTTATTTGAAGGGTTTCGAATCCCTTGTCGCTGACCTCCTTGTCGTCGACACCATGGATAATCGTCCACGCCCCACACAACTTTAGAAAAAACTCACTTTTTTTTTAAAAAAAATTACAGAATTCCCATATATTGCTGATTATCAATTGTTTTGGTAATTATAATTTAAACGAAAAATTCGATCTTTGAAAATTTATCACGCGAAAAAACTACCTGCGGAAAAATTTGGATTTATCATTGATGAATATTACTTCAATGACATCCTTGGTAGTTATGCCCAAAGTATTGGCAGATAATGAGGAAGTTAATTTTCAGGAAGGAATACCAGAAAAGCCTATCCGTATTTATGAATTGCTCATGGGGGCACTTGCTGAACAGAGACGGTCGATCATTAAATTCTTGGTGGATGGCAAAGACAGTATGCAAACTGGCGAATTTGCGGAAACTTTTGAATTAATTGAAGCGGAGAGTCTAACACACGATGAAATCACCCTGCGCCTCTGTGCCGAGCTTCTCAACTCTATGGCAACGCTCGAGCAAGATATTCAAGCATACCAAGCAAATATTCTCATAACATCGTGGACGGATGTTTTTAAACAGATGGATCAGTTTATTTCCAAAATTCAGCCATTTGCAGACTTGATCGACCATGTTCTTCCCTATGCCCAGGCTTATTCTCCGGACTGGAAAAATGATTTTGAAAATTTTGCGAAAAGTCAGGGAGAAATTCTCGGAAATATTTTAAAGTCGTTTGAAAACAAAGACCCGGCAGGTTTGTCTAATGAACTTTCATTAAAATTTCTTCCGCTTTACTTAAATGTGAAAGATCTTTTCGTATCCCAAGTGATTCCTTCCCTTCAAGAAGTTTTGGAATCAGGGGAAGCAAAAAACACCCAAGATGCTTAAACCCAATGTAGATATATTAAGGAAAAGATTTCCTATTGTGCTTGAAAGGATATTGCAGTCGACTGACACGAAACCCTTGCACTTCGAGTACATTTCAATCAAAGGAAAAGATGTTCTTCATACGACCGACGAAGTAAACCAGTTCCCAACCTATGGTTTGCCATCAACCCAAGAAAGTTTACTCGAACGTTGGGCCTCAAATCTCCGGACAAAATCCGAATCATTGTATTGCTTGACCGGATTTGGAGACGGATCCCACCTTAGGCATTTTGTTAAAAACACAAGTGGGGGAACCAATTTTTTAGTAATAGAGAAAGACCCCGCACTATTGCGTGAAACCTTATCCCGATTTGACCTGTCAGATATATTGTCAAATGATAGGCTGTTGCTCGGTACGGGGGCATGTGATGACTTTTTTTTCAGAGACCTGCAGGCAGCTGCCATGCTGGGATTGGCAGATGTTAATAGTATTATTTTCTCACCCTTGCACTCAGTGGATGAGTCTTATTACGATAATGCCAGAAACGAAATGGTTCGTCAGTACCTAGTGATAAGACCCCTCATGGAGGTAAATTTGCGAACGGGAACTAACCTACAGGAAAACACCCTCGAAAATATGCCTTACATGGCAAATTCTCCCGATGTCGGTGAATTAGCTGGTTTGTTTAACGATATCCCGTTTATTGTTATAGGGGCAGGACCTTCGCTTGATGAATCGATCGATTTTCTCAGGGAAGTGCAGGACAGGGCAATCATTGTGACCAGCAATAGCCCTTTCCGGAAATTAATTAATTCAGGCATACGACCGCATCTGGCAGTTACTGCTGACCCTCTTTCTCCCACTTTAGCGGGATTCCAAAATGTGTCCCTTGAAGGAGTACCTCTGGCATGTCCTTTTAGTGCTTATCCAGAAATTGTTAAGAGGTTTGCTGGCAGAATACTTTCTTGGGTAACCTTTAGTCCGATCGTAGATGTTCTTAAGGAAGCAATGGGGCAAAAGCCAGGCACCCCGATTATGGAGCAAGGTACGGTATCTGGTTGCGTCCTTGATCTTTCCAGGTTGTTTGGATGCAAAAAAGTTCTCTTTATTGGGCAAGATATGTGCGTGCGGGCAGACGGGAAATATTACACGGATGACTCTGCTTACGCTGATTCCGGTTCCCATTATTCGAACAAAATGGATGGGCATCGATTGCCTGGAAACACCGATAATGAAGTGATCGTTGAGGGCAGGTTGTATGTATATCTTAAAACCTTTGAGAAATTCATTACTGCAAATCCTGGCATTGAGTACAGGAACCTTGCCAGAACTGGGGTAAAAGTAACAGGGGCACCTTATTTAAATTATGATGATGCCATATCTTGGATTGGTAACAATACATCAAGTAAACCCTTCGAAGAGAAAGTTAGCGAACTGCTTTCTAATAAGCCCAATGTTCCTCCCATGGAGGATGTCTTTTTTCGCACAAGAAAATATGCTGAAAATCTTCTGTCTGAGTGCCTTTCTTTGGCGATCAAGACTGACTTGCTACCTGTTAAATTTTCTGGAACTAACTACGAAAATAATCGGGTAATTTTGGATATTCTCCAAAGTTCTGAAAAAGTTAATAAATTGGTAGATTCCAACCCAAAACTTTGGAGTTTGCTCCTTGACGGCAAAACAAAAGCGGAATTGGCGATCTATAAAAGAGTCGTTCGTGACATTGCTTTCCCAAATAAAAACTGGACAGCTATCCAAAAGAATAAAGAATATTTTTGGGCATTAGCCGAAGGTTGCCACTGGTTACTTGATACCATGGATAAAAAAGTATTCCTTTCCAATAACTAAATGCGTTCCTCCCTGACCCGGCCTTAGGTTATCTATGGCACAAGAATTGCTGTACCGATCTGTGCAATGCTTTTAAACTATGGGTTCTGATTTAAGATTAACTGGACTTGCTTCGGGTATGGACTGGCAGCCCATTGTTGAAAAACTGCTTGAACTTGAGGCTATACCCAAACAGAGGCTTGAATCCCAGAAAAAAGAAAATGATGCAAAAGTTTCTGATCTAGGTTTACTCAAAAGTCAGCTCGACACGCTTCGTTCAGCTTCTTCTGCGCTGCAAAATGATTCACTGTACAACGCAAGATCCGTACAGCTTTCCAATCAAGGTTCTGGTTTGAGCGTAACTGCCTCGACTGGATCATTGACAGGTAAATTTGAAATCAAAGTGGAAGCACTGGCTACGAGCACGGAGTTGTCTTCCCGAAACCGAACATCGCAAAGGCTAAGTAAAAGCCTAAACCTAGATACCCAGTTAAAGGATTTGCCTCTACATTCCTCGATCACGACTGGAACATTCACAGTTTCAGGCAAAACCTTTAATATAAGTTCTTTGGAAATCACCCTCAGGGAGTTGCTCCAGCAAATAAACGAAATTGACCCCGACGGAGACGGTAATGCAATAAATTTCAGTTATGATGAAATAACAGATAAGTTATCTATCATTACTGGTGTTGATACCGCTGATGAAAACTCATCTAACCTCATTGTCTTAGGTTCTTCGACTGACACATCAAACTTTCTTCAGGCTTTCAAGCTTATCGGTGCACCTAAGTCTGGCACTATCACAAGCAATCATTCTCTTGGATCTATCGATATGACCGTTTCATTGGCCAATGCAAATTTCGCCAATGCATTTGCTGGTTTAACATCCGGAATGGGGAATTTCTTTATCGGAGAAGGCGAAGGTGCCGTAAGGATTGACTACGATATTAACAATGATTCGCTGGCACAAGTGATTAGCCGAGTAAACGATTCGACCGCCAATGTTTTCATGTATTATGACCCTGTTGGCGACCGTTTTGTTGTTCGCAACGAGAGAGCAGGTTCTATGGGTATCGTAATGCATGAATCGGAGAATTGGGATTCTATATCCAGTGCCAATCGTGGTTCCGGAAACATTTTAGAATTGATGGGGCTTGCAGCACCGAAACAAATTGATAACGAGTACGATGCTGCCAATCTCGCGAATTACAGCAAGGGCGATTTAGTCAAAGTTACATCGGGTGGGAGTACAACGACTTGGCAAGCTCTTGAAGATCCGCCAAGCGAAGATCCTGGTGTGGGCAGCGAGCAATGGTTGCAGGTCATAGAGGGCGTTGTCCGCTCAATGGCTGGCGAAGTTGGGAGAAATTCTGCGGTAAGGGTAAATAACGGCGAGGTTTTGTATAGCTCAGGGACTTTATTCACATCAGGAGATCATGGTTTTGAGGGAATTAGTTTTGATATTGCTCAAGTCTCAATCGGTGCCTCTGCCTCTTTTTCTGTCAGTAAAAATACAGGTGCCGCTAAATCTGCTATCGAAAAATTTGTGGAGGAATTTAATGATGCACAAGACTTTATATCTGGCTTAACAAAAGTAAACCAGGATGGTGACGATGTTTCGTCCAGCCGGTTTACAGGAAACCAAGAAATTAGCAGATTATCTAGTGGTTTACGCAGAATTCTTTTTGGTAGTTCCACTCCGCACTCGGAAAGTGGCACAACTTTAGACAGCTCAAACCTTACCGTCAGTTCTAACAATACGAATAACGACGAAATCAATGCCATCGCAACGCAACTTGGGCTCGATGCATCGGATGATGGCTATGTGATCAAGGTTATAAATCAAAGCCCTGACGATAAGGTAGCTTATTTCGAATGGAATGGAAGCGAATGGTCCAGTACCAAACCTTTTTTTAGCACTTTTCGGATGACCAATATTGGTCTCGATTTTGGCATTGGTTCAAACAACATAAAAGTCGTAAACTCTGCCCTTCTTACGGAAGAACTAGATAAAAACCCTGAGCGCGTACAAGCCTTATTCTCTGAGGCATTCGTTGAGGACGTTTATGATTCGATTACTGAAACAAACCGGGACTACCAGGGAGTTTCGTACTCGCTCAATGATTATATCGATAACTTTGTTAAGGGCGATAGTGCAACAGGATACAAAGGGGCGTACCAAGCATTCATTGATAGTCTTAAGAGCCAAAACGAACGAATAGAGGAGAAGATCGTAAACATCGACAAGTATTTAGAATCAAGGGAGAAAATTTTAAGCGATGGGTTTATGAGAATGGAAGAAATGCAGTCCAAAATGGATTCTCAGATGCAAACATTGCAAAACACCTTCAATAACAACAAGAAATAAGCTACACCTTGAAATTCACCACAATTAAAATCCTACTAATTGCATTCCTTTTTCTTCCAGGGTGCAAAAAATTTGAGCAAGAAAAAATCATTGCTCATGCACCACCTTATCAACCCTCTAACCTTTACCCAAGAGAGCGACTGCCCACCTATTTCAATAGGGTCGCGGTTATGCCCGCATTTTGTGACTCAACCTCAGCTGGTGTTCTCAAATTCATTGACGATT
>Ga0209534_10006408_pt1 | contig 10214 bp, 7 predicted proteins | sample COG_07_FD_184751 | JGI IMG/M metagenome (GOLD analysis project Ga0209534, IMG submission 184751) | Pelagic Microbial community sample from North Sea - COGITO 998_met_07 (SPAdes) (version 2) | ecosystem: Environmental > Aquatic > Marine > Neritic zone/Coastal water | place: Helgoland, sampling... | reverse complement strand
CATCAGAGTGTGTCTGTAGAACTCTCCCTCAAAGTTCAATTCTTCACCATCATGCCAAGAGCTCCAAATTGCTTTGATAGCATTAACCATTTCTTGCATTCTTTTAGCAGGAGATGACCATGGCATAGAATATCTTTTTTCAATGTGTGGCTTGATCTGAGAGCCTAAACCAAGTGTAAATCTTCCTTGAGACATCAACTGTAAATCATACCCAAGATTAGCTAAAGTCATTGGGTTTCTTGAAAATGCTACTGCTATTGAAGTTAATAATTCTAATTTTTTAGTAGCTACAGCTGCAGCTGCAAGAGGGAGAAATGGTTCATGAGGGCCTTCAAATGTATAAGCTCCATCATAACCAAGATCCTCCAGTCGCATGCTAGCCTCACCTGCTTCCGCAGGATCTCTGGTAATCATCGCGCAATCAATTTTAATTTTTGACATATTTAAAAAGTTTTTGAATACAAGAATTGATTATGCTCGATGTATTTCGTTTTGTGTATCCTGAGTGCTAATATAATATTGAAATTATTACCTAGGGAAAAACATGAACTCAAAAATTTGCGAACTTCTTGATATTGAATTTCCTTTAGTGGCATTCACCCACTGCAGAGATGTTGTTGTTGCAGTTTCGAAGGCAGGTGGTTGTGGTGTTTTAGGGGCAGTAGGAATGACTCCAGCTCAATTAGAAGAGGAGCTGAAGTGGATTGACGATCATATAGATGGTCTGCCTTATGGCGTTGATGTATTGATACCAAATAAGATGGCCGGTAAAGATCAAAAATTTGATTCTGAAAAGCTAGTATCCATGATTCCTCAAGAATATGCTGATTTTCGAGCAGACCTACTTGAAAAGCATGGTATTGAAGCCTCTGAATTTAGAACAATTAAACCTTCAGCAACCTATATGGCAGAAAATACTAAAGCTGATGGAGCTAAGGCACTGTTAGATGTTGCGTTTGCCCACCCCATTAAACTCATAGCAAATGCCTTAGGTGTTCCACCAGACTGGATGCTACAAATGGGAAAAGATAATGGCGTGAAAGTCGCTGCCCTGCTTGGCACTGCCCAACATGCTATTAATCAAGTTAAGGCTGGGGTAGACATCCTTGTTGTCTCAGGCACTGAAGCAGGAGGTCACTGTGGCAGTGTTCCAACGATGGTATTAATACCTGAAGTTCATGAAGCAATTCAACCTTATGGAGATGTTCCAATTCTTGCAGCAGGCGGAATTGTTACCGGTAAACAGATGGCTGCTGCCATGACCATGGGTGCTGCAGGAGCTTGGTGTGGATCAGTTTGGTTAACCACTGCAGAATCCGAAGTTCCGCCAGCGATAAAAGAAAAAATGATTGCAGCTAATTCCAGTCAAACAATTCGATCAAGAAGTAGAACAGGGAAACACTCTAGACAACTTGTTTCTGCATGGACTAATGCATGGGAAGCAAAAGATGCGCCTGAACCACTGCCATTGCCTCTTCAACCCATGGTGGCTGAGCCAGCTTTAGCAAAAGTAACAAAACTAGCTGAAAGTGGGCATGAAGGCGCCAAAGAACTCTCAACCTATTGGGTAGGACAGGGAGTAGGATTGATGAATCAAAGTATTTCCGCAGGAGATGTAGTTCAGGACTTTAAAGAAGACTTTATTAATGCTTACGAGAGGTTAACCAACTTCATAGAAGATTAATTACTCTGGATTATCATAACGATGAGCAACTGCTCTTTTAAATCCATCCCGTGCAAAAAGCATGTCAGTCCAACGCTTTATGTTGGGTTTAAACGCCTCTTCTATTTGTAATGTCTTAGCTAAATATATTGCATAACTCACACATATATCAGCAATAGTGAATCGATTTGAACACAGGTACTCTCTGGAATCTAAAGATTTCTCTAATAGCTTGAGTCTCGCCACAAACCAACGCCTATAACCCTCTGCTGCCTGATCAGCAACACCAACTTCTTGAAAGGTATATCTTAAAACTACAGTTTGAGGAAATGTAAGAGTTGCATCTGAATGCGCCAACCAATTTAAATAATGGTGATAATCAGGCTCGTCAATAGCAACCTTTAAATCAGTTGGACCGTAAAGATCAACCAAATATTGACACATGGCAACTGATTCAGTCATTTCAACATCACCATCAATCAAGTATGGAATGGTACCAAGGATATTTACATCCATATATTCCTTATGCAAAAATCTAGGCGGAAATGGCATCATCTCAGATTCATAACTTACCCCCATCTCCTCAGCAGTCCACATAGGTCTAAGACCCCTTGAATCATTACAGCTATAAATTTTAATGCTCATTATTTGTGCCTATAAAAAAATTATCTATTTTTGAAATTAATTTCAAAATGGTAATTATTTGTATATTATATTACCACTCAATTTTATTAAAGAAAAATGCTCAGAAAAAATATAGCTCCGCAAATAAATACAAATATTGATATTAATTCTGATGAATTTATTCACAACAAAAATGTAATGTTAAAAAAAATACATTTCCTAGATGAGCTCCTAGATAAAGCTGAGTTAGGAGGTGGAGCCTACCACCATGAGAGACTCGCTAAGCGGGGGAAGATGCCTGTAAGGGAAAGAGTCTTTAATTTATTAGATCCTGATACACCATTCCTTGAAATTGCTCCTTTTGCTGCTTATGGAACTGACTTTACTGTGGGTGGTGGATGCGTTGCGGGAATTGGAATTGTTGCTGGTACTGAATGTGTAATTTTTGCTAATGATCCTTCAGTCTTAGCTGGCGCTATGACGGTTTATGTTGGAGAAAAATGGAATAGAGCAATGGAAATTGCTCGAGATAATCGTCTGCCCTACATTAATTTTGTTGAATCTGCGGGTGGAGATCTGCGCATGGGTACTGGAAAAAAAGGAGATCAACCGCCTATCGCACCAACCATAGGTCATACTCATTTCGCTGCGACCGGAAGATATTTTTATGATCTAACAGAGCTTTCTAAGATGCGTATACCAGTTATATCTATTGTCTTTGGGTCATCAACGGCAGGTGGCGCTTATCAACCAGGTATGTCAGATTACAATATCTTTATTAAGGATCAAGCCAAGGTCTTTCTTGCAGGACCTCCTCTTGTCAAAATGGCAACGGGAGAAGTGTCAGATGATGAGACATTGGGTGGTGCAAAAATGCATTCTGAAGTTTCAGGTCTATCAGATTATTTGGCAGACGATGAAATGGATGCCTTGAGATTGTGCAGGAATGTAGTCTCACATCTACATTGGGTAAAAGAAGGTCCTTCACCTCTTCCTGAGGCCGACAGTCCAACTTTATCTCAAGAAGAATTATTGGGTCTTGTTGATGAGGGTCTTAAAAGTCCCCTTGATATTAGAGAGGTGATTGGTCGAATTGTTGATGGCTCAAGATTTGAGGAGTTCAAACCGCTCTATGGCAAAACTATGATTTGTGGGTGGTCAATGCTTCACGGTTATCCAATAGGAATATTAGGAAACAATGGTCCTATATATCCAGAGAGCGCTGAAAAAGCTGCTAGTTTTATCCAGCTGTGTAATAAAAGAAACATACCGTTAATTTTTCTTCAAAATGTTACTGGGTTTTTAGTTGGAAAGGATTTTGAGAGACAGGCTATTATCAAAAAAGGTTCTCAACTCATTAATGCTGTTTCTAACTCTAATGTTCCGCACATTACAATTATTATTGGAGCTTCATTCGGAGCTGGAACATATGCTATGTCTGGAAGAGCATATAACAATAAATTTACCTTCCTTTGGCCAACGGCAAAAATTGCTGTTATGGGCTCAAAACAAATTGCTGGAGTAATGTCTATTGTCCGAAGAGGTCAAGCTGCAAGAAAAGGTGAGAAATTTGATGAGGAGCTTGATGCTAAAATTGTTGAGACAGTTGAGCAGATGTCAGAGCAGATGTCAGAGGGACTGGTTGCAAGCAGCATGATTACCGATGATGGAATAATCGATCCAAGGGACACAAGGAATGTAATTGGCTTTTGCCTTTCGATTGTTTGCAACTCAACTATTGATGGCGCTTCTGAGTATGGAGTATTTAGACTATGAGCTTTAATTCAATTCTAATTGCCAATCGTGGTGAGATAGCCTGCAGGATTATGCAGACAGCACAAAATATGGGCATTAAGTGTATTGCTGTGTATGTTGATGCTGATGCTGATGCTCCATTTGTAAAAATGGCAGATGAATCTATTCTTCTCTCTTCAAGCTATATGGATAGTGATGCCATACTCTCTGCTGCAAAGCAAACTGGAGCAGAAGCAATTCATCCAGGTTATGGCTTTTTATCTGAGAATGCCGCGTTTGCGAGAAAGGTGAAAAATAATAATCTAATATGGATCGGACCCTCTGCTCATATTATAAAAGTAATGGGTGACAAGCTTAAAGCCAAAGAATTAGCAGAAAAATGTGGGGTCCCTACCCTTCCAATGGCAGCAGATCTCAAGGGTGCCAAGGATCTAGGCTACCCCCTTCTAATCAAGGCAGCCGCAGGTGGTGGTGGAAAAGGGATGAGGATTGTAACAAGTTCAAAAAATTTAAAAGAATCAGTTATTAGTGCTCAACGTGAAGCTTTGTCAGGTTTTGGTGACGATAGAATTTTTATTGAAAGGTATGTAAAAAAATCACGACATATTGAAATTCAAATTCTAGGCGATGAACATGGAAATATAGTGCATCTTGGAGAGAGAGAATGCTCAATACAAAGAAGGCATCAAAAAATTATTGAAGAATCTCCATCGCCAAAAGTTGACCCATTTCTTCGCGAGCAAATGGGAGAAGCGGCACTTAAACTAGCAAAAAAAATTAAGTATTGTTCTGCTGGTACGGTCGAATTCTTGATGGATGATAAGACGGGAGAATTTTGGTTCTTGGAAGTAAATACACGCCTTCAAGTGGAACATCCTGTAACAGAGGAAGTTACTGGGATTGATTTGGTATATGAGCAAATAAAAATAGCTAGGGGTGAGGAGCTTGAGTTCACTCAGGATGACATTTCATGGCACGGTCATTCAATTGAAGCAAGGTTATATGCTGAAGATCCGGGGAATAACTTTTTGCCTGAAGTGGGAACACTCATTGCATATGATACTGAGATGGCTGGAGATATAAGATGGGATTCCGGTATAGAGCAAGGCTATAAAGTTGGCACAGATTTTGATCCCATGCTATCAAAGGTAATTGCCTGGGCTCCAAATAGAATAGATGCAATCAATAAACTTGCTAGAGGCCTTGAAAAAGCTCATTTTGGTGGCGTAAAAACTAATCGTGACTTTTTAATTTCCTGTTTAAGAAATAAGAGTTTTATCAACGGCAATACTACGACTGATTTTATTGAAAGAGAAAAGCCAAACAGTGAGCAGGTATTATCTGAAAATCAAATTTTCAATGCATCAGCAGCAATTGCATTATGGATCGCAATGGGCAATAGAGCCTCTGATGAAGTAACTGATTTTATGCCATCAAATTGGACAAATGGAAGAATGCCACATCAAAGAATAAAATTAATGATTCTAAAAAATGAAATTGAGATTAAGTATCAACTTAAACGCAGTGGATTATTCGAGGTGATGGGCACTAATTGCAAAATTCATGCAGTTGATGAATCTGGAATTGATGTTGAGGTTGGTTCCCATAGGTTTTTTGCACAGGTAACTCGTGCAAATGATCAAATCCTAATTAACATGCCATTTGGTGATCTAATCGCAGTGATTGTCCCGAGATTTATAGAGCCAAGGAATGAAGTTCCAGAAGGTGGGCTAGTTGCACCCATGCCTGGAAAAGTAATTGAGGTAAAGGTTAAAAAAGGTGACAAAGTTAAGGCTGGAGAGACGTTAATTATTATTGAAGCAATGAAAATGGAACATTCAATCAAGGCCACTGAAAATGGAAAAGTTGCCAAGTTAATGGTATATCTCAATCAGCAAGTTGATAACGGCGCTATCCTACTGGTGCTCGATAGTTAAATGCAATCAAATTTATCCAATATTAGTAGTAGCCCCCGAAATCTTGGTAAAAGACATATAGAAGTCATGGATGATCTTGAAAAAATATTAGATCAAGGTGAATCATTTTCAACAATGTCTGAGTTGGCAAAGACTTTAAAAATTTCTCTTCGAACCCTTTATGAGATTGCACCAAGCAAAGAAGAGCTAATTGTCGCAACTGTAGACAGAGTCCTAAAAAAACACGGAAAGATAGCAATGGATGCTATTAAAGAACATTCATCACCAATAAAAAAGTTAGAAAGCTTTTTAGCTGTTGCAAATCAAGCTGTAGGTCCAAGGCTAGAAAAATTTACACTGCCCCTTGCAAACCTCTCAACCTCACAATCTATGGTCAACTATCACGAACAATACATCACTGACTTCATAAAAAGTCTTTTAGATGAAGCTAAAAGCCAAAAAGAGATTAAAGACATAGATACACAAGCAACCGCTATCCTCTTGGGAGGTTTGGGTAGATATTTTCAAGCAAAAAAATTACTAAAAGATCTTAAGCAAACTCCCGAGCAAACTAGTAATTTTTTAACTGGAATAATATTAAATGGTATTAAATTGGAGAATCAGTGAGCGAAGAAATAATTAGGATCGGAAATTGCAGTGGGTATTACGGAGATAAGCTATCTGCAGCCAAAGATATGGTTGAGGGAGGCCCTTTAGATGTTTTAACTGGAGATTATTTAGCCGAGCTCACAATGACTATTCTTTTTAACCAAAAGATGCAGCGCGGTGAGGATAAAGGTTATGTAGGAACGTTCTTAAAGCAAGTCAAAGCTGTGGCTGAGACCTGTAAAGAAAAAAATATTAAGATTGTTACAAATGCTGGAGGTCTTAACCCCTCCTCTATGGCAAATGAAATAGAAAAGATTCTTGAAGAATTAGGCATATCTTTAAAAGTGGCATACATCACCGGAGATGACTTGATGCCCAGAATGGATGCTTTAATAAAAGAAGGAGAGCCCTTTTCTAATATAGATAAACAAATTCCAATAGAAGACTCTGGATGTCAAACTCTCACTGCGAATGCCTACCTGGGAGCGTGGGGTATCAAGGAAGCTTTGGAAGCAGGCGCTGACATAGTGATCTGCCCAAGAGTAACTGATGCGGCGGTAGTCATTGGTCCAGCTGCATGGAAATTTAACTGGAACAGGGATGATTATGATGCGCTGGCTGGAGCTCTTGCTGCAGGGCATATTATTGAGTGCGGATGCCAGGCAACAGGAGGAAATTACTCTTTTTTTAAAGAAGTGCCCAGCTTTGATAATGTGGGATATCCCATTGCTGAAATTAAAGCAGACGGAAGTTTTTATATAACAAAACATCCAAATACAGGTGGGCTAGTCTCCACCGGAACTGTTACTGCTCAACTTTTATATGAGATTAGTTCGCCGGCATACCTTAACCCAGATGTAATTGCGCATTTTGACACTCTTAAAATAAAACAGGAATCTAAAGATAGGGTCTATGTTTCAGGCTGCAGAGGGAGTTCTCCAACACAATTTCATAAAGTCTGCATAAATCTTGCGGGCGGTTACAGAAATGGCATGGAGTTTATTCTCACTGGACTAGATATTGAAGAGAAGGCGGAAATCATCACAGATGCTTTTTTTAATTCTGTGGGAGGCAAAGATCAATTTGATGAGGTATCTATCCTGCTTGATAGAACTGACAAAGAGGATCCGAGCTCTAATGAAGAAGCAATGGCATCTTTAAGGGTGTCCGTAAAATCAAAAAATGCTGACTTGGTAGGCAAAATGTTTAGCGCAAAAATGATTGAACTTGCCTTGGCAAACTATCCAGGTTTTTTTATTGGAGGAGCAGTTAGATCGGGAGGGCCTGTTTTAGTCTACTGGCCTGCTCTGATAGACAGCAAGCACATTTCTGAGACAGTCCATTTTGATGGAAAAGAAACAACAATTCTTCCAACCAATCAATTAGGCCTAGAAGAAACATATTACCAAAAACAACCTATTGATATTCAACCCGCCCCATCTGATCCATCAATCAAAATGCCTTTAGGTGAGTTATTCGGTGCAAGATCAGGAGATAAGGGTGGATGTGCAAATATTGGCGTTTGGGCAAAGACAGAAAATGCTTATTCCTTCCTAAATGAATACTTAACAGTTAAGCAAATTAAAGAGTTAATGCCTGATTTAGCTGAATTTCAAATTGATCGCTACGAGTTGCCTAATATTCTTTCTCTTAATTTTTATATTCATGGAATCCTGGAAGACGGAGTATCTTCAAATACAAGAAAAGATGGTCAAGCAAAATCCTTAGGGGAATACCTCAGAGCTAAATACATAGAAATACCCAAGTCATTAATAAAAGAGAAAGAAGCATGAGCAATCAAAAATTATCCCTAGAAGGCTTAAATTTTCTAGCAACTAAAATAAATATTTCTAATAATATTCTAAGCATTACCTTAAATAGGCCTGAGAAAAAAAATGCCTTAAATAATGTAATGATGAACGAATTAAATTATGCGCTTGCATATGCAAAGCAAGAAAGAGAGATCAGGGTTGTGGTTATCGGTGCTGAGGGAGATGTTTTCTGTGCAGGAGCTGATCTGAGAAGGGCCAAGGAAGAATCTAATGTACCAAAGCTAGATAATGTGGACGATATTAGCTTCTCGCTAAGACGCTTGCACAAGCCAGTAATCTGTAAAATTCAAGGCTCAGTGTTAGCTGGCGCCCTTTTATTAGTAGCCAATTCAACCCATGCAATTGCTGTCAAAGAAGCCAAATTCTCAGCTCCTGAAATTCACAGAGGTCTTTGGCCTTTCATGGTCATGGCTGGTTTATTTAGGGTCATGCCAAAAAGAGCTGGATTGGACTTCATAATGCGAGGTCAAGCCATTGATGCGGATAAGGCTGAACAATGGGGTTTAATCAATCAATCTGTATCGGCAAAAGAATTAGAAAAAACAGTAAGTGATTTGGCTGATGAGTTAGGGAGCCTTGCTCCCGAAACCATGCAGCTAGGCTTGGCTGCCTATGAACAACAGGATGCTCTCGCCTTTGATGAGGCTTTGCCCTTTCTTCAAGAGCAGATTGCACAGTGCTTCCAGGGCGATGACGCCAAAGAAGGCATTGCAGCATTTTTAGAAAAGAGAAAACCTAACTGGAAATAAAAGAGGCTTACTATGGATTTAGAATATGGACCTGAATATCAAGATTTTACTAAAAAAGTCCAAAGTTTTTGTAAAAAATACAAAGGTTTGACTTTTAAAGATCGAGCTAATACTCCATTAGTCAGCTCAGGCGGTTCTGGTGGACCTGAAATGCATCGATCTGAATGGCAAAAAATCTTAATTGAAAATGGGTATTTTGCTCGTTCCGTTCCAAAAGAATATGGTGGTTATGGCGGAGAGGCAGATATTATTAAGAGCAGAATTATTGCAGCAGAATTTTCAAAATCGAAGACTCCAACACCCATGGGTGGTCAAGGGATTGATATGTTGGTTCCCACGCTTTTAGAGATGGGCACTGAGGAGCAAAAACAAGCATACATCAAGCCTACTCTTCACGGAGAAATGATTTGGTGTCAGGGTTACTCTGAACCAAATGCGGGGAGTGATCTAGCAAGTTTACAAACTAAAGGAGAGTTAGTTGGCGATGAATGGGTGATCAATGGCCAAAAAATTTGGACAAGTACTGCTCAATATTCACAAATGTGTTTTTGCCTTGTAAGAACTGAGCCGGATGCTCCAAAGCATGCCGGAATTAGTTATTTGTTAATTCCAATGGATACTTCTGGGATTGAGATTAGGCCCTTAATAGATATGACTTTAAAGCCAGGTTTCAACGAAGTGTTTTTTACGGACGTCAAAATTCCTGAAGGCAACATTATTGGGAAAAGAGGAGAAGGATGGGCTGTTGCAAATGCGACCTTAGGTCATGAAAGAGGGTCTCTCGCTCCACCAGATGCGACCATGAATAGAGTAAACATGCTGATACATTTAATGAAAAAAGAAACTCTTGATGGCAAGCCTTTAATTGAACATCCAATATACAGGGATCGTTTAATGCAAATTCAGGGAAAAGTTTTAGCTCAACAATCTCACGCTTTAAGACTTCTATCAGCCAAGTTAAATCCTGGTACGGATGTAAAAATTGGAAAAATGATTCAGAAACTAACTGGGACAGAGTTAAGACATGAGCTTGAAGGCTTAGCCATTGATGTGATGGGTGAAATTG
>Ga0209534_10006406_pt1 | contig 10215 bp, 9 predicted proteins | sample COG_07_FD_184751 | JGI IMG/M metagenome (GOLD analysis project Ga0209534, IMG submission 184751) | Pelagic Microbial community sample from North Sea - COGITO 998_met_07 (SPAdes) (version 2) | ecosystem: Environmental > Aquatic > Marine > Neritic zone/Coastal water | place: Helgoland, sampling... | reverse complement strand
ATTACACTATTTAATTTATTATAACTTAAAATAAAATAAAATAAAATAAAATAAAAAATAAACTTTATCTAAATAGGTGGTGCTATTTTTGTCTGTATTTTTGCAATTTGTTTTTTAACATCAGTATTTTTATCATATTTATAAAAATTTAATGTTTCTTTAAATTTTTTAATTTCACTTTTAGACATAAATATATGGTCTGTGTTATAAAATTCTTCTAATTCCATTAAACTTCTAACAGATATTTCATCATTATTTTTAAAATACTTTTCTCTAGAAACATAATCTCCTAAATATTTATAAATTAATTCTAAAACAGTAGCAACACGTATCCATTGAGCATTATTATTTCTATATTTAAATAACATACGTGTCATTATTAATAAAGAATAAGGTGTTATTTTACCATTAAAACCTCTATCACTATATTTTTTACTTTCACTTAATATTTCATAAAAAGTAGAGTATTCTGTTAATCTTTTTTCAGGTAAAAGAGGGACATCACTACCTCTTTCACCCATTTTTTTATCTAAAATTGTATTAAAATCAACATCAACCCATTCACCTATTTTATTGAAAATACTATCGGGATTTGATTTTAATAGTTTAGATTTAGGTTTATAGGCTTTTTTTTCAGAATCAACAATCATATCACGAAATGTATTCATTAAATTAGCAATATTTACACCTACAAAAAAACTACCCTGTGTTCTTTTCATATCTTTCATTAATTCTTCACTTAATAATGGTGAAAAAACATAACCATATACATTTGTTTTTTGAGATTGTGTTTGTTTTGCTTTTGCTTCTTCTTCTTTATTAACAGTATCTTGATATGCTTTATATTCAGTAGAATTCATCATCGTAGGATATTTTTTAGACTTTAAAGGTTGTCTTTGTTCTGGTTGTCCTTGTCCTGGTTGTGGTGCGGCTGCCGAATTAGATATACCAATACCTTGTTGTTCCATCATAGAAGCAACTAATGGTGGTATTGGTTCTCCTTGTTCTTGGGCGATTTGTGCAATTTGGTCTAGTGTAATACCTTGTTGTAATAATTCATTTAATTGTTGTTCTGTTATATCTTGTAAATTTAATTTTTCTTTTTCTGATTGTGGTGATTGTTGTTGTGTTTGTGGTTTTTTCATTGATGCTTTTTCCGCACCTTTCATTTTTAATTATTATATTCTATTTATTATATATATATTATTTCTATTTATTAGATATTATTTCTATTTATTAGATATTATTTCTATTTATTAGATATTATTTCTATTTATTAGATATTATTTCTATTTATTAGATATTATTTCTATTTATTAGATATATATTATTTCTATTTATTAGATATATATTATTTCTTATAATAAAATAATATATGTATAAATAATAATAAAATGAATACAGAATTTTGGGGACCAAGTGGATGGGTATTTTTACATACTTTAACATTTATCTATCCTGAAAAACCATCTTATAATGATAAATTAAAAATAGAAAAATTTATGAAAAATGTATCTTATATATTACCTTGTAAATACTGTCGTGTTAGTTTTAATAAGTATGCTCAATCATTACCAATAACTCATTTTTTAGATAATAGAGAAAAAATGATTGAATGGTTATATAAAATACATAATAAAGTCAATAAAAAATTAAGAAGTCAAGGATTATGTCGCCATAAAAATCCTGACTTAGAAGATGTTAAACTACAATATAAACCAATAATAGACAAAATAAATAGTTTATGTAATACTAATACTATAAAAACAATTATTAATTATATTTGTAATTTAGGTAAAGAATTTTTAGGGAGTATTGTATTTAATTATCAAGGTTATTTTAGTAATTGTCATACACAAGATGAAAAATTAAATATAGTTAGTGTCTATCATACTTTTTTTAATTCTATTATGCCCTTAATTTCGTCTTATGTAAGTAAAATATCTAAAAAATGTCAACAAGATATATCTAGACACTCTATCTATTTAAATACTAATTTTAAATTAAAAAGTATATTAATACAAAATGAAGCCTATAGTAAATTAATAAAATGGTTTTATAAATGTAATCATTTATGTACTTTTAATACTAAAGATGAAACCAGAACATTTGAACACTATAAACATTATTTTACAAAACATATTGTATTCTCTTGTAATAATCCACTTACATTAAAAAATAATAAAAACAGAATTAAAAGTTGTAGAAAAAACACAACTAAATTAACAAAAAAGAGAGTATAAATAAATAATTATAAATAAATTAACTAAATCTTAATAAATTAATAAATGTATTTATTAATTTAATAAACATACCAAATGATTCTATTGTATAACTTGGAGTTATTTTCTCATTATTACATAATAAAGAATGATCTCTAATTTCTTTATTATTTGATATTAAAAGTAATATAAATATAATAATTATAATCATATATATAATATTATATAAAGTTTGTATGTTAGATTTATTTTTTATAAAAAAAGATGATATTAATAATGTTCCTATAATAGACCATAAAATATAATGTAAATATGTATTCCAATTTGATGATATTACAATATCATCACCTAAATAAAATCCTAATAATGCTGTAGTTATTATTATTATTATTATTGATATAAATATTAAAGTTAAATTATTTGAAAGTTTAGCACTTAAATTATTTAATAGTAATACAATACCAAAACTTATAATTAACAATAACCATAATCCATAACTTAATAATACATTAGTAGGTTTAACTTTACTTATAAGTATGCTAACACCTATAATTAAACCAATAAATAAAATAATAAGAATTATTTTTAATAAATTATGTTTTTCGAAATTCATTAATAAAGTTCCTATAATATTATATTTATCATTTACTAATACCATCATAAATATAAGTAATAATGATAAAATTGTATGAAGATATGTATTTAATATATAATTATGGCACGTAGGTTTTCCATTTTTAAAACTATACGTTGCTATTAAAATACATATAGTTATAATAATTATTAAACATGATACTAGTTTAAAAAAAATAGTATCTCTAGATATATCTTTAATCATTTTATATAATTTAAATAATATTATTACAATTATATTATAATTATAATATATAAAAAATTAATTATAATATATAAAAAAATAATAAAAAAATAATAATTAAATTAACATTATTAAACTATGTGCAAAAGCAGATATATAATGTATAAATGAATGAGATTTGAAACTTGTAGTTATATCACTATCAAATACATATTTTTTATAATAATAACCATAATAATATAAATAAATTACTGTTAAAAATAATATAATAATAGATACAAATAATATTGTTTTAAAATTAAATAAAAAGTTTATTACAATATTATTATATGTATGAGTATTATTATTAATTTCTATAGATTGAAAATGTTCTATACCTTTTTGATAAAATAACAGTGTTCCATATAATACTATATAAAAACATAATGTTTTATCTAATATGTAAGTAAAATCAGTATAATTACTATGGTGTATTAAAGATGTTATTAATAATATAAAAAATAAGAAACTATATAAATAATAGTTACAATAAATACCTAAAATAATATTTATTATAAATATAAATGAAGATAATTGACAACAATTAGTAAAATACATTTTTTATTTTATATAATATATATATTAATTTCATAAATAATTAAGCATTATTTAAAAAAGAAGTAGATAATGTTTTTTGTATTGTAGTTAGTCTTAAACCAAATGTAATACACGAATTAGATGTATCATTTGTATGTGTTGCTCCAAAATTAAAAGGTGTTCCGTCAGGTAATAATAATCGTGTAGTTAATTTTGTTAAATTGATTCTAGGATTATACACTTTATAAATATTACTTTCTGAACTCTCACCTAATAATTTATAATATTTATAATTACCTGTTTTTGTATAATCTGTTAAAATAGCAAATGCCTTTGATAAATTTGAATTTGTTCCATAATAATTAGTTTGTAATTCATCAAATTGTAATAATAAATAAGGAAAACTAGCAGGTGTTGCTACACTAGAATCACCCTCACCACTTGTATCTAAAATAGAAACATTTAATAATTCACACGCTTTTATATTGTGAAATGCTTTATCAACATAACCCGATTGAGGACTATCTCCAGAAGGAGCAGGAGCAAATTCAATAACAAATTCATTAGGATTAGGTGATTTTACAATATTTCTATCATTAGAATTAATAACAACATAATAATAATATTCACGTGTTTCAGAATTTAACATATCTGTCTGTTTTTCTCTATCTCTAATTGGAAAATCTTCACTAAATGGTTCAGGTTTTTCTATCTTAATTGTATCATTCAATGGTGCCATCGTTTTTGGTAAATCCGCTTCTAATGCTTTTTCACCACTAACACCATTATCTGATAAAATGGTAACTTTATTTGTATAATTTTCAAGATATGTATCAACTGATATTTTACTTTCTTCATCCATTGAAAATGAATTTGTATTATATTGAGACCCTTTTCTATTATCACTATTAATTGTCATTTTAAATTTAAGGTCAATAATTTCAATTATTTTATTAATCGATTTTTCATTTAAAGGTGCTTTCTTAATAGATTGATTAATAATCGTAGTTATAGTATTTTTATTAAATCCAGAAGCATCTATTGTTGATGGATATTTATTTTTAAAATGTGTATATATTTTATCACTTACTTTAGTTATAAATAGTGAATTTTGATTAGAATTTGTATTAGAATTTGTATGAGATACTTGATTATTATTTACTTGTCCATGTTGACCGTTTTTAATATTTTGTCCATGTTGACCGTTTTTAATATTTTGTCCATTTTGTCCTGTTGGTTTTATTTGATTATTACTAATAATATCACTAGTAAATCTAGTGTTATGTAAATTTATATTTTTATTATCATAATTTAATCTAGTATTATCTGCTTTTAAATATTGTTTTGTATCTTGTTGTGTCTCTAGAGAATACTTTGGTTGTATTGAATCAGTATTTGAATATGTATTAACTTTTTCTAATTGAGCATTTAAATTGGTAGAAGATTGTTTTAAATAAGGTTGTTGAGATAATTGTTGAGGTTGATTTGGTTGTTGTTTTTGGTTTATTTGTTGTGATTGAATAAACGACGTTCTATAATCTTGTTTATTTGACATTTTATTATGTATTTTTATTATGTATTTTTATTTATTTATAGAATTATATCAAATACTTATTATACTAAACAACGATTATATAATTATAATAATTGACGAGCACGACTTTACAAAATAATAATATTAATAATTAATAGAAATTAAAAATAACAAATAAAACTAAAGCCAAATTATAAAACTAAAAGCCAAATTATAAAACTAAAAGCCAAATCATAAAACTAAAATGAAATTATATAAAAATAAATCTGGAACAAAGGTATTAATTATGCCTAATAGAAAAGATACAGAGTCGGCATCATTATATTTTTATTTTAAAGTAGGAAGTAAAAATGAAACTCCCGCTGTCTATGGTATTAGTCATTTTATCGAACATATGTTATTTAAAGGTTCTCCTAAATTTCCTAATTATCTAGATATATCTAAAACATTTGATTCAAACGGCATTTCTTTTAATGCTTATACAAGTAAAGATACTACTGCTTATCATTATAAATTTCTTTCTACTAAAGAAAATGTAGAGTTAATATGTAATATTACAAGTGATATGGTATATCATTCTTTTATGAGACAAAAAGATATTACTCCAGAAAGAAATGTGATTATTCAAGAATACAATGATGGTTTAGATGATATAGATAATGTTGTTAATGATACTGTTGAAGAATATATATTTAAAGGTCATCCATTAGCACATACTATTATAGGTAGTCTAGATACATTAAATAATATAAATAAAAAAGAAATTGTAGAGTATTATAAAAAACATTATATACCATCTAACTTACTTATTAGTTTTAGTGGTAAATATGATACTAAATATATGACAATAATAAATAACTATTTTAAACCTATTAAATCTAAATTTAATAATAATCTAAATAATACTATACATCATACTCTAACACATAAATCAACTGATTTTAAATCAAAAAAAACAAAAAAAACAAAAAAAACAAAAAAAACAAAAAAAACAAAAAAAATAACCCATAATAATTTTATACCTATTTCAATACCAATACCAATGAATTTAAATAATCCTAAAGTATCACATATAGTCCCTTTTGTAGATAAAAATCCCTATTATTCAGTAAAATGTATTTCTAAAAAACTAACTCAAGATTATGTTAATATTATATTTAAAACCAAAGGCTATTTTGACACAAACAACTATTATTATAAATTACTTCAAACTATTTTGGGTGGTAATATGAGTAGTCGTTTATTTGTAGAAATTAGAGAAAAACTAGGATTAGCCTATACTATTAGTTGTGATATAACTAATTATGAAGAAGTAGGGTATTTTAATATTTATACCCAAAATGAACCTGATGATACATTAAAATGTCTAGAACATATCTTTAAAGAATTAGTTAAATTTAAAAAACACGGCACGAATAAAACTGAACTTGAAAATACTAAAAAAAATTATTGTGATATATATAAAACATCATTTGATGATATTGAAGATGAAAATGAATATTATTCTTCTAAAATTTTATTTAATAAACCTTTTGAAACAATTGATATGAGAATAAAGAAAATACAATCTATTACTGAAGAACAATTAAAATTAAGTGCAAATGACTTATTTGAGTTTAATAAAGTTCAAATTATTACATTTGGTAAAGTAAAACAAGATAAAATAGAAAAAGTCGTAAAACAATTTATGTAAAATACAATAAGAATTATGTAAAATACAATAAGAATTATGTAAAATACAATAATAATTATGTAAAATATAAATAAAAAATAATTTAATAGTTAATATTGTAAAGATGTAAAACTATGACTAGTAAATGGTTTCGTTATTTCTTCTAATAATGTTGATTGTTTAAAATTCATTTCATCTTTTTCATCAAAATAAAGATAAATTCCAATTAATAAACTTAACCAATTGATAATTGAATCATCATAATCTATCTCTTTTCTCATTCTTCGTTTTTCTTTTTCTCTTTTTATCATAAAATCATATAATTTCCATTTTATAATAGCAATACCTTTTTTTATAGTATAATTAATACTAGGATTGATATCACAATTTATTTTTTTAATCATATAGTTATAAATAAATCTATTATTATCACCTCGTAAAGCAGTTTTATAATGTATTGCTTCTGACGCAGCATAACTAATTGTAGAAGGTTTATATAATTCAATACTATTACATACGTCAATAATATTTTTTGAAGATATAATTTGATTAATTTTAGACAGAAAATCATTTATTGACATTTCAATATTTTGATTATCTTCATTATTTATAATTGAATAATCTTTAAATATAAGTATAAGATTATCATTATTTTTATCTTTAGTAGTCATTTATATTATTATTTTATTGATATAATAAGTCTATATCAATTTTTATATAAATACTATAATATTATGATTGATATTTAATTAATAATACATTATAAATATAATTAAAAATATTTAAAAACAAAATAATAATTTTAAAATCAATTTTTAATATTGATTTTATACGAATTTTTAATATAAACTAGTCTTATTAATTTTCATCCTCACATGTTTCATCAGTTTTACTTTCTTTAATCATTTCATCTATTTTATCATCAACATTGGCTTTAGCCTTATCATTTTGAGAAACACCTGATGTATCAACACACTGACCTCCTTTAACTGCTGAAACGTCATTGTTATGTTCAAATTTACCCCAACTAAATTGACTACGCCCAATATTAACATAAAATACATAATAGGATACAAAAGCAATCGTAGCAATTAAAATAATGACTGTAAGAACTAAGCATGTTGTTTTAGGTAAGATACCAACAATACATAAAGTAATCACTGCTAAAAGAGCAAGTTGAATAAATACAAGTAATTTATAAAGGAATAAATAATACTCCATTTTGTAATAATTGTATTTTTCATTTTTTAATGATTTACTAAATGTATTTTGCTTAATTTTATTAGTTTCTATTTTATTTATTAATTTAGTTTTTTCTTTTTCTAATTCTTCAATATGTGTATCAACTTTACGAATTTCACTAAAATAATAGGCTCTTAAATTTGAATTTTCTTCATATTTTTGGGATAAAAAATCCCAAATTTGTGTTCTTGCTTTTTTTAAATCTGTCACTTGTGTATCTATTTTATAATTTAAAAGAGTGCTTGAATAAGAACCTGCATCGGGGTAATTTGCTTTTTGAATTAATTTAAACAATTCATCATTTTTATCTATAGTTTTTTTTATATCAGATAATAATATTTCATAATCAGCATTACTCATTTCCATTTTTTTTATTTATTATATTACTTATTATATTAGTTATTATATTATATTATTATTATATTTATATTTTATTAATATATTTTAATTTATAAAATAAAATGAATAAAAATAATTAAAATGATAAAATTAAAATGATAAAATTAAAATGATAAAATTAAAATGATAAAATTAAAAATGATAAAATTAAAATGATTAAATTAAAAATGATTAACTAAGTTTAATTATTTGTTTTAATATTTTTATAAATAGAATTTATTGAATTTTGATTATTATTTGTTGTTGTTGTATCAGTATTTGAATATACTAAATAAATAATAAATCCAACAACTAATATAACTAATAATATATTAAAAGCCATATACATATGTGATGTAAATTGTAATTCCTCTGTTCCTACTTTAGTAGTGTTTAAACTATCATTACGTGCTTTTTCAGAAATAGTAGTATCTCTTTGTTTAGATTTTAACATTTTAGTATTATTTAATAATGTATCAATTTGTTGTTGTTTTTCTTCCAAATTATTTTTTTGGTCTAAAATTAAATCTGTATCTCTATTTACCGATGCTATAAGTTCTTTACTAAGATTTATAATCTGTGTATTGTATGCTTCGGCTCTTGGTTTTAATATAGCCTCGGCGTCTTCTCTATCTGATATTATGGTGCTATTTTTATTAGTTGTATATTCTGTATAGGCTTTGGTATAGTTATCTAATAATTTATTATAATATATTTTTATTTTATCAATATTATCTTTTCTTAAACTAGTATAATTAGGAGGAGTGCCACCATTACATTTTGCTAATGATGGCTTTGTATTGGGATTAGTAGGCTTAGGCATAGTAGGAATAGGATTAGTAGTATTTGGTATCGTTGTCATAATGATTAAATTATAGTTTTCTATTTATATTTATTAATATATTTATTTTATAAATAATATAGTTATTTAAAATAATCTTTAAAATAATTATTTATTACTATTTTAATATAATATTAAAATTTACACATAAATAATTTATATAAAAGAAAAAATTAAAATGGTTAAATAGTTAAATAAATTAATAAATATTAAGTAATGACTTCACATTTATTACATTTTACCAATGGTAATAAATTATTATTATTACTAAAATAAATATTTGAAATATTAAATGTAAAATTATAATTTATATTGTCTTTATTAGTTTCGATTTTTGTAATCATACTTGGTTCTAAATAAGATTTCATATGAAGTTCAATTATATTATTATATTTAAATTTAATAATTTGTTCATAATTAAAATTTAATAAACTACGATAATCATTATAATATGTTTGTAAATTATTTTCAATTTCAGTTGAATATTTATTTATATAATTAGAAATATATTCATCAATACTTCTTAAAATATTAATAAATGCCGAATGCTCTTTATAATTTAATAATATTTTAAGTGTTGGATTATTTAAAGAATTATATTTAGTATCTTTATAATAAATAATAATATCTTTATGAGATATTAATGGTGTTTTGAAAAAGAGACCATCTAGAAAAACAGACGGCGATTTATAAATAATTTCAATAAATTTCTTTTGTTGTAAACTTAAATAATTTAAATAAACCATTGATATATCAAATTGGTCTTTTTTAATACAAATATATTTATAATCCACAGATGTATTCTTTTTTTTAAAAGATAGTTGTTGTGGTTGATGTGTTTCTAATTCTTGAGTTTGTTGTTCTTTTTCTTGGGATTTAGTTTCTTCAACTATTTGTTGTTTTTCTAAAATAGTAGTTTCCATTTTTAATTGG
>Ga0209534_10006397_pt1 | contig 10222 bp, 3 predicted proteins | sample COG_07_FD_184751 | JGI IMG/M metagenome (GOLD analysis project Ga0209534, IMG submission 184751) | Pelagic Microbial community sample from North Sea - COGITO 998_met_07 (SPAdes) (version 2) | ecosystem: Environmental > Aquatic > Marine > Neritic zone/Coastal water | place: Helgoland, sampling... | reverse complement strand
GTTCCGGTTGTGCCTGTTGTACCAGTTGTACCAGTTGTTCCTGTTGTTCCCGTTGTGCCGGTCGTTCCAGTTGTGCCTGTTGTCCCAGTTGTACCGGTTGTGCCTGTTGTACCGGTTGTGCCTGTTGTACCTGTTGTTCCAGTTGTACCTGTTGTTCCGGTTATACCAGTTGTACCTGTTGTACCTGTTGTACCAGTTGTGCCTGTAGTGCCGGTTGTTCCTGTTGTTCCTGTTGTTCCTGTTGTTCCTGTTGTACCTGTAGAACCAGTTGTTCCGGTTGTTCCAGTTGTACCTGTAGAACCGGTATGTCCTGTTGTTCCGGTTGTGCCTGTAGTGCCGGTTGTGCCGGTTGTTCCTGTAGAGCCACTATGACCTGTTGTTCCCGTTGTTCCCGTTGTACCGGTTGTTCCTGTTGATCCGGAATGACCAGTTGTTCCGGTTGGACCAGTTGTTCCCGTTGTACCGGTTGTGCCGGTTGATCCTGTAGAGCCTGAGTGACCAGTTGTTCCGGTTGGACCTGTTTGGCCGGTTGTTCCTGTAGATCCTGAGTGACCAGTTGTTCCAGTTGGACCTGTTTGGCCACTTGTTCCTGTTGTTCCTGTAGAGCCACTATGACCAGTTGTTCCTGTTGGACCAGTTTGGCCGGTTGTTCCCGTTGTTCCTGTCATGCCTGTTGTTCCGGTTGGACCTGTTTGGCCAGTTTGGCCGGTTGTTCCAGTAGATCCTGAATGACCAGTTGTTCCAGTTGGACCAGTTTGGCCGGTCGTTCCCGTTGTTCCTGTCATGCCGGTTGTTCCGGTTGGACCTGTTTGCCCGGTTGCACCGGTTGTTCCTGTAGATCCTGAATGACCAGTTGTTCCGGTTGGACCGCTTTGGCCAGTTGTTCCAGTTTGGCCGGTTGTACCGGTTGTTCCTGTTGGACCGGTCGTTCCTGTTGTACCAGTCGGACCGGTCGTTCCTGTTGTACCCGTCATACCTCTAGGACCAACCAATGCCATTGCGGATTCGGCATTCCATGATGATTCATGTAAGGATAGATTTTTCAAACGCAATGTTTGATATAATGGATCCAATGTACTTGGTGTGGATTCTAATACTTGGAAATATGCAGTTTCATTATTTACATCGTTTATGGTAACATAGCAATTCGCTGATATATATTCCGTGTTTTTTGCATACACATCTATAGTAATATCTCCTAGGCCTTCAACCGTCCCACTTAGTAATGTAGTCGTAACTACTAATGGACCGGCTGGACCACGTGAACCTGTAAAACCGGTTTGACCAGTCATACCTCTAGGACCAACCAATGCTATTGCTGTTTCAGCATCCCATGATGATTCATGCAAGGATAGATTTTTCAAAAGCAAGGTTTGGTATAATGGACCTAATTCACTTGGTGTAGATTCCAATACTTGGAAATATGCAGTTTCATTGTTTACATCATTTATGGTAACATAGCAATTCGCTGACATATATTCCGTATTTTCTACATACGCCTCTACAGTAACAACTCCAAGGCCTTCAACTGACCCACTTAGTAATGTAGTTGTAACTACTAATGGACCGGCTGGACCGCGTGCACCTGTAAAACCTGTTTGACCAGTTTCACCAGTATGTCCTGTAGAACCGGTAGAACCTGTATGACCACTATGTCCGGTAAAACCGGTTGGTCCTCTTTGACCACTGGGCCCTGTTCCTACTGGACCAATATTACCTTGAATACCTGGAATACCTTGAATACCACGTGGACCAGTTGGACCAGTACCCAATGGGCCTGTTTGACCGGTTTGACCAGTTTGACCTGTATGACCACGTTGACCGACACTACCATCATCTCCCTTTGGTCCCTTGAATTCACCAACGTCTTTATAATATTCACCTGTTCCTCCGGTAGAACCTGTAGGAGTAGGGCCAATGTAGACATATAAGTTCTGGCCTACGATATACCCATCCCCTGCAAATGGATCGGTAAATGGATACGTATCTGCATAAAATGCTTCACTGGTATCGTATGAATTCAAAATAACAATTCCACCGGGATTAATACCCCCTATACGGGCTGTGCGTATTTCGACAACACCATCATCTGCTATTGATAAAATAGGCTCGCCATTGGCATCCAATAATAAATTATTACTCATCATTTGAAATTCATCGGCATACACACGTCGAAATGGTCGTTCAAATGAACCTATATTTCCTTTGCTTTCTAATACATCGATAAGCACTTCTTCGCCTTGTTCATTTATTACGGTTCGTGTTCCTACTACTTCTCGGTCTTGACTATTGTAAAGATTCTCTCCAATGTATTGAGTTTTGACATAGGATTGTGTAAATTGATTGGCATGTGTACCTATAGTTGATATTTCTCCTGTTGTATTATTCGGATTCACTTTGATTGTATTACTACTAGTTGCTGTAATGTTACTGACATTTTCAATCGTTGTAGCATTGAGTGTAGAACTTGTTATGGTTGTAGCATTGACTACTGTAGGATTGATGACCGGTGCTTGTAAATCATTCGTTGTAATACTAGTGGCTTGAATCGAATGGGCTGTTAACTGGGTAGTTGATTCGATATTTTCAGCCGTGATCGTTTGACCTTCTATTGTTGACGTTGATGTTAAATTTTTGGTTGTCAATGTAGTATTGTCGATTGTTGGCGCTGTTAATGTTCCAGTTACATTGGCATTTACCGAGGTCATTGTATTTGTGGCCGTGATTTGACCAGCCGTTACAGAGGATGCCGTCACTGTATTCGATATTTGCGCATTGGTTGCTTTGATTATAGGAGCATTCACTTCAGTGGTAGCATTGATTTTATTTCCTATTATTGAGACACTTTGGATTTCACTCGATATAACCGTGGTTGCTTTCAAATTTTCCGTTCCGGATGACAATAATGGTGTTTCCAATCGAGCCAATGAATTTTGCCCATAGTAGAAGGTTACTATAGGATCGGTATTACTCAATGGTGCCAATTCTTGAATAGATAATTGGATTTGCAATCGGTTGGTTCCTACTGGCAAATAAATGTCGTCTATGTCAAACTTGACCGTGTACTCTTCTTTATTTGTACTTGTGATCAAGTTGCTTGTAGTATAGATTTCAGTTGAAGTTGTACTTGTTGTATACAGAAACTTCAATGTATATTCTACATTGGCTTCGATAGTCGATTTCTTTGCGTAAAAACGATACTGCCATGTACCCGCAGGTATGACAGTATTGCTTAACAAACTTGTACCTGATGTAAAATATATCAAAGGTTGAATATTAGAAATGCTTAATGCATATTCTACGGTTTTTTCTTCTAAGGTTGCTATTTCTTCGATTACTCCATCTGTAAGGGGAACCACTGTAGAAGATGTGGTATCGGTTGGGGTATATAAAAATAGAGTCGTACCACTTCCACTTCCTCCGACTCCTGAACCGCTGCCTGCTGGTCCTTTTGGTCCCATTGGTCCTATTGGTCCGGCTATTCCTGATGCGACATAGGATAATGAAATGTTGCGGACTTGGACTCCTACTCGGGTTAGTCGGAATAATCCACGGAAAAAATCCGTAGAAAATATATTTGCGCCTTCATATAAGAATTGACTATTTTGTGATATTTTTACTTTTGTATTTTCTACAATGATGGTAAACATATCACCTGGACTGTACGGAATGTGTGGAATTGTCTCAATTTCATTGGATCCTCCATTTACCGTAATGTCCATTGAATTCTCTAAAAATCGGATACTATGACAGAATTCATCATCATTCGTATCAGTCTTATTTAATCCCACTATTGTATTGGATGCTTGGATTGGGGCCTGAAAACTGAGCGATACACTATTGTAACGCTCTAAGGTCAAAACGTAAGATGCATTATAATTATTGCCATTCTTACGGATTGAATTGTTGGTGGGATAATCGATGTCTTTGTATACTGTCGTAAAGTTAAACGAGGCCGCTCCAAATTGTCCCGTGTGACCACGTGACCCGGTTGGTCCATGACTTCCTGTTGGTCCAGTTTGTCCTGTCACACCCGTGCTACCGGTCTCACCGGTGTGACCACGATAACCTATACGCCCAGTTGGGCCGGTACTTCCCCTATACCCCGTATGTCCTCGATAGCCTATATGACCAGTAGGACCACGACGTCTATCGGTTTGATTCGGGGGACAACGGATAGTAACAACTCCTGGGGTTTGCTGTAGACCGTTGTTACTACGCCTTATGTCGTCTAAATGATTGCAATTCGACATAAAATTACTATATTTATATCTGATATTTTATCAATAAGTTTCAATCTCATTTTTTGCATCATTTCTTTTTTGCATTTTTTTCTTTCAATTGAATGGATAGAACCATACATGAGTATATCGGAATTAATATAATTTGGATCGTTTTTTACCACTCGATAAATGGAGTGGATTTTTTGTTTCGGTATTGCAATATTTTACGATTCATTTATTGCTAAAGTTTTATATGAGTGCATTTGTCAATTTCTATGTAGTGCTTCGTTTGTTGTTTTTATTGGATGATTATCCATAAGATAATTACAGTACAAAATATACTTTTCTTTTTATACTGTAGAGTTAGGGTTAGGTTAGGGTCCATTATTAGGCTATTATAAAAGTAGTCTCGTTGTCATCGTCTATATACGGGTTCTCCCGTAAATAAAAATATTCATTGCATTCGCGGAACATTTTACATGGCATTATCAAATTATTTGCCTTTTGATGAACGAAATATTCATTATAACCATTACGACGTTTGAATCCTCGTTTACCCATTGGATCACCCATTGTAATGACTCGGTTTGGTCTTGATTGGGTTTGTGTACATGTAAGGAATTGGGGACACTGACTCACGGGTAATTCCATTTTATAGACTCTTTGTTTGTTCGGTTCACGTAGTTGATTGTAGGTAATATTGCTATTGGTAATCGTATTGTGGAATGCGAATTGTTTATATTGCGTAAAGTCTTGGGAATTCAAAACTCCTTCTAGATCTGTTTGTCTTTGCAATATTTGGGCATTGCGTTTATGGGCTATATAATCACTTTGAGACATATTGGTATGTGTGCTTCTTATGCTATATATATTCTACGGTTAGAAAAAAGAGGGAACCTGAAGGTTCCCTCAAACTCCCTCCGTTCCACTTGGGGAAACCTTTAGGTTTCCCCACACCCCTTCCGTTCCACGTTTTGCTGGGGGTATAGTCAACAAACAAGTCCATAAAGGATATCCTGTACAAAAAGTGTCATGTGGAACAGTTGGAGTATGGGGGAACCTTTAGGTTCTATAAGGAGGGGGTCTCGGTTATTTGCTAATTGGAAATATATGGAATATTTTCATTTTGTTACTGATATTTGTGCTATTTTAATTTTTATTTTGAATTTTTAGTTTGAGTTAGACCTTAGAGAATATTCTAGTATGTACTTAAAAAGTAGGGGGGGAGATATTTTTTTCATTAGAAAATTATTTTATTTTGAGAGAACCTAAAGGTTCCCTCCGTTCCACGCTATGCTTGGAGATTGGCCACTTACAGTACAAAAATAGTATTTTTTCTACTGTACGATTCCATATAGGGTACTGACCACCTCGCTGTGCTCGGTGAAAGGTCGACTTTAGTCGACCAATCGGTTTCACGTAAAGACAAGCATTGCGAGCCCATGAGAGGTATCCTGTACAAAAAGTATCACTCTGGGTATGGGGTATGGGGATGTATCCCCCCAGCATAACGTGGAACGGAGGGAGTGTGAGGGAACCTTTAGGTTCCCTCATCCCTTACGGTATAGTTGCTCACAGACCAATTGAAATGACCAATTGTTGCCATTTAAATCCACAACATCTCCTTTGTCATTGCATAATTTTATTGCTATACGGCGGATATTGACTGGGCCAAAGTACACTCGCTCTTGTTGCTGTAATGTTCCTCCAAATTCAACATACATCGAACCAGGTGCACTGGATGCTTTGACGGGTAATAAAGCAAACATGTCCTTTACATATGGACCATTGCTCATACGACTACGTGTCTGGTTTTGCGCTTCTATTATTTGTTCAATGGAATAAATTTGGTTCTGGGTTAACCCTGCAGTTGCACTGGGATTGTTATTGATACTGGATTCTTGAGTATTGGTTATCGGGTCTGTACATCCTCGATAATTCTTTCGGGTTGCATAATGGGGTAATGTTACGCTATTGTCATTCGGGGCTACCGTTACCAATCCATCATTCAAATGGTTCTGATTGAAATCGTCCAATATAATCATGAAATAATTGTAGAGAGATGTATTGACTACGGATCCTCCACGTAATGTGACTTTGTCTCGGTAGACTGTAGTTTGGGTTGTTGTATAGACACTATTGGTTAGTCGTTGTGTATCTGGATTGACATAATATTGAACCCCGTCTTGGATTCGCGTATTTTCACTCGGTTCCATATCATATTCCGTTAAATCTTTGAATCCTAGTATATACCCTAAGGTCGTATCGGCCGAGGCATTGCGATAACTTGATGATGCATTTGTACATTTGTTGAAATCATTCACATCGTAAAATACGATACGGTAATCATGGGTTGTATAATAATGGTTTATATTGGTACGGATTGTCCATGACCGAGATTCTACTGTAGGAGTAGTTGGGTCTGTTGTATCATCTATTGTCTCATTATATGTCTCATTATACTCTATTTTTGTATGGATTAGTCTTGGATCGATTGTAGAAGTATCATTCAATATACTTTGAATGGCTGTTATTAATGTCTCGGTTGTATATGTACCCGGGGGAATCGTGATTACAAGATCATTCTCAATGCGATATAAGGGATCACTAATATAAACTCCATTGTTTTCTTCTGCTAATGGACGGAATACTAATGCCGATCCTTCTGGGATATTGTAGGGGGTTGTTCGGGTATTTAGGTCTAGTGTTTGACTGTACACATGAGGTTCCATTATATCGGTTGGCATATTGAATACACTTGGATCATCATTGTTGTTGACCCATAATGTTTTGTTACCACCATTTGCATTGTTTATATCGTATAATGCTCCCGTAAACTGAATTTGGATTTTGGAATTGGGAACACTTTGGGTTGTTTTGTTGTTTAATCGAATGGTCCAATTGTAATAAAATGACGTGGATGTGGGTTCTACTATAGAAATAGTACTTTGATATAATTTGGGGTGATTTTCCAATCGGTCTTTTAATTCTGTGAATATTTCGTCTACTGTTTTGACGATTGGTTCGTCCTCTGGTTGAGTATCAATGAGTATACTTTCAAACAGTTTTATTTCTATGGTTTCGATGATTGTATCGGTAGCCTGGTCGTAGGTTGTTGTATTCGGTTGTTGCGATGAAGACGTATATTGTATAATAGTAATGGTATTGTTATCTTGGTTTATTCCATAAGTAATGATATTGTTAGATAGGTCTGTTTCCGTTTTATGCGCTTCGTAGGATTTATCGTACAGATTAGACTGTATCGATTGGAAATTTTGGATCTGTTGTGTTTCTGTGGTTTGAAGTGCTTGGTTGAGAATGTCCCCTCTTATTTCCATGGAATAATACGCTTCATTGTACACTTTTTGGATGTCAAAGGTAAAGGTTCCCATGGTTGTTGCCGTAACATAATTGTACCCGGTTGTTGAACCGAAACTCACATCGGGATAAACTGTAGAAAGTGCCTGGATTTTGGTATTGATTTCTTCTGCTAATAATTGAGGCGTATAGTTTCCCGGTTCGATTTCGACTTTGTACTCATGATTGGGATTATTGTAGATGGCGTAATTATGGGTCGTATTGGAGGGTTTCAAATAAAAAAAATTGGATCCGTAGTTTTTGCTGATTGTATACCACGTGACTGGTATCTGTACGGCGTATAATTTCATTGAGACCACGTCTTTTAGCGTTTCCGTGAAATTCAATGTAAAATCGGTGGATTGGGGATATACATCTTCGCGGAATTGACTGTCGACACTGACTATGCGTTTATAGGTTTCTTTCAAAATTGGATTTACTACACCGGGTGTATAATTCAAGTCCTTTTGGTATGTGATTTTATTTTTGTCTGGGTCTGTATCTTTGGTGGTGGTTTTCATGTCTGTCATCTTGGTTTGGAGGATTGGGGTGTCGGTGTTGGTGTCGTCGTTTTCTTGTTGGAGTGCTTCTTCGACTTTTTCAATTTCTTCTTCGGTATTTGTCTCAAATAATGTTTGATACAATGTCCTGTAGAGATTGAATTCTTGTTTGGTAGTTGCTTTTTGCAATAGGTCTATTATTTTGGCTTCGATTTCTCCATTGGTCGGGTTGCCCAATTCTTGTTTTCCATAATCTGATAAGATAGCAATGCCGTCGTCGTCGGTAGTTATATAGTCATCGATATCGGGTGTCGTGTCTGATGGGGGTGTGGTCGATTCCACTTGGTCCGGGTTGTAATCCACATTCTCCAAGACATTTAAATCCCGGTAAGTGAAATCATCGTCTGGGTTGTTCTCGGTTTCGTCGAATTCAGTGAAAAAATGGTTGTAGATGTCCTTTAAAAATTGGTACATCTTACGACCGGTGACTGTACGAGAATATTGGTAATTTTGCAGTTGATTGATGATTGTGTTTTCAATGGTTTCTGGTTCTGGACTGGGGGTGTCGTCCAAATTGAATCCCAATATTTCGTATAATTCTTCGTCGTCGTAATTGGTCACATCATATATTTCGGTCATTGGATTTTTTTCGGTTTTCGGGTTTTGTCTCGACCTTTTGTTTTTATTAATGATTTGTATTTTATTGTATCTGTATAGTTTCTATTGACTTTTTCTTTTTTTCCGTTTTTCAAACATTTTATCTAAAAAGTCCAGTACATCAAATCCGTTTTTGGCACTGGTGGCTAATTTATACCATGGAAACGAGGTTAAGCCTTGGCCTCGTTTTAAATGACCTTTGGTTTTGAAACAATGGTATTCCAATGCTTGCATGAATTGTTGTTCTACGGGGTCGGTGATTTCGGTTTGTACGTCGATTCGTTTTTTCGCCCGATAATGCTTTTGGTTATAACTTTCTTTTTCGTATATTCGGTATATTTCTTCACGGCGATTATTATAGACCTTACTCAGGGCCGTTATTTTTTGCGTTTCATTGTTCATTTCAATTATATAGATGATGCTATTTAATGGAATACTCGTCGGTAATGGAGACAATACGCTATAGATTCCTTCTAAATGATTTCTTGTACAAAAGTCCCGGTTGTTTTGATAGGTCTGGTTATTGAATCGCGTTGTGTATAAATATTTCGTTTGGCGGATCTTATAGTCATGCGTCTCTCGGGCAGTTGTACTATTTTCTAAATTTAACATTTGCATTTTTTTTGGTTTTATTAGGAGGGTTATTGTTATTGTACAATTGGTCTTATATTGTATGTGGAGAGAAGATTCAATTTTTTCTAAAAAAGGATGTAAAGGTGTTTCTTGTATTTATTTATTATATTGGGTTTCTGTTTTATTAGTTTTTTTTGTATGAATACTGTAGAAAATATTACTTCTTCGGGTAGTGGCGGTTCGGGTGGTGGTGATTCGGGTGGTAATGGTGGTAATGGTGGTAATGGTGGTGGTGGCAATAATGCTTCGGTTTTATTGGAACTCCATCAGCAAATGCTTATGGATGTTTATACTCTGGCTTTTGCCGCTCCTATAGATACCAAGGCTTATATGTACAAGTATCAAACCCTTTTGGTTTCTCTCAAACGGATTATTTTGACTTGTCCTTATGCTTCGATTCAACAATCCTTTTTTGTTTTGCTAAAACAATTATTCTTATTAATGGTTTACTGTAGAGATACCTTTGGTGGTTTGGGTAGACGCGATATTTTGGCTCCCATGATTTTCATTTGGAATTATCAGTTTCCCGTTCCGGCCGCCAAGTGTTTGCACATGATGGTTTTGCCTATACAAGATAATCCTCCTTTTGGTTCTTGGAGAGATATGAAGGCCATTTGTCTCCACATTCGGTCTTATTCTGATAAAAAAGAAATGGATCCCTTTTTGGATACTTGCATTGGTATGATGAATCATCAATTGGATGTGGATAATACTCGTTGGGGTGAAGCATTGGATGAATACAATCGTAAACTACATACTCCTTGGGAAATCGAAAAGCCGAAACCTGATAGTGTTGGTTTGAGTTTGGTTGCTCGTTGGATTCCTCGAGAGAATTCGGCCTTTGGTTGGTTG
>Ga0209534_10006384_pt1 | contig 10234 bp, 10 predicted proteins | sample COG_07_FD_184751 | JGI IMG/M metagenome (GOLD analysis project Ga0209534, IMG submission 184751) | Pelagic Microbial community sample from North Sea - COGITO 998_met_07 (SPAdes) (version 2) | ecosystem: Environmental > Aquatic > Marine > Neritic zone/Coastal water | place: Helgoland, sampling... | reverse complement strand
ATATCATAGGGATTATGGAAGCAGTGAACATATCTCGTTTGCACCTCACAGACATCGCCATAAGGTACAAACAAGTCTGGTGTGCGATTGGCCACGTTTATTTCCAAGCTGACCGCTTATAATTTAAACTATCTAGATCAGACAAAGGGTATAAGACGTCCATCGGTTCAAAAGCCAACCACAGGCAGGAAGGGTTGAAGCATGCGATCTATTCCGTGAGTCAAGCTGGCTTTATCTGCAATGTTGATCAGGACACTGCGCAACTGCTAGGACCCGGTCTCCACTGTGATGCCTGCTGACTAGGTCGTGGCTGCGACCCTCCGGTCCATCCTCCAGCACCGCCCATAATGCCGCCGCCATACGCACCAGCACTTCCCCAGCCACCAGAAATTAATTTTTCTTCCTTAATGTTTAATGCTCTCATTTTAATATCCTTTAAGGCGTAAATTCAAATAACCGTTACTGTGCGAAATCATATAACCTATAAGTCAAGCGATTTATTGCCAAATGCAGAATCCTAATCTTTTTCTGTCAATTATCAGGATTGGATTTTTTCAAAAGCTATTTTATACTAAACCTGTGAAAAAAATTCCTATCCCTTATCTCATTGCTGTTGACGGCGGTGGCACCGGCTGTCGGGTCGTCATTGCCCGCCCCAAAGGCGGAATTTTGGCCTCAGCCGAGTCCGGGCCCGCCAATATCGCGACAGCATTTGGCACCGCCCTGCACACAATCATCAAGACCGCCTCGGAGGCCTGGCAAAAAGCAGGTTTGGAGGCCGCCACAATGCCGCAGGCCGTTGCAGTACTAGGACTTGCAGGCGCGAATATTGGCGATGTGGCTCAGCGGCTAAAACGCAGTCTGCCCTTTACGCAATCTTATGTGACCGACGATCGCGAAACGACGCTGCGCGGCGCACTGGCAGGGGCAGATGGCTGTCTGGCTGCGGTGGGCACCGGATCTTTCTTTTGCAGTCAAAACGCCGGGGTGACCCGATCAATTGGTGGCTGGGGTTTTTCGGTCGGTGATGACGGCAGCGGCGCGCGACTGGGCCAGGACCTGCTGCGACGGGTACTGCACTGTCACGACGGAATTGAAAATCACAGCGATTTAACGCGGTCAGTCCTTCAAGCCTTTGATAACGACCCTGCAGCAATTTCGACATTTGCTCTTAGTGCAAGCCCCCATGATTTTGGATGTTACGCCCCTCAGGTCATCAAAGCCGCTGACGCAGGTGACCCGCAGGCTGTCAACCTCCGCACCAGTGCGGTAAACGCCATTCAAACCGCTCTTGAAGCGGTGGGATTTACCGGTCAACAACGGCTTTGTATGTGTGGCGGGTTGGGACGGGCGGTCAGCGGCGTACTGGATCCTGTATATCGGGACAGTCTTGTCAGGCCAAAGGGCGATGCTTTAGCAGGGGGCCTTGCAATCGCGCAAAGCATCTTAAACCAAAGTCAGTCCATATAGAAAATGGGTGATAAACGCCGCCCTCTTTAGGATTAAAACACTGCCAGTCCTGAAACCGCCTCTGAGAGAGACTTCATTTTTACCGGTGTGCAAAGAGCACACCCAATGCTAAAATCCAAAAATAGACAAAATTTTAACGCTGATATTATTCTTTATAAAATATCACAGGCACAACGCCAATCACCAAAGCCCGTTTTTCAGACCACCACACGGCAGATTAACCCAGAGTAAACCTTGCCTGGCAGTCTGAGCAGATCAGACAAATCATAGTGTATTAGAAGGATTGCGTGATTGAGCCTCAATACCGGAAAAGTTCAAAGGAGTATTATGAATTTGATTGAGCGGGTTCAGCTTTCTGACCCTATAAACATCGCCGATATTGGGGTCGCTTCAATCAATGAAACACCAGCATACTCGGATTTGGTTATCGGTGAATATGGACATCTCTTTGCCTTTGATGGCGACAGCCGGCAAATTCCGGCGCTTCAGAAGCTGTACGGCGAACATGCCACTTTCCTTAATCATTTCTTGGCAGACGGTGCCCAGCATACGGCCTATATCTGTCGCGAAGACACCGCCATAACCTCGCTTTTCAAGCCGCATCAAAGCGCCCTTGCGTTCTTTAATAATTTTTCATCGTTCGGAAAGGTGGTAAAGCAACAGCGGATACAGACAGCGCGGTTGGATGTTATAGACGAGATTGGCGATCTTCACTTTATTTAACTAGACGCTTAGGGTTCAGAACTTAACGTTTTGAAAAAAAGGGCTCAAAAAGCTCTCGAATTGCGTGGCTGTACAGTTAGAGGTTTCTTTAATTTGTTTGTACGAAAACCAACCAAGCTTTGACGAAGTTGATATGTGGATGCGCAGTATAGGCTTTGCTCCTCATCGTTTCTTCGACATCAAGAGCTGGTCGATTTCCCCGACGACAAGAGGGAATGATTTCAGACAACCTTTTAATCAATTGCTAGAATCAGATATTGTCTATGTGAAGGATTTGCTGAACATAAAAAACCACTCATCTGTCCAATTGAAGATGCTTGCAATCATATCTGAGGTTTCCTTTGACAGTCCCGATTTGGCAATTCGTTGTTTGTGGGAACTGATGTCCCGAACGACCCTTGACGCGAGGGTCATTTCGCAGTTCACCGTGGCTAGGACATAATACCGGCGGTCACGCAATATTCAAAATCCGCATGATCTGAAAAAAGCGTGCAGCTGAATCATCCCAAAGGCCCAGCAGTCCGTCATCGTGGCGATAGCCTCTAGACATTGGCGCAAGGACACAACATCATATAGTTTATTACCAGCCGAAAATCTGTTTGCCACATCACCGCTTTGACACGAAACCATCTGTGGAATATGCATAAAAGAAAGACCTTACATGTCAGATACTCTTACCCTCTCGCGCCCAGAAATCGAAGCTCTTTTGCAGATCGAAGACGGCTTCGACCCCATCAAAGACGCCTATATCGCAGTCACAGATGGCCGCTGCGATTTACCTCCAGTGGGGTATCTCGGTTTTCCCGACGCTAAGGGCGATTGTCACATCAAATACGGTCATATCGCCGGAGACTCCGTGTTTGTGATTAAAATTGCAACGGGGTTTTACGATAATCCCAGCAAGGGGCTGGCATCGAGCAACGGTATCATGCTGGCCCTGTCTGCAGAGACTGGTGAGGTCATGGCGATCCTGCAAGATGAGGGCTATCTGACCGACCTTAGAACCGGCATCGGCGCCGCTCTGGCCACAAAGGCCGGATGTCGGGGTGACGCCCAAAGGGTCGGTGTGGTGGGCACCGGCATTCAGGCCCGCATCCAAATCCGCTGTCTCAACGCGCTCATGCCCGATGCAGGTCTGGTATTTTCCGTCTGGGGCAGATCAGAGAAAAAGATGCGCCAACTCGCGCAAGATTTAGCGGTGCACCAGATATCCGTCACAGTTCAACCAGACCTCGAGACGCTCTGCGTAAACGCAGATATTTTATTGACAACCACCGCTGCCAAGACGCCCCTGATCCGCTCAAGCTGGATTTCAGATGGCACCCATATCACCGCCAGCGGCGCCGATGCGCCCGGCAAACAAGAGCTGGAAAGCGCCCTGACCGCCCGCGCCGACCTTCTAATACTGGACAGTGACGCACAATGTATTGATCACGGCGAAGTCGCCATTCCTGCAGAGGCTGGTCTGCTGTCACCTGACCGGTATCGCACACTTGGCAAAATTCTATCAGGTCAACAAGCGGGGCGAAGCGCGCCCTCTCAGGTCACGATCGCCGATCTCACCGGGCTTGGCAGTCAGGATATCGCAATTGCGCGCACGGCGCTTGATGCCTATGCCCGCCACAACCGCCCATAGGCCTAAGACACCAAAGACACCAAAGACACCAAAGACACCAAAGACACCAAGGAATACAGGATGACATCACCTTTACAAGACAGCCGAGACACCAACCCCACAGAGATCGCGGCACGTGCGGTCATCGCCTATAAACGAATTGCATCACAAATATATAAAACGCCATTGTTGCCCTCAAAAAACATCGGGGCCACTCTGGAATGTAATCTGTTATTCAAGGCGGATAATTTCCAGCTAACAGGCTCTTTCAAAATTCGGGGCGCCAGCAGCAAAATGAGCGTGATGGCCGGCAGCGAGAAACTGATCACCGCCAGTTCCGGAAACCATGGAATCGCCTGTGCCAGCGCGGCGCAAGCGTTCAATCGCGATATGACGGTTGTGCTGCCGGAAACTGTTGCACAGGCCAAACTCGCAAAGATCAAATCTTACGGGGTCAGCGTGATTCTTGAAGGGGCAGAATCTGGGCTTGCGGAACTGCATGCACAGAAACTGGCTGCAGAGACGGACGGGTTAATTTATGTCTCACCCTACAACGACGTTGATGTGGTCGCGGGCCAAGGCAGCATCGGCTTAGAGCTTTTAGACCAACATGACAGCATCGACAATATTTTCATTTCCATGGGTGGCGGCGGTTTGATCAGCGGCATCGGATCGGTCATCAAAAGCTTTTCGCCAAAGACGCGGATCATCGGCGTGGCGGCCAAGAACTCGGACGCGCTTGCGGCTTCAATGGTGGCAGGCACAGTGGTAGAGACCGAGCATTATGCAACACTGGCCGACGGGGTTGCAGGCGGCATGGACGTCGGCAGCGTGACATTGCCATTGGCGATCGAAACCGTAGACGAGGTGATCACCTGCAGCGAGGCAGAGATCACCGCAAGCCTGCGGCGTCTGGCCCATGAAGAACACCAGTTGGTCGAAGGGTCGGCCGCGCTGGCGTTAGCCGGCTTAGAACAGGCCGCCAATAGGTTCAAAGGCGCAACCAACGTGGTGCTGCTTTGTGGGTCAAACTATGACCAAGCCACATTGGCGCCTTTGTTGGCCGATTAGCAGGTCACACAACCGCTTCCGCACCAGTAATGCGAAAAACCCGGGGGGAGGGCTTTACGCCGCGCCCCCGGCGTCCGGCTCCGCAATCTGTTTCATTGCTATGAGAAACTGGGCTATTTCTTGCTGGCTGTTATAGTGGCACATTGATACCCGCACACAGCCATCAAGACCCAGCGGGTTAAGGATATTGCCCGAATAATGATCAGCCTTGCGCAGATGGGTGCGAATGCCCTGCGCGTTCAGCGCCGACACCACATCAACCGAAGCCACGTCGTCGACATAAAGCGCCACCAGCCCTTCGCGCGCCAGATTATCGGCCCCCCCGATGATATGTACCCCCGCCATGTCCACCAACCCAGGCAGGTTGCCAGTGCCGTTGATCATCGCATCCGTCAATGCCGTTTCATGGGTATGGATCGCCTGCCCCGCAGCAATGAATTTTGCCCGGCGGTCAGTCTCATCCGTCACCCGAGAACCAAGCCATTCAAAATAACTTACCACCTCAGACAGAGTGGCATAAGCGCCGGTGTCGCGCGTCCCCAGTTCCCAATTATCTGCGGGACCGCCAACCAGCATATCATGCGGCAACGCCCGCAAGCGGTCTGAAATCCACGCCAACCCATAGCCGTGGCGGGAAAACATTTTATAGGGCGAAATCACATAGCCATCCACATCATAGCTGGCGAGATCAATGCTGCCGTGGGCGGCATGCTGGATACCATCCACAATGATAAAACAATCCGGTGCAACCTTGCGGATGACAGCAGAGATCGCCGCCACATCCACGGCCATACCCGTCACCGGCGAAGTATGTAAAATCGTTGCAACGCGGGTTTCCAGTGTCACATGCGGGGCATAATCTTGCGCAGTCACCACCCCGGTAGCGTCATCATGAGCAACTAAAATATGCGATTGGTCCGCAATTTTTGCCCAGCGGGCACACGCACTGCGGGTGGCGGGATGTTCCAGTGTTGAGCCCAGAACATTGCCGCCACCTACAACCCCAAGACAGGCGTTCATGATCAACCGAAACAATAGCTCGGTGCCGCTTTCGCCCATAAAAAAGCTGCCGTCAGGGGCATTGGTGAAATCAGCCATGTCTTTTTTGGCTTTGTTTATCACGCGAACTAATTCGTGCGATCCGGCGTTATCGCGCCCCTGATTGTCGGGAATAGCGGCGTAGTCGCGCGAACAGCTCACCACCGCATTAAGCGTCAGCGCCCCACCGGCGTTTTCAAAAAATACCCGCGGTCCCTGTTGCGGGCAGCTATCCACTTGGGCGAATTTACCTCTAATACTTTTCAGTAGGGCGGGGGAAATTTCTGACACGGGACAACCTTCCTAATACTTCTGAACACTTTACAATTGCCTAGCCTGTCTGTCGGTTCCACGAGGTTTTTACAAGAGCAGGCAGCACGCTGAACCGGCAAGGCCTCCGGACTGGGAAAATGCCCCTTTGCCTTGAGGGAAAGCCAAATATGGAAATAGCGGCCAAAAAATTTCAACTCGTGAACTCTAATACACCTTTTCCGCAATTGGCAAGCGGCTGGCAACAGACTAGACATGCCTATGGAATGGATTTATCGCGTAACCGAATTTTCACATTGGGACTTAAGCGCTGTGAGCTTACTTCTCATTTGCTTCTTTTTTATCGGGCTGCTGATTGAAAATGCCCCAGTCTCATATCCTTCAGTCTCTCAATTGATGGCAGAGTACAGACGCAGTTGGATGCGCCATATGGCGGCTCGCGATGTGCGTATCTTCGATGCGCAGGTTCTAAACGGATTGCGCCAAGGCACGGCATTTTTCGCCTCCGCCACCATGCTGGCCACAGGTGGTGTTTTAGCGCTGATCGGCAACGCTGATAAGTTGATTGATGTGGCCGATGATCTAAGCTTGCAACCCGTTGCAGAGGTCGTTTGGGAAATTAAGCTATTTCTGACCCTGCTTTTAGTGACGAACGCCTTTTTGAAGTTTGTCTGGGCACATCGCCTGTTTGGCTATTGTGCCATTTTAATGGCGGCCGTTCCTAATGCGCCTGAAGACCCACAATGTCTGCCAATGTCGCGCAAAGCCGGAGAGGTCAATATAACCGCCGCACGCAGCTATAATCGGGGCTTGCGGGCAATTTATTTCTCAATTGCCTCCATTGCTTGGCTGATCAGTCCAGTGGCCCTGATGGCAGCAACGTTAATCACATTCAGTGTTTTGCTGCGACGCGAATTCCTGTCCAAATCGCGCGCGCTTCTTTTGGGCAAAGATTGATATCAGCATAAAAAATCAGTTGAGCCAATCAAGCCTAACCTTAAATAGCCGCCAATTGGTACAATCAATTACAAGCGTATAGTCTGGTATCATACGCATTTTACCCAGCCAATATTACCCCCATAAAATTCATCAAAGCCCATGTATTCAACCCCGTCCCCCCCTGCTCTTTGAAAACAAAACAAGCGTTGTCGGGGCTTTGGCATGTTTCTTGATGAGACTATGGACAAAAAGGACTGAGGAGAAAACAAAAATGTCGAGCATTAATCGTAACGCTATGAACCTAACAGCCTCTGCCGCCTATGCCTCAACTATGGATATCGGCACACGCAAGGAGCCTGACGACGACAGTAGACGACGGGGCGCATCTTTCGTCGAGACCGATGTATCTGGGCGAAAACCTAACTCAAAACGACCCGACGGCGTTATTGTGACGATTAGTGCCAAAGGCCGCGCATTAGCACAAAACTGATCATAGGAGCCCAATAAATGGGGTTGGGATCGCAGACGACATGTCGGGACTTCACTTTTGGGACGACCCGCAGAGGCTCTGATGTGGCCAAATGTGGCACTGTATGAGTTGAAGCGGCAAAATAATCGTGTTGCGTCATTGGTCTTGTCACAAAATGAAGATGCGTGCCTCTCAGAGGCATCCTTTGCTTTTTACTGTGCGGAAAAGACCATTTGGCCCAGACAGCTCAATGACCAACTGTGCAGGCTCGCCAATCAAAACCTTTTCTAACTTTGAGGCTATCAGGTTAAGGTACCAAAATATCCTATTGGGGCAGTTTCACCCGATGGGCGTCGCACAGTTTTGATGTTCTGTGGCCAGATGGCTTCAAATAAAACCGAATGACCCAACTTTGTCATCAAAGCAGGATTTTTATAGAGCCCCCCAAGTGGGCTCATAACCAAAGCGGCTGCACCCTTGCGACTTACGCCATGAAAACCCATGATTGTGCGTCGAAAAGTTCACCCCGCCTTTAAGAATGAATAGTTGAGACCTCAATCTCTGCAAGGATGTCAACAATAACACTCATTGAGATCGGTTTCAGAATACAACCATTCATCCCCTCATTCTGAAATTTCTCACGGTCTTGATGATTTGCATGAGCCGTCAGCGCATAGATTGGTGTCGTTTTATTATAGGTGCTTTCCCCCCTAATTTTCGCCGTGGAATCAATGCCATCCATATTGGGCATGCTGATGTCCATCAAAATCAAATCATAGACCCGCTTGTTCGCCTCACTCACCCCGATTAGGCCGTCATCGGCAGTTTGCACATTGTGTCCAAGGGTGTTCAATAACTCAGTGGTGACAAACTTGTTAATGTCATTGTCTTCAACTAATAAAATTTCATAAGGTCGTTCATTCTTAACAGACAATGCCTGAGACGGCGTCGAAATGTCCAACGCGCTGGGAGCAGCGGCATTTGGCAAAGGAATCCAAATCCAAAAAACACTGCCAGCTTCGGGTGTGCTTTTAACACCTATTTCACCACCCATCTTGTTCACCAAGCGTTTGGCAATACCAAGCCCTAGACCAGTACCTTCATTTTTACGGGTCAGCGAGTTGTCCACTGTATAAAAATCTTCAAATATGTGTGTGATGTCTTGCTCTGAAATCCCGATGCCTTGATCAATCACTCTGAATTCGATTATGCCCTCAGAATTTGGGTGTGCGCGCTGTGCCACTTCGATGGTAATCTGGCTATTTTGGGAATATTTAATCGCATTCCCCAATAAATTTGAAAAGATTTGTCTGAGACGCGTCTTATCCCCTAAAACAAATTCTGGCACCTGCAATGCAAAGGACAAAACCAGTTTATTTCTAAATTTCAAAGCCGCCCCATCAAGACTCTGAATCAGTTCCTCCAGCATCTTGGGCAAATTAAAAGGCCGCGGGTCAAGCGTAACTTTACCCGATTCAAAACTGGACAGATCCAGAACATCATTGACCCGGTTCAATAGTAAATCACCTGAAAACCGCATCGCGTCGATGTATGATTTTTGCTTCGTTGACAGATCTGGTCGTGCCAGCAAGTCCAACGACCCCAATATACCGTTTAAAGGTGTCCGCATTTCATGGCTCATCACTGCGATAAACTTTGACTTGGCGCGTTCACTGGCTTGGGCGGCATCGCGGGCACGAATGATCTGATTTTGGACATCAATTTGCTCGGATATGTCACGGATATAATAAACCAACCACGCTTCTTGCGATGCAGTGTTCACCGTCTCCAAGCTAAACTCTATCATAAATTCACGACCTAATTTGTCTTTGCCCGGTGCCTGCAAACGGGCCTGAACTCCCATGCTCTCTGGTAGTTTGGAAATATGCTGCGATATTCCAAATCTTACGCCTGCGCGGTCGGATTCTGGGATAATCAGATCACAGATATTCTGAGACAATACCTCTGCCCGCGTATACCCAAATATTGTTTCCACCACGTCATTACATTCGGTGATGCTGCCGTCCGCATTGGTAACGAGCACAACGTCAAGAGAACCCTCTAACATCGCACCAAGCTTTGCCGAGGCCGCTTTTGCCTCAAGCTCTCGCTGTTGCAGTTTGCGCACAAGTTTTACCAGATATGCGATTAATCCACCGGCAAAAAGAATCAGTAGCAAGGTGGCCGCACCAAGACGATACAGCGTTGAAGTGATCGTCGTGCGTTCAGAAAAGGCCAGTGCCGAGAAATGTTTGATGCCATCCAAAGTCATTTTACGCGTGCTTGACCGCAACTCCGTTGCCCCCGCAACCAACTCGGGAAGCGCACGTTTTAATTGCTCATCTGGAACATCAATAAGAGGTGCCGCAAATGTCAGGTATGCGTTTACCTCAGCCAATGAACTGTTGAAGGTCGAAAATAATTTTAAAGCATTATAATTCGAACTGTAGCTGACCGAATGAACCCAACTGTAAAAAAGATCAAAATAGAGTCGGAGCGCATCGAGGTCTGGGTTTTGCGTCCCTTTGCTGTCCAGCAAAGCGGTATAGTATTTTAAATACTGCACCTCGACTTGGGATAAATTATGCTGCCGGTTATCTGATGGCGCTTTTTGCAGTTTTTCCAGACACCGAATTGTC
>Ga0209534_10006380_pt1 | contig 10237 bp, 7 predicted proteins | sample COG_07_FD_184751 | JGI IMG/M metagenome (GOLD analysis project Ga0209534, IMG submission 184751) | Pelagic Microbial community sample from North Sea - COGITO 998_met_07 (SPAdes) (version 2) | ecosystem: Environmental > Aquatic > Marine > Neritic zone/Coastal water | place: Helgoland, sampling... | reverse complement strand
AGTGACGATTTGTTCGGAAGAACAAATGATTTTGCAGACAGTTCTTTTGATAATAATGAGGAGGATGAAGATGAAAATAAAGAAGAAGATGAAAAAGGTTTGAAGCTTTATCAGAACCAAATTCCCTGGGATATAAGAATTGCACACTCGTTAACATATTCAAACAATAAAAAACAAAGAGATATTACAAATAATTCATTAATGCTTTCTGCAAATGTTGATCTATCGAAAAAATGGAGAATTGGAGGATCATCTGGTTACGACTTTAAAAACAAGGGGGTAACTTATACTCAACTTAGATTTGAAAGAGACTTAGATAGCTGGAAAATGAATTTTAATTGGGTACCGTTTAGTACCAGAGCCTCGTGGTATTTCTTTATTGGGATAAAATCTGATTTACTAAGCGATCTAAAATATGACAAAAGAAGATTACCAGACAAAAGACTATAAATTAAATTTTCTAATAATTTTAATTTGTTTAATTAGTTTTAATAATTATTCACAACCAAATATGAAAAAAATAATAAATTCAAAAGAAGCACCAGATCCAGTAGGGCCGTATAATCAAGCTGTTCTTATTGATGGCACTCTTTACCTTTCAGGACAAATAGCACTAGACCCAAAAACCATGGAAATGGATAATTTTTCAATAGAAAATGAAACAATTAGAGTTTTAAATAATATTGATTCAGTTTTAAGAGAAGCTGGTTATGACTTTAATGATATTATAAAAACTAGTATATTTTTGACTAATATGGAAGATTTTACTGTTGTTAATGAGATTTACAGTAAAAGATTTAGTAAAGAATCAGCACCTGCAAGAGAAACTGTTGAAGTATCAGGATTACCAAAAAATGCAAAAATTGAAATTTCAGTTATAGCAAAAAAATAGAATTATAAACTTTGATGGTAAGCAACTAGCCCCTCAATAGGTCTTCTTAACACTTTGCCTAATTTCAAATTTTTCTTAATAATTCTTTTTTCTAATTCATCTTTAAGATAAAACCCAATTGAACCTACAAAGTGTAAATGAACGTCTTTACAGTTATCAAATTGTCTTATCTGATTTGAAATAAATAAGTTAAAACCCTTTTTGATTAATTTTTTTGAATATTTAAGATCTTTATTTTGAACTAAAAATTTAGCAAATTTTGCTAAATATGTATTAGGATTAGGTTTTTTGTATAAATAATCTTTAATAACTTCTGCTTCTAAATTAAATTCTTCTTTAAATTTTGTTTCGAGTTCTTTAGATAGTTTATTAAAATAATAATCTCTTAAAAGTTGTCTGCCAAAATAATTCCCACTTGCATCATCCATTAAAACATAACCCAAAGAAGTTACTTTTTGATGGATTTCTTTACCATCGTAATAGCTACAATTAGAACCTGTTCCTAAAATAGATACTATTGCTTTTTCACCAGGCTTACAGCAAGCATAAACTGCAGCGTAAGTATCCTCTTTAATATCAAACTCAGAGTTTACAAAAATAGTTGATAAAACTTTTTTTAGAAGTTCTTTCGGAGGTTTAGTACCACAACCAGCTCCGTAAAAATGAATTTTTTTAATCTTTTTTCTGTTTTGGTATAGATCATAATTATTAATAATACGTTCTTCTATAATGTACTCAGTTAAAACCTGTGGATTTAGACCTAAAGTAAATGTTTCGAAAAGAATAGATCCGTTATCGTCAATAGCAATCCAATCAGTTTTGGTAGATCCGCTATCAACAATTAATCTCATTTAGCTTAAAATTAAAAAATTATAATGAATATATGTGTGTAGCTAAATCTATAAGCTTGTTTGAATAACCTGCTTCATTATCATACCATGTAACAATTTTAAAAAATGTTGAGTTCAATTCAATTCCAGCATTATAATCAACTATTGAAGTTCTTGCATCGCCAATAAAATCTTGAGAAACTACTAAGTCTTTAGTAAAACCTAAAACTCCATTTAGTTCATTTTCTGAAGCGGATTTTAAAGCTTGCATAACCTTGTCATAAGATGTTTCAGTATCTAACTTCACTGTTAAATCTACAACTGAAACATTAGCAGTAGGAACTCTAAACGCCATTCCAGTAATTTTTCCGGCTAAACTAGGAATAACTTTAGTTACAGCTTTTGCTGCTCCTGTAGAAGCAGGCATGATGTTAAGTAAAGAACTTCTTCCTCCTCTAAAGTCTTTTTTAGAGGGTCCGTCAACAGTAAATTGAGTAGCAGTAGTAGCATGAACAGTAGTCATTAATGCATCAGAAATTCCAAACTCATCATGTAAAACTTTTGCAACTGGAGCAAGACAGTTAGTTGTACAAGATGCATTAGAAACTATTAAATCATTTGCTTTAACATCGTTGTGATTTACTCCCATAACAAACATTGGAGCATCTGGAGATGGAGCAGAAATAACTACTTTTTTTGCACCACCATCAATATGTGATTGAGCTTTTTCTAAAGATGTAAAAATTCCAGTACACTCAGCTACTATATCAGTATCTATACTGTCCCAACTAATCTGTTTTGGGTCTCTTTCAGCAGTAATTCTAATTATGTTATTATCAACAATTAAATTTCCATCTTTAACCTCAATTGAGGCATCGCATGTTCCATGAACAGAATCATACTTTAAAAGATAAGCCAAATGCTCTACATCTAATAAATCATTTATTCCAACAACTTTAACATCATTTCTTTTTAAAGAGGCACGAAAAACCATCCTACCTATTCTTCCAAATCCGTTAATTCCTAATTTAATTTTTGACATAATTTTATTATTTTATTTCGATGGCAAACCTAAAAAAAAAACCACAATACTGTTATTAAAAAAAAAAAAATCTTATCTATAATGTGAAATTGATAATTTTATTATAAAATAATGAGATATTGATAATATTTTTTAAATATTCATGATTTTAGAGACTCTTATTAGCTCTGGATCAATTTTCGTTTCCCCTTTAATTGCTTTTTTCAAAGAAGTTAACATTATTTTACCGTTGTCTATCCCAATCATCTTTCCAGAAACACCCTCCATTAGTGATTCAACTGCTCTAACTCCCATTTTTGTTCCAAGTACTCTATCAAAACAAGATGGAGATCCTCCTCTTTGCATATGACCTAATACAGAAACTCTTATCTCATATTTAGGAAATTCTTTTTCAACATTTTTTGCTAACTCAAACACATTCTCACCAGTTTTATCTCCCTCAGCAACAACAACAATACTTGATGTTTTTCCATTTTTTTTACTTTCTTTTAGGGAATTAATTAAATGCTCTATTCCACTATTAAGCTCAGGAATTAAAATTTCTTGAGCTCCAATAGCTACACCTGAATTTAAGGCAATATGACCCGCATCTCGTCCCATAACTTCAACAAAAAATAATCTGTCATGAGATATTGCAGTATCCCTAATTTTATCGATAGCTTCCATTACATTATTAAGAGCTGTATCATAACCTAAAGTGTGCGTAGTACCAAACAAGTCATTATCAATGGTTCCAGGAATCCCAATGACTGGAATATCAAATTCTTTTTGAAATATAAGTCCACCAGTAAATGATCCATCACCTCCTATAACAACTAAACCGTCAATATTATGTTTTTTAACATTTTCAAAAGCTTTTTTTCTACCCTCTTTGGTTCTGAACTCATCAGATCTTGCAGAATACAGCATTGTGCCTCCTCTGTTAATAATTCCCCTTACACTTCTAGTTTTTAAAGTTTTAATATCATTATTTATTAAGCCTTGAAAACCTCTTGAAACTCCAACACAATCAATTTTATTATATGCACATGTTCTGACGACAGCTCTTAAAGCAGTATTCATTCCTGGTGAGTCACCACCCGAAGTTAATACAGCAATTTTTTTAATATTCATTTTCATAATTTAATATGCAAAATTACAAACTAATTATTTAAAAATATTAATTTGATTTTTTTCTTGATTTAGATTTATTATTTTTTCTAAAAATATTTTTAATATTATTAAAATCAATCTCATAAGAAATCCCCATTCCTTGAGTATAACCTATGTCATTTCCAAAATATTGGTATTCATTTTCTTTATTAAAAAATCTAGCTTTTAAATTACCCTCTTCATTTAATAAAAACTCTATTTGAACATCACCAATGATAACATTTTCTTCAATTCCCCCAACTGGAACACCAATTTTACCATTAACAAGTATTTTATCACTTATTTCAGTTTTTAAAGTAAGACCAAGTCTGTCTCTATTTAAAAGAGAGGATGAAGCGTTTTTATCTCCTTTTAAATAATTAATTCCAATATTCATCTTATCATCAGAATTTGCAAATATATTATCTATTAACCCTGAAGCACTTTGAAATAAATTATTTGTAATTGCTTGAGAAGAAACCGCTGATAAGGATACTTCATCTATAAAAGTATTTTGATAAAGTAATGACAGTGCTTGTTTTTGTTTTTTCTCTTTGTCAACTAAATAATAATCTAGTTCAGATTTAATTGGTCCACTTGTGTTTGGAAATTCAATTTCAAAATCAGGAGTCTCCATTTGATTAAAATTACCAGTTAAAATTACATTTACATTAGTTGGAATTTTTCTATTAAAACTTGTATTTTGAATTAATATTGCAGGATTAGCCCCACCTGGAACCTCATATTTTGCATTAATATTTAAATTCCCTAAATAAGGATCGCCATTCCAAACTATCCTAGAACCTTTTAAAATATTAAACTCACGGTTAACTATTCCTAAGGACTTATAAAAATAGGACCCACTTTCTACCTCAAAATTTCCGAACATATTGAAATTACCTAAAGTGTTTATTTTAAAATTTAATCGTCCATTTCCAAATCCATTTATTTTAGATTGAGATTCTGAATCTAAAATAACTTCCAGATTAGCATTTGAGTTAAAATCAATATCTAAATCAACTATCAATGATTTATCAATTTTATCAGTTTCAGTCAACTCATTGTTAGGATTAACATAATTCAAAAATTTAAAATCTCCGACATTATCTGAAGCTTTAATTGGAATAACTAAAGATGTATTTTTATTAGTTGATCCTCTAAGGTTAATTAAAAGGTTTTCTTCAGGACCATATATAATTGCGTTTCCATTGAACATTCCTCTCCCATAGTAAAGTGAATTATCCTTAAACTTAGTATTTAGAATCATTAAATCATCAGAGTTGATATCCAATTCTAAAAACCAATTTTTAAATAAATTATGTGAAATCTTTCCTGAAATCTTTCCTGAAGTATTGGTTAATTTATTTTTAATATTAAAATCATCAATATAAAATGATTGATTGTTCAAAAAAAAAGTTGAATTATCTTCAATTTCATATCTAACATTCAAATAAGGAACTTTAAAAGCAACATTAGATGTTTCAATATTTCCATAAAAAACAGGTTCTGACGTATTTCCAGAGATTTTAATTTCTGAATTAAATACACCTTCAAAATCTGAAATAGAATTTTTTATCAGTTTAGAAAAAGGACTTATTTTGAAGTTTTTTGATTTTAATGTCAGGTTTAGTGGATAATAATCTTCTTCAATCAGAAAATCTCCTGATATTCTTAATTTCTCTTCATTATTTTCAGTGATAAAAAAATCAAGATCAATTTTTTTTAGATCTTTTGATGGAGTTAGGTTTAATTTAGCGTCTCCAATTAATTGATTATTAGATTTTAAATTTGAAATAATTAAACTTGATTTTCCATCAAATTTTTGATTTAACTGATTTAAGAACAATTTACCGTTAATTTTTCCATCAAAAAGAATAGCTTTTTCTTTATTAGTAAAACTACTTAGTTCAACATCTTTGAATAAAATGTCATACTTAGATTGATTTTTGAAATTTGATATATTTAAGCTTATAGTTTGATTCTCATTTTTAAAAGATAGATTCTTAATATAAAATTCATTTGAAACCCTGTTTAAAGTTAAGTTAGGCTTATCTAAAGTTTTATTTAATAACCATTCTTTTTTGTTAATTATTAAATCTAAATCAGTAAATCCAAATACTGAATTATTGTCAATATTTATGGTGTGATAAAAATTTAACTTATTTAAATTATTAGAACTGGATGTATAATTAGAATTAACAAAAAGAGTGTCATTCGAAAAGTTTGACTCTAAAACAAATTCTTTTCCTTGAATTATATTTGAACTAACTTTCTTTATGTCAATTTTTCCGTTGTAATTATTAATGTTAGCATCTATATTTTCAGCAATAATATCATCGTATTTTACAAAATTTGATTTAAGATTTACTGAATAATCTCCGTTAGATTTAAAATTACCTGAAAGAAAAGTGTTTTCATCAATATCAATCATTTTATTAAACAAAGACAAGAACTTAGGCTTAAAATTAATATTGAACGAAATATTTTGAAAATTTGATTTATCGTTAATTACATAATTACTGTAATGGGAGCCAAAACTATTTAGAAACGTATTTCTTAAGTTAAAGAAATCATACTCTCCAATAAAGATTCCACTAAAGGCATCAGTTGAATTTATATTAACTATTCTTATATCTTTATTATATCGAAGCTGAGCATTAAAGTTTTCAAAAGTTGTGGTTTGATCTTTAGATATAAAAACCAAATCATTTAATGTTAAATCTCCAATTATGTTTTCAATTTCGGATCCTCTTAATTTTACGTTTGCGATTCCACTTATTTCAGAATTAATACCAAAATTTAATTTATTCAAAACAGCTTTTTCTAAAAGTAAATCAAAATCGAAATCTATCAAATCCTCAGAAAAATCAATAAGTCCATTAAAATTTAACGATAAATTAGTGTCATTTACAATCATATTTCCATCAAAAATTTGGTCTACAATATTTCCTGAAATTTTTGTATTTAAAATTTTATAATTATTAAACTCTAAATCATAAATATTACCACTAACCGAGGAGTTTAAAAATTCTTTTGTAAATCCTTTGCCCTTAATTTCAAATTTAAAATTTGAGTTATTAATGTATTTTAAATTGACAAAACTTGATAAATCTAGGTTAACTCCTCCAATTGTTCCATCATAAGAAGCGTTATCAATATTTAAGAAATTATATATATTAAGATCTGACTTTATTAAACCTTGATTAGTTATTAAATTAAACCTTGAACTTATGTTATCAGATTTAAAATCAATGAAACCATCCATTTTAAACCTTCCAAAAGTTTTTAAAGAGGAAGGAAGTATTGTTCCAAAAAAGTCAGGAAAAACTTTGTCAATTTCTTTTGAATCAATATCAAAGTTTAAAACATTAATAGCATACAGATAATTATCTTGAAATAGATTCTTTAATTCAGATTTTAATTTAATGGTATTTCTATTATTATTTAATGAGAAATTATTAACTAATAAGTCATTAACATAACCTTCAACAGTTGTATTAATCATCCAAGACTCATCATAAGTTGTTTTAAAATTTGTAAATATCTTACCTATATCTTTTGATGATATATTGGAATCTTTAATTTCAAGATTCATATAAATAGAGTTAATAAACTCTAAAGAATATATATTAGACCCAATTATGTTAGAATAATCTAATTTTAAATTTCCATTTAAATTAGAATTTCCAAAAAATATCTTCGAATTTTCAAAAGATATAATCGAATCTTTTTTCTCAACTATTCCACTTAGACTGCTTAATTCTAATCTATTTTCAAAATCAAAATTAACATCATCAATAGTAAAATTGAAATCTTGATTAATTAATTCAATATCACTTAATGAGAAATCAATATTTGATAATCTAATATCATTTGAATTATTATTGTAGTTAATAATTTTAAATGAAGAGTTTTTTGCCAAAATACTAGTAACAAAACCCGTGTTTTTAAATTTTTTTATGGACTCGTCATTTTCTTTATTTAATTTTTTAAGAAAGATTTCTAAACTATTTTGACTTTCATTTAAATAGGTGGAAATTTTTAAATCCAAACCATCAACAGAAATTGAATTAAAATTTAAATCACTAGAAACTAACTTGCCAATACTGGAGGGAGATAGATATAGATTTTTAAAGAAAATAAGCGTGTCATTTTTATGATCTCTTATTAAAAAATCTCTTAAATCTACTTTTCCAGTATAACTAAGAGTAGCTTTATTTATAACAATTTCAGTTCCAAACTCATTGTTTATTTCTTTTGCCAATTTATTAGCTAGAGATGTTTGAAATCTTGAATTAGTAATTAATATTATAAAAGATGTAATCGACAAAAGGAAGACTACAAGAATAGATGTTTTATATTTTATTAAAAACTTTTTGATACTTTTTATATTATATCTTTGTAATAAACAATTATAGTGCCTACGTATATACTTGGAATTGAATCTTCATGTGATGACACTTCTGCATCAGTACTTTGTGATGGTAAAGTACTTTCAAATCTTATAGCTAATCAAGAAATACACAAATCATTTGGAGGCGTAGTTCCTGAGCTAGCTTCAAGAGCTCATCAACAAAACATTATTCCTGTAGTAAATCAGGCAATCATTAATGCAAATATCGACAAAAATCAATTAAATGCTATTGCTTACACTAGAGGACCTGGATTATTAGGATCTCTTCTTGTTGGATCATCATTTGCAAAATCATTATCAATGGGTCTAAACGTCCCATTAATTGAGGTTAATCATATGCAAGCTCACCTGTTAGCTCACTTTATTGAAGATTGCGGAAATGAAAAACCCACATTCCCATTTATAGGAGTCACAATATCTGGTGGTCATACCCAAATAGTTTTAGTTAAAAATTATTTCGATATGGAAATCATTGGTGAAACATTAGATGATGCCATTGGAGAAACTTTTGATAAATGTGGAAAAATGTTGGGACTACCCTATCCTGCTGGACCACATATTGACAAATATTCAAAAAATGGTGATTTTAAAAAATATAAATTCACTAAACCAAAAGTTGGTGGATTAAACTACAGCTTTAGTGGACTCAAAACTGGATTTATGCGCTATGTCCAAAAAGAAAAAAAGAATAATGATAATTTTGTTTCTGATGAATTAGAAAATCTTTGTGCCTCCCTTCAAAATACTATTGTTGAAATATTATTTGAAAAGATAGTTTTAGCAATCAAACAAACAGGAATCAATAAAGTAGTTTTTGGTGGTGGTGTCTCTTGTAACAGAGGAATAATTAAAAAATTTAAACAGAATGAAAATATTGAAAATTACATGTCATATTTTCCAAAGTTTGAATACACCACAGATAACGCAGCTATGATTGCTATGGTTGGATTTTTAAAATACAATAATAACGATTTTTCAACTCTAGAGAAAAGTGCACAAGCTCGCTTTAAATTATAATTATGCAATTGTTTTATTTACCAAATCTTAACAAAGAATCAATAAGTGCTGAATTTTCAAAAGAGGAAAGCAAACATATTTTTAAAGTTTTAAGAAAAGATGTCGGAGATAATATAAATATTACAAATGGTAAAAATTTGTTTTTTGAAGCTAAAATCACATCCATATCTAAAAATAATTGTGAGGTAAAAATTCAAAACTTAAATACCAAAGACAAGTTAAATTACAAATTACATATAGCCATATCGCTTTTGAAATCAAATGACAGATTTGAATGGTTTTTAGAAAAAGCTAGTGAAATTGGAATTTCAGAAATTACTCCAATAATATGTGAAAGAAGCGAAAGAAAATTTCTAAATGAAAATAGATTACAAAAAGTATTGGTTTCTGCTATGAAACAATCTTTAAAATCTCATTTACCCATTTTAAATCCAGTTACAACGTTGAAAGAATTCTTTCAAAAAGATTTTAAGGACGAATTATTCATCGCTCATTGCGAAGAGGAGCCAAACAAAAATTTACTTCTAAATTCCATAAAACCTAAATCGAGTTCAATTATACTTATAGGACCTGAAGGAGATTTTACTAAAAAAGAAATAGATAAGGCAATTGAACTTAAATTTAAGCCTGTATCTCTTGGAGAATCAAGATTTAGAGCCGAAACTGCAGCAATAATTGCTACTCATACAGTTTCAATTGTCAATATGTAATATATTAGCAATATGAATTACAAGGAAATTTCCAAAGGAATCATAAGAGCAGTTTTAATATTGTTAGCATTTGGTATTGGTTTACTTTTATTAAACGAAATCCAAATTTTAATTTCATACATAATAATTGCAGCTGTAGTTTCTCTTATAGGACGACCATTTGTAAGATTTTTTACTGAAAAATTCAAATTCAAAAACACT
>Ga0209534_10006376_pt1 | contig 10243 bp, 6 predicted proteins | sample COG_07_FD_184751 | JGI IMG/M metagenome (GOLD analysis project Ga0209534, IMG submission 184751) | Pelagic Microbial community sample from North Sea - COGITO 998_met_07 (SPAdes) (version 2) | ecosystem: Environmental > Aquatic > Marine > Neritic zone/Coastal water | place: Helgoland, sampling... | reverse complement strand
TATTTCTAATATCATGGCAGAAATTTACAAAAATGGACCAGTTGCATGTGGTATGAATGCCGAACCTGTATTAGAATATACTGGAGGTATATTTGATAATCCACGTGAAAGAAGTATGATTAATCATGTAATTTCTATTGTTGGATGGGGTGATTTTAAAGATGGTTCCGGTTATTGGATAGTAAGAAATAGTTGGGGCGAATATTTTGGTGAAATGGGATACATGCGAATTAAGATGGGTCAACTAGGATTAGAAAAAGATTGTGCGTGGGCAATACCAGATACATGGACTGAAATAAATTATCCATGTTATGAAGACGGTAGTAATTGTGAATGATGTAATTGTATACCAATTTTTTAGAATGTTGCGAAATTTAAACAAGACAGAAGATTATAATATATAATTTTTAATTAAATCATATTTATTATAATCTTCTGTTTTTGTTGCTATTGAGATTTCTTCTATTAATTTATTCTTTTTGTCTTGAGGTAAATCAGATTTATATAATTTGGCTATTATATTTTCTGGATGTAAACTTTCGACTGACATATTTTGTACAGATATTATTTCATGATTCTTCATTAGAATGTTATATAATGGTTCATTTGTATTATCTATAATTCTAACATTCTTATTAATATAAGATAATTTATACGCTTCAATTAAATGACCATCAATTTGTATTTTATGAAAACCACTCATAACTGTATCTTTATTTGGAATATTTGTATTGAATGCATGTCTTTTAACCATAACAAGTTTAGGATCAGCAGAAAATGTTTTTGTGATATATTGAATTGGTTTTCTATTAATAGTATTTATATTTGGGTTTAACTGTTCAATAGGGATATTACCTTGATCAGTATTTACTAGTGTACCTGCAATAAAACATATATTAGCAGTTATTTCCGTTCCAGTACCTAAAAAATTTATTAGGAACGAACCAGAAGAATTCCGCATCCAATAAGGGTTAAAACCAAATAACATACCCCCATGAACGGCATCCAATTGAACATTAAATAAATTAATATCAGTAATATCTCCAGTAGAATAATTGCCACTGGCAAAATCGCCTAATGTCTTTCCGTTGGTGTCAAAGATTATGGACGAGCCTAGTGCCCCTAAATCATAGCTTTTAACCAAACTATTATCATTCTCATTTAAAACTTCCAAACAAACCTCAAAATCGAGTATAGTCAAGCTAGTGTTGTTAGATATGTTAAGAATAGTATCCTTGTGACCTTCTACTACAATTCTGTAATTATAAGTCGGTGAGGTATCTGTATTATTTAATTCTACTCTCACCCAATCTGTAGGTAAAACATCTCGTAAAACCATTATTAATTACTTTTATATAATTTTGAAATATGGGTTGTTAATATATTATAATAATTTTAAAGTATTTTTTCCAAATGTTGTCAAATTATCTTAAGTATAGTTTGTTAATATCCAATCATTGATATCAATATTGATATCTTCTAAGAAATCATCTCGATAGCTAGATATATTTTTACTAAAATCTCTAAGTAGATTTTTAAAACTTTTTGCTTGTAACTTTATATTATTAATTAACTGTTTTACTAAAGTCTCACTATCTATATCTAAATTTAATAATTTTTGATAACAATACCAAATACACCAAGCTGTACAAAATCCATTTGGGTTACCTATTTTTTTACATCTATGATCTTCCAAATTCTCAATCATAGAAAATCCAATAGTAGGTAAATAGTCAGAAGGCTTAATATATGTGATATCTTTATCTATATTTTTAAATTTTTGTTCTAATATCGAATCAAGAAGTTGAGGATTATAATCATAATTCATAGGTGGATTTTTACCATTTGGTTCGAATCTTTCAATTATATTTTTAGTTCTATCCCAACATAGTATATTAGTATGCGCCCTTGTGATGTTTCCGGTTATTGGATAGTAAGAAATAGTTGGGGGCGAATATTTTGGAGAAATGGGATACATGCGTATTAATATGGGTCAATTGGGATTAGAAAAAGATTGTGCATGGGCAACATCTGATACATGGACTGAAATAAATTATCCATGTTATGAAGACGGTAGTAATTGTGAATAAGTAAATAACTATTATTTATTTACTTGTTCTTTTATCTATTATTGTTTTATAAAATCAAAATGATTTAAGATGCTAATAATATTATTAATAATAATGTCTATAAATAATATAATAGAACCACAAAATAACCGAATGGTTAGTACTGGATTGATTGGAGGAGAGTTCATTCGCAGCAATGATCTTAAATGTTTTAGTAAACGAACAGATTTATTCGAACTTTGGTATGCAGAGAAAGAATTGTCAAATGCTACTTTACCAGATACAGAAATTACAATCACTCTTCCAAATGGAGATATAAAGCATGGATTTGCATTTAAGACAACACCGCTGGATATTGCAAATAGTATTTCAAAGGGATTGGCTGAATCAGTTATTATTGCAAAAGTAGTTTATACTACAAAACTTGATACAGATATTATTGTAGCATGCGATGAAGATGATGAAAATGAACAATTGGATGATGGAGAGTTATGGGATATGTGTCGTCCATTAATTGGAGACTGCAAACTTTTATTATTAAATTTTAATGAACCCGAAGCAAAGAATGTATTCTGGCATTCTTCATCTCATGTATTAGGAGCAGCAATAGAAGGTGTATTTGGTTCCCATCTAACGATAGGCCCATCATTAAAAGATGGTTTTTATTATGATAGCTATATGGGTAATTTATCAATCATTGATGAGGATCTCAAGATGATTGAATCATATGCATCTAATATATGCAAACAAAAACACGAGTTCAAACGTTTAGTTATATCAAAAGAACAAGCACTTGAAATGTTTAGTTCTAATCCATTCAAAGTTAATCTTATAATAAATAAAGTACCTGATGGTTCACTAACAACCGTATATAAATGCGGACCGCTTATAGACTTGTGTATGGGGCCACACATTATTAATACCGGGAAGATTAAAGCATTTGCAGCTACTAAAACATCATCTACTAATTGGTTAGGACAGGTAACAAATGATCCATTACAACGTGTATATGGTATTGCATTCCCAGATACCAAGATGTTAAAAGAATGGAAATTATTCCAAGAACAAGCTAAAAAGAGAGATCATCGAGTACTCGGTACATCTCAAGAACTATTTTTCTTTCATCAATTATCTCCCGGTAGTTGTTTTTGGTTACCACACGGTGCTCGTATTTATAATAAACTGATTGATTTTATTAAGAAACAGTACTGGTCTCGTGGGTATGAAGAGGTTATAACACCAAATGTATTTAATTTAAAATTATGGGAACAATCAGGACATGCACAACATTACCGTGATAGTATGTTTATCTTTGATGTAGAAGGACAAGAGTTCGGTATGAAACCAATGAATTGTCCATGTCATTGTCTACTATTTGGTAATTGTATTCGTTCGTATAAAGAACTACCCATGCGTATTGCAGACTTTGGTACATTACATCGTAACGAGTTATCTGGCGCACTGACTGGATTAACACGAGTTCGTCGATTTCAACAAGATGATGCTCATATATTCTGCAGAGATGACCAAATTAGAGAGGAGGTATTAGGAGCACTTGATTTTATGAGATTTGTATATACTACATTTGGCATGACGTACAAATTAGAGTTATCAACAAGACCAAAAAAGGCTCTAGGTGAAAAGTGTGTATGGGATAAAGCAGAAGCACAATTATCATCTGCACTTAATGAGTTTGCAGGTCAAGGTAATTGGAAAGTTAATCCTGGAGATGGTGCTTTCTATGGACCAAAGATTGATATCAAAGTATTTGATGCAATGAATCGTATTCATCAATGTGCAACAGTACAATTGGATTTTCAATTACCTATAAGATTTGATTTGAAATATAAAACACAAGGAGGTGAAGGCGATGATTCTTTTGCAAGACCTGTGATGATACATCGTGCAATGTTAGGTTCGGTTGAACGTATGGCAGCGGTATTAACAGAGCATTGGGCGGGTAAATGGCCTTTTTGGATATCACCTCGTCAATGTATTATAGTACCAATTGACCCAAAGTTTAATGAGTATGCATGTAATGTACAACAGAGTATACATAATGCTGGATTTTACGTAGATGTTGATGATAGTACACATACACTTGGTAAAAAAGTAAGAGAAGCACAGCTTTCTCAATATAATTTAATATTAGTAGTTGGAGAGGAAGAAGTATTATCAAATACTGTATGTGTAAGAGTTCGCGATAGAAAACAACAATATAAAATTACGGTTAGTGACGTGATTGCTAAAATGACAGTCATGTCTAATACCTATACGGAGTATGTATTCGAGTAATAAAAATGAAGAATACCCGATTAATAGTTAGTTCGACATGATTTAAGATACTAATATTAATATCTATAAATAATCGAATTGTTAGTACTGGATTGATCGGATGAAATTTTATTTATACCAATAAACAGTAATGGTACATTCATTTTATTATAATTTATACATATTTTCAATGTGTTTTTCATATGTTTTTTCAATCTCTTTTCGTTTGATAGACATTTTTGGTGTCATAAATTCTTGAAATGTACCATTATTTAAATATAATATTTTTTTAATACGTAAATAAGAATCCAATGAACTATTAATTTTCTTTAATAATTTTTCTGTTATTTTACATTTTTCTTCACAAATAATGATATTATAGTCTTTACTATTACCATAAACAATAAAACTTTGTGAAATATATTGCTTGATTATATTTTCGACTTCATCTACATTCACAAATTTACCATTTGATAATTTATAATTTTCATTTATACGCCCTTTATAGTATAAAAACCCTTCTTTGATTTCTCCTTCATCTCCAGTCTTATAAAAATATCTATCTTTATATGGAATAATAACCTCGTCGGTAGCTTTGATATTATTCCAATATCCTTTCATTACAGTGGGCCCTGAAACACATATTTCATTATTGATAATTTCGACAACAATATTGTCTAATATTTGACCAACAGAATCAGTATTACGTGGATTATACATATGATTTACACTTACCATAGGGGTAGTTTCTGTACACCCATATCCTTCACAAATATTTACATTATATTTTTCATAAAATCTTTTTGTTGTTTCATCTAATTGAGAACCACCTACAAAAATAGTAAGTAAATTTCCACCAAATAATTTTTTAATGACGATTGGTAGTATTAACTGTATAATGGGTTTATCAAACATTTCTAAACGTGTTTTGATAGCTACTAATACACGCGGAACAATATATAATAAATCAGGTTTGATTTCACGCAATTCGTTTACAAATTCTTGTGGACCAGATGAAATCGCTATTTTATTATTGTTTAACATATTGTAGTAAAGTTCAGTAGTTAATCCATATATGTGTGCCCATGGAAGAATATTTAATGTGGTATATTCTTTATCTTTTTGTAAATCATGAAAAGTAGATTCTAGATTCGAAATATTCGATAAAATATTTTCGTGTGTTATCATAACTCCTTTAGGTTTTCCAGTAGTACCAGAAGTATAAATTAATTTAGATATTTGGTTTTGATTGTTTATAACAGGTATATCCATAATATATTTTGTATCTTCTATTACATCACGTAAAATAGTTACGTTATGGAATGTAGTATCATTAGTAACAAAAAATTTAGGGTCACAATCATCAATAATATGTTTTACATATTGATCATTTTGATTATTGTAAAGTGGTACAAAAATACCACCAAGTGAATTTACTGCTGCATTCCATGCAACCCAATTTACACTATTATCTCCTTTAAACATTACTCTATCATTTTTTGTTAACCCATTATAATGCAATAATTCCACACAATAACCTATTTTGTTTTTTAATTCGTCTCGAGTTACCCAATTCCATTGATTGTTTTTTTTATATCCTAAAATTTTTTTTTCAGGATGTGTGTATAAAATTTTTTTCAAACGATTAGTTAAATTCATATATTTTAATATAAATCATTAAAACAACTTTAAATAGTTATTAACGAATATATTTACCGGATCGAATAAATGTGTTAATATTTGATATGACTTACAAATTAGGGATAGTAACAGGATATCAACAAGACACAATAAATATCTAGGCGATCAGAAAAATAAGTAAAATATCGCTTTTGCAATATAATTTAATTTTAGTAGTTGGAAAAGAAGAAATATCATCAAATATTGTATGTGTAAGAGTTTATGATAGAAACAACAATATAAACTGATGGTTAATATGACAGTTAGTTTATCAGGACGAGTTTGTCATTACTTCGTAAAATAACGAACTTATCATGATAACCACATTCGCCTTTGGCGAAAAGACTTATTCGATTCACCGTTGGTTAATGAAGAAACTCTAGCATCATTATTTTGGTTTTGCAAATAAATCGATTGCACACAATACTGTGCAAAATAAAGTATGATTTCTACATTCACCTTCGTGAATCTAATAAAAATTGTGTTAAACAAATATTTTAAAAATATTTAATATGATAGTTAAATCTATAATTAACAATCTTAATAAACGAGTATTTTCAACTTGGTATACAAAAACTCACGAATATATAAAAGTTAATAATAATTTATGGACAATAGGTATTAGTGAATTTGCAACGAATTCGATAGGTGATATATGTTTTGTTGAACTTCCTAAAATTGGAACACATGTAGAGAAAGATGATTTAATAATAAATATAGATTCAATTAAAGCAGTTTTTGAAATAAATTCACCTATATCAGGTCAAATTATTTATATAAATAATAATGTTGAAAAATTACCAATTATTATAAATAATTCACCGTTAGATAAAGGATGGCTTGTTAAAATTAAAACAGATGAGTGTATAACAAATCATGCTTTTTTAAGTGAAAATGAATATAATAATTTTATAAAAGATTTGTAATATTTTCATATAATAAGTCTTTTATTTTACAAAGTAATGCAAATGTAGTTGTCATAATCTATTGCACTATGTGTTTTATATATCAAAGATTTTATTGTTACACTATCCAATCGTATTGTGTATTTTATTTTTAGTATAAGTTATACTATTTGATTTTTTAATTTCATATATTTGTTTTTATATTTAATATATTTTTCGCGATAACTACCACCATCTTGTGTTATTGCTTCACCTGCAATTATTAAAGTTTCTTTTTGTAAATTTCCTTCGATAGTTTCTTTATTAACATATTTAGGAAAGTTAACCGCAGCAAAACATGTTTGCGAATTAATTTTATCTCGTGCCTCATCATAAAAATTAAGTGTAGGGTGAGTTCCATGAACAAACGGTAAATTTCGGCGTCCTGATATTAGATATACCATATCATTTAGATATGTATCATCTGTTTCTGCATTCTTTTTAATTATATTTTTAATTTCAGTTTCTATTTCTTCTTTAGTTTTACCATCTATTCTTTCAACAGTGGTTGATGGGCCTACTATATTTACCAGAGCTAAAAACTCACCAATATCAATAAATTCTCTACCTGCAATTAATTCATGTAATTCATGTGTTGATATCTGATGCATAAATTCTGGAGGAATCAACTCAAAAAATCCATTGAAAAGATGGGTTAATTGTGTAATCCTACTATATATTAATATTGTTAATACATTAAAATTAACCAAAAAGTCTTTATTAGAAAAAGGTACTTGTGTTCCTCGTTCTAAATCGCGATCTACACCTGTTTCTTTATCTTCTTGTCTACTTTGTTTAGATGAAAATTCTGAAGGATCTTGGCACATAAAATTTTTTGATTGAAAACATAGTTTTGTCATAGCATGTTTCATCCACTCGCTCTGTGAGTCTGGAAAATTTAAATAGTATTTGGGAAAATCATTAAAAGAACTCGCTTGATGGCGCATCATTACATCTCTAACAATTAACCAATTATTAAAAAACTCAGATTCATTTATATTATCAAAATCTTGTATTATATATTTATCAATTACTTTTTTCTCTGTACGATGTAACGCTGCTAATTTTTGTTTTGTATAACCCGATAAATTTCTTTTAAAGATAGTCTGTATTTTTGCATAAAATAAATTTTTATAAGTTTCTTCATCTAATCTATTTTTTTCTCCAAATTTCATATGAGTTAAACAATATAGTATTATTGGATGTAACCTTATATTTAATTGATTGTTAGTAAGTAATGTATGAGCAATAAATTTTCCTAATATTTTAAAACCATCATAATTTGTATTTTCAGGATTAACATTTATAAAATCACCATCTTGTACAAAAAATGGTATTTGCGTGTCTCCTTGAGATTTATCAAAATTTTCTGAAATAAGAGTTCTAAAAATTTCACCGATTCCATCGCCGTAACCAGATTCTCCACTAAATCTAACCACATATGATTTGTTTAATATAGTAGGATTTTCTCGAACAAGTGTTAAAAAACTTGATATTATATTATTGCGGTCAGGTCTAATTTGTGTATTATGGTATCTACTTATTGTGTTTAATGATTTAAAACCTTCTGTTAAAATTTCCATACGTATTTTTTTAGCTGCTAGTGCATCAGCTTTTATCTTTAATGCGGTTTGATTATCTTTTTGTATTGTTTCTTGGCGCAACCTTTCAACCTCAGTATCTAAAATTTCAGTTGCACCACCATGTAAGTTATTATCTAAATTTTGACTAGCATTAAATATAAAATTTAATATATTTTTTTGCATATATATATATAATACAAATTTTTTAGATAATTAAATATTTAATACCATATAATTAGAAAATTGTAATATAAACCGGCATATGGTAAAACTTAATAGTATAAAACACGCAGTGCGATTGGTTTATCAGTATGAGTAAAACACATAGTGCGATTAACAGTTATATATTAAATAATACTACGTAAAGTTTGATATATAAAAATTGGTTTGTCGTATCGAAATTGCTTAGCAATTTCGATTATGGAATAAAAATTGAATAATAATAATGATTTCTATAAATTAAATAATATTAATGGAAAAAATACCTTGTCCTGAATGTACATTTCTAAACAGTAATACTAATACAAATTGTGATATTTGTGATACCAATTTAAAAAGTGATACTGAACTAATAGTTAATCCACTAGAAGAAGAATTTATGAACTTAACAGGTTCAAATAGATCTAGTGCTCAAGAATACTTAAAAATAACAAATAATAATATTGATAAATCAGTTGGACTGTACTATCAAGATGAAGAATTAGGAATGACAAATTCAGAATTTATAAATCAAACTGAAAATATGATGACATCACTATTTCAATTAGTTAATTCTACGCTGGCTGTTTCACATCAGAAGCCAAAAAATATAAAAGATTTAGTATGTCAGTTACTATATAATAGAGGAAACAATGAACCACATCATTGTATTTTTTGTGATTCAAAAGCATTTTTAACATGTGCGAAACTGTTAAGTTATAACAATAATAGATCGGGGCTCATTAGATTTTTTCCTAGAGAGAATCTAAATGAATTAAAAATAAATGATACAAATTATACTTCTAGCATAAATGAAATATATGAAATAATCAATAACCATTTTATACCTTTAATAAATAATAAAATAGTAAGTTATATTTCAACAACTTATTCAAATAGAGATACAATGATAGAAGAAAATAATGAACTTGAGTTTATTGAAGATACAATGGATACTAATATGGGACCTGATTTTAGAATTATATGGGATACTCTTCATTCAACAAAAGATAAACTAGATGAATCTGAAATTATAGATACTTTAAAGATATTATTAGTATCAGATGAGTTTCACTCCTATTTAAATCAATCTTGGGAAACACCTGAATATAACCACCCTGCATCAAATACGGTTATATCGAATTTAAAGAAAGTAAAATTAACAGATGAATGTATCGAAACAACATCATTATTAGATTCAAAATGTGCGATATGTCTAATGCAGTTTAAAAAAGAGGATGATAAAGAAATAACATTGCTTGGATGCCATTCTTTTTGTTCCGAATGTATATTACCTTGGTTGGAAAATCATAATGATACTTGTCCGATATGTAGAAAGAAAGTAGATAGTTTAGAAGAAAATGCAAATGAAGAAAATGCAAATGAAGAAAATGCAAATGAAGAAAATGCAAATGAAGAAAATGCAAATGAAGAAAATGCAAATGAAGAAAATGCAAATGAAGAAAATGCAAATGAAGAAAATGCAAATGAAGAA
>Ga0209534_10006375_pt1 | contig 10244 bp, 9 predicted proteins | sample COG_07_FD_184751 | JGI IMG/M metagenome (GOLD analysis project Ga0209534, IMG submission 184751) | Pelagic Microbial community sample from North Sea - COGITO 998_met_07 (SPAdes) (version 2) | ecosystem: Environmental > Aquatic > Marine > Neritic zone/Coastal water | place: Helgoland, sampling... | reverse complement strand
GATGTGTTGTATAAGGGTGCATAATAGACCATATTAAATTATTATTAAAATCTACAATTTTTAATTCTCCACTTTCTGTTATTATAAGTTTAAACTTTGTATCATCAGAAACATTTAAAATATTATTTATACTTTGTGTAATTCCTTGTGTAATTTCTGGATTACTTGACCATACTGTTTTATTATTATCTTTATCATTTATATTGATATATCCGTCAATATGTAATTCTAGTATAAGATTGGTAGTCAAATCATGATGTTTATATATAATAGTACACTCATTATTAACACATGTTTTAAATTCATTATCTTTAAAAATGACTGTATGTCCATTATTTTCTAAAATAGAATTTTCACTAGTGTTAATTAAATTACCATTCATTATTAGTATATTAGAAGATACTAGTTGTGTAGTAGTAGTTGGTACCATTGTGGTAGTAGGCATCTTTGTTGTAGTAGGCTGTTTAGTAGTGGTAGGGGGAACTGTTGTTGTAGGTTGTATAGTTGGTAATTCAAATATTCTAACGTTTCCTAAATCAGTAATATTACCATCATTACCATTATTAAAAGGTGCCCCAATCGCAACAATTGTTCCATTAGAATTTAATGAAACTGAATAACCACTTTGATCACCTGCTGCTTCGCCAGGAATAGCGTCTCCTAATTGTTCCCATTGTACATCATCTTTACCATCTTTATTATATTTAAATACTCTAACGTGTCCTGACTTATCACCACCATCATTATTATTAATTGCTCCAATCGCAACAATTGTTCCATCAGAACTTAATGAAACTGAATAACCACTTTGATCATCTGCTGCTTTACCATCAATATCTTGTCCTAATTGTTCCCATTTTATGTTATTTACACCATCTTCATTATATTTAAATATTCTAACGTGTCCTGACTTATTACCACCACCATCATTCAAAATTGCCCCAATCGCAACAATCATTCCCTCAGCACTTAATGAAACTGACCAACCACTGTAATCATTTGTTGCTGCACCAAGAATAGTGTTTCCTAATTGTTCCCATTGTACATCATCTTTACCATCCTTATTATATTTAAATACTCTAACGTGTCCTGAACTATCACCATTATCATTATCATTATAAATTGCCCCAATCGCAACAATCGTTCCCTCAGTACTTAATGAAACTGACCAACCACTTATATCACCTGCTTCTGTGCCATCAATATCATTTCCTAATTGTTCCCATTTTCTATTATTTATATCATCTTCATTATATTTAAATATTCTAACGTGTCCTGAATTACTAGCACCATCATCATTCAAAAATGCCCCAATCGCAACAATCTTTCCATCAGCACTTAATGAAACTGAATAACCACTTTTATCCCCAGATGTTTTTCCATCAATATCTTTACCTAATTTTTCCCATTTTATATTATCTTCACCATCTTTATTATATTTAAATATTCTAACGTGTCCTAAGTTATCTCCACTAATACCATCATTCTCAGCTGCCCCAATCGCAACAATCGTTCCATCAGAACTTAATGAAACAGACCTACCACTCCCATCATATGCTGCTTCGCCATCAATATCTTGTCCTAACTGTGTCCAACTACTAGTATTTTCATCATATTGATATACTCTAACGTGTCCTGACTTATCACCACCATCATCATTAAAACGTGATCCAATCGCAACAATAGTTCCATCAGAACTTAATGAAACTGAATGACCACTGTGATCACCCGCTGCTTCACCATCAATATCATTTCCTAATTGCTCCCATTTAGGTATAGTAATAGGTGTTGTTGTAAAAAACCCTTCATAATTATTTTTAGTATAAAAATAATATATACCTATACTAATGATTATTAATATAAGTATTACTATTATTTCTTTTTTATATTTAGTTATAAAATTATAGATTTGTTTCATTTTTTATAACTTTTTACGTTTATACTATATAAATATATTAAAAATTAAATTAAATTAAAATTTATAAATAAAAAATTGATTTTTATTTTATAAAATATAATTTACATATACGATTATCATATTCATCTAAAGTCTAAAATGAAAATCTTTACTATCTTTACAATTTGTGTAGTGTTCCATTTTACCTATTTTCTATTATTTAATTTTATTGAATCAATTAAAATTGAAAATGAAAAAAATAATGAAAAATTTAATGAATATATAAAAAATTTTCCAGAATTAAGTAATAATTATACATTAAATGCAACAATTGTTAAAATGAGTTATATTTTAAATACTGAAACACTTGAATATACTGGCGAAGTCATTATGAAATATAATAATACAATTGATAATCATCATTATTGTAAAATTTATGTCGCACACCCAGAAGTTCATATAACAGAAGACTATATTATCACAAATTATATGAACTATAACTATAAATTGGGTAATAATTTAACAACTGTGTTTTGTAATCAAAAGCAATGTGTTTATCGCCTATATTATGGATATGACTATGAACACTATTATGAACCTTTTTATTGTCATATTTTACAGAATGGAATTATGCTTGACGAATTTTAATAAAAATTAAAAACAATAATAATAAATTAAAAACAATAATAATAAATTAAAAACAATAATAATAAATTAAAACAATAATAAATCAAAAATTATAAAAACTTAAACTAATTTTTTAAACTATTTGATTTTAATTTTTAAAATCATATAGTTTTAACTTTTAAATATTTTAATATTTTTTTATAAATATTATTTTATAAATATTTATGTTTAAAGGCATTTAGTAAAAAAGTGCGTTGTAAAGCAATTGATAAGTTAAATTCACAAATACATTCTTCATTTTTATCATAATATACATAATTATTAAGATAAATAATATTGTTATTATTGTTATTATTGTTATTATTGTTATTATTGTTATTATTGTTATTATTGTTATTATCTCTAGATAATTCTAACATACGATTCCAAATATCATTGTCATTTATATCGTTATAAGTAAAAGTATGCTGTAGTATGCGTGTGTCTATACAATGATTACAACAATTACATACATAACAATATCTTTTAGATACTATAAATTCTTGATTATTATTATACATATTTAAATTAATATAATAAATTTATCTTATAAATAACTCATTATAAGTATAATAATAAAATCCGTTTATATAAAAAAAATTATAAAATCATAGTTTTTACAAATACAATTATAATAATTCAATTGGTATATTTTTACATATTTCACCTTTAAAACATTTTATTAATGTATTCATAATTATTTTGTCTTCATTATTTCTTATAGTATCAAATGTTAAATGTATATCATCATTATAGGAATAAATCAAATAATTATAAATGTATTCAAAAAGTTCTGATGGTAAAAAGATATATTTTTTTTTACAACATACTATAAGTGTCATCATAATATCATATAGTGATGTGGTTTTACTTTCATTGGCGCATAAAAGCCAGTCGTTTTCAATAGTTCCATTCGAACGTGTAACAGATACAAAACAATTATTTGCTCTTTTTAGCAATAATTCTTGCCATTTTTTAGTTATATATATATTATGATATAAAATTTTAATATAAGTTTTAATATAAAAATTACATTTCTCTTTACCACATACCATAAAACCTCTTTTATCATCTCCATTATTACATTTATAATTTAATGTATATGTATGGGTAATACCTTCTGGTTTTCTACATAATTGGCATACTCCTCCTCCAAATATCATTGTTAGCCATTTTGGTGGTATATTAAATGCTTTTCCATTTGTTTTAATTAATTGTTCTATTGAAGGTTTATCTTTATTTTCATCAAAATAACTTTGTTGTAAATCAAAAACCTCATCTCTTAAATCCATATTTATTTTTTTCAAAGTTTATAGTTATTTATAGTTATTTATAGTTAATTATAGTTAATTATAGTTAATTATAGTTATATTTTTATTTTTCAATTTTTATAGTAATAAAATGATTTTATATATATATAAAATTGTTTTATATAAATATATATAAAATTGTTTTAATTATTTATTATATTATTTTTAATATAAACATAAAATTAAACATATATCCAGAACAAACTTTATAAAGTATTGTATAAATACATTAATAATTCATATAATTTATACTAAAAAATAAAAATGGAAACTATACAAGAACAACCACCAACACCAACACTAACACCAACACCAACACTAACACCACCAACACCACTTCAAAAATTAAATGGTAAAAATATATTTGTTTTTGATACAGAAACAACTGGATTACCAGACAGAGGTCCCTCTGGTTGGGGTTCGTATTGGTCTTATAATATAAATGATAAATATGAAAATGCTCGTATTGTAAGCATTGCGTGGTCAGCAATACATAATTATAATAAAGAAACATCTAATATTAATAATATAGAACATCATTTACGTTATCCAGAAGGTTTTACTGAAATTACAAATTCTCATATTCACGGTATTACTTATGAAGATGCGATTAAAACTGGTATTAAGTTAAATGATTTATTAATGAATCATAATTTATGTGTTGATATTTTAAAATCAGATTATATAGTGGCTCATAATGTTAATTTTGATTATCATATTTTAATGAATGAATTATATAGATTAGGAACTGAACATGCCAAAGAGTGTATGTTGCATTTAAGTCGTTTAAAAGAAAAAGGTAGATGTATATGTACTGGTGAAATAAGCACCAATATATGTAAAATGGATTTTCCAAGTAATCCTAATAATTATAAAGGATATAAAACAAAAAAATATAAAATGCCAAAATTAAGTGAATTGTATGTTTATTATTATGGAAAAGAATTTGAAAATCAACATAGTGCCGATGGTGATGTGAAGGCATTGTTGGAAATTATGAAGAAAATGTAAAATATACAAATGTAAATTATACAATTTAATAGTTTATATTTTTTTATTTATTTTTAATTACCATTTTAAAATTTATTATTTATAATACTATATAATTTATAGTAATATATAATTTATAATAATTATATTATTAATATAAAAATTGATTATTATAATATTAATATAAAATTATTTATTAATAATATAGTCACTACTTGTAAATAATAAATAATAAATAGTTATTTTATATATAAAAAATGACTGACACTATTGATACTATTGAAAGTAAATTAAGTAATATAGATATTAATGATAATAAAAAACAGAAAAATAACAAAAAAAATAAAAATAAACCATTAAAAGAGAAATTATCAAAAATAGAATTATTTAAAAAATTAGGCGAATATGATACTCTTACAAATCAAACACGATTTGTTTCAAAAGATGAGTTTATTGGTGAATATTCAGAATTATTTTTTAAAAATGGTGGAGATTGGTGTAGATATTCATCTCTTAATAAATCAATTTATAAATTTGCGACTATGAAAGCAAATGGTAGAGAAATTAAACTTTTATGGAAAGCAACAGATATAGAAGAGAAAGAAGTTGAAAAATCATTTAAAGATAATTGTGAAATTGTAAAAGGAAATCAAATACAATATTTTAAAATATTTGGTATAAAAAATGAACAACAAGGTTGTAATCATCCTATTAGAGAAGATATTAAAGAGTATTATAAAAACAAAGCCTGTGCACATTGCGGAACAAATACAGATTTACAATGCGATCATAAAAATGGACTTTATAATGATTCCAGAGTATTAAATACAAAAACACAAACAATAGATGATTTTCAATCTTTATGTAGGCATTGTAATTGTCAAAAAAGACAAGTTGAAAAAAAAACTAAAGAAACATCTATAAGATATGGAGCAACAAACATACCATCATTAGCAATTTTTGGAATTGATTTTATTGAAGGCAATGAAACTATTAATTTTGAAGATGTAAATGCTCTTAAAGGAACCTATTGGTATGATCCTGTAGATTTTATGAAACACATTAAATTAAAATTAAGCAAGAATTAATAAAATTAATAATAATACTAATAAAAAATAAAATTAATAATAATACTAATAAAAAATAAAATTAATAAAAATTATCATTAACTATAAAATTTAAATTTTTACACCATTTTTAATTTTTAAATTTTTTTATATAGTTATGTTAGCAATAATTTCATTTACTTTATCAAAATATTCTTTTGATATTTCACATCCTTTAAAGTTACGCTTAGTTTTTTTACAAGCCAATGCTGTAGTGCCTCCACCTAAAAATGTATCCATTACAACATCATTTTCATTAGAATGTTTTTTTATAAGTGTTTCAAATAACTCTAAACTTTTTTGTGTTGGATGAAATCTATTTTTACCTCCTTGTAAAGGAAAATGATAAATACCATTATCATATTTACTATTAAATGTTGGTGACCCACCTTTAACACCTAATAATGCGATTTCTCTACTATTTGTTAAATAATTTGTTTTACTATTTAAAGGTTGTGGATTTGTTTTAATCCATTCAATAAATCTAATTTGCTTAAATTTTGATTTTTCCATTAGTGTTTTTAATTCTCCAATTTTCCATATATCAAACCATAGTATTAACGTTCCACCTTTTTTTAATTTATTATAATATTCTTTAATAAATAATTCAAGAGTTTCTAATGTAAAATTATTGTCCCAATCACCATATTGTGTCTTAACACAATATTTTTTACCATAAATAGTTCCATATTTCATATAATTTTCTTTTTTATCATCATTTAATATATTTTTTCCATTTTCATTATTTTCATTATTTTCATTATTTTCATTATTTTCATTATTTTCATTATCATCATTTTTTATATTTTTATTATAATCAGTTTTATAAATCTCCCATTCTTCTTCAGTTTTTATATATTCAATATTATTTGCTTCATTTTCTTTGACCATTTTATGATGTTTATCCATACCAGTATCTTTTGAAATAATATATGGAGGATCAGTTAAAATTAAATCAACAGAATTATTTGTAATAGTTTTTAGATATTCTAATCCTTCACAATTTTTAATTTCTATTATTTTGTCTTCCTTCTTCTCTTCCTTCTTCTCTTCCTTCTTCTCTTCCTTCTTCTCTTCCTTCTTCTCTTCCTTCTTCTCTTCCTTCTTCTCTTCCTTCTTCTCTTCCTTCTTCTCTTTGATTAATTTAATTCTGGATGACATTTTATATTTATTACAAATATAATTTATTTTATTATTAATATTTATTACTATAGTTTTATATTTCAATTTTATAAATTAATAAAAATTGATTATTATAATATATAATATAATCTATAAAACTATAAAAACTAAATTATAAACTAAATTAAAAATTAACTTATATAAAATGAATAATAACAAATCAAATAAAGAAACGACAGATACACCAGATACACCAGAACATAAATTATGTTATTGTTATAGTAAAAATTCTCACGATATGAGAGCGTGTGGTTTGTGTTATACATTTTGTTATAAACCTGATGAAATAGAACAATGTTATTTTTGTCCTCGTTATTTTAAGGAATATTATGAATCAGGATATTTTATTACAAAAGAATTAGGGTCTGAACCAGAATGTTGTTGTACTGTCGCATTTTTACCTTGTAAATTACCATTATTCTTTCCTTGTTTATTAGGTTCACTTTTTAATAATATGATAAATTATTGTCGTAATACTGAAGCTAATTATTTATGCTAAAAATGTCCAAAAAAAAACAATAAAAACAGAAAATAAAAAATTGATTTTTTAAATAATTAACTATAAACAATATATACAAACAAATTGAATAATATAATACTTAAAATGGCGTCTCAAACAGAAAAATCTTATGAATCTTATTTATCTGATATGGTAAATAGCGATATTGAATATCGCACTAAACAAGGTGAAACACCAGAAGAAATGAATTCACGTATTCGTGATAGCATTCATGTTAAGTTTAACAAAATTTTATTGAGAGAAGAACAAAAAGAATTGTTTAATGTGTGGGAAAAAAAAGTAGCCACATTACCCGCTATTGCTACACGAGAGCAATTGTATGGTATTGCTCCTGAACAATGTCTTTACATTGTTGGTGTTTAAAAATAATATAAAAACATATTTTAAAATAATGCTATAAATTAAACAAATAAAAAAAATTAATATTTTATAATTAATTTTTAATTTTTTTTGTTTCATGTTGACTATCATTTGCTAAAGGTCTTTTTCCATTTCCATTTCCATTTTGCATTTTATTTGTAAAAATAGGTGTAACTGGTGGAGGACTATTACTTCTTTCTGTATAATCAATAGGTCTAAAAGGTGAAAACATTATATACTTTAATTAACCTATTAAATATCTTCTAAAATATCAGTTTAATACCAATAATTGTATATATATACATATATAAATAAATATTTAAATTAGTAAAAAAATCAATTTTTATATTTTTTTTATTAATATTATTTATTTTTTTTTTTTATTAATATTATTTATTTTTTTTTTATTAATATTATTTATTTTTTTTTTATTAATATTATTTATTTTTTATTTACTATAACCAATAAAAACTCCAAAATCATTAATATTCATAAGTTGAATACCTTTTTCACGAGCAGTTTTAATTTTTCCACTATTTTCAGTAATATCTTTAGCAACGACAAGTGTTGTTTTACCAGTAATACCAGAACCAATAACACCTCCACCATCAATAACAATTTGTTCCATATCAGCATTTCGAACACCAGTAAAAACAACAATCATACCTTTAAATTTTGACCCATTATTACCAAATCCATCACTAGATCCATCACTAGATCCATCACCAGACCCATTGCCAGAACCATTACTATTAGTCTTTACTTTTAATTTAATCATCGAATAAAGTTTTAACCAATCTATAAATTTAGGCATTCCTTTGAAAAAGACTTCTGTTGATTTATCACTAAATCCATCAATGTTCATAATATCTTCTTTTAAAACCATTCCTTTTTTCCATTTATCTAAGAAATTAGGTATAGCATCAATAATAAGTTTAAATTTCTTTTCACCTAAACCTAATCCAAAAATAGTGCTAGCCATCATAACACGTTCTAATGGTTGTTCGATATCAATCACTTTGTGAATAGAATTATATACATTCGTAGCACTTTTTAATTGAAATCCATCAATACGAGCCATCACATCAGGTGTTAAATAAAGAATATGTCTAATTTCTTCATAACCAGCATTAACTAATTTATTAACAACACCTTCCCCAACACCCGCAATTTTCATAACTGAAAAGAAGGAGATAATACGTTTTACACGAACATCACTATTCGTTTCCATATCATCAACAATAGCATCAACACGAGTATCATTCCAATGCCACTTAATAGTAGCATCGGGCATTTGTGGATTAGAAGAAGCCTTAACAATTTTATAAATATAAGGTATAACATCACCACTTTTAATAATTTGTATTTCCGTTCCCGGTCCAATATTATTATCAACAATATATTTCATATTAAATCCCGATGTATATTGATGATTATCACCTTTAATAGTAATGGGTTTATATTGAATGCGAGGTGCTAATGTGCCGTGTTTAGAAATATTATATTCAACATTTATAACAGTTGTTGTAGCAATTTGGTCGTCTAAAGCCATTTTATAGGCTACAGAATATTTAGGATTACCACTAGTAACACGTTTATGAGATTTACTATTATTACTTAAAATAATACCATCAATTTCATATACACTTTCTTTTTTAAAATCCATAAGTAATTCAGGTAATTGTGTTTCAGTTAAAGAACTAAATACTTTATAATTAGCACATAATACTTCTAGTTTTTTCAAAGACTTAAATTGTTCTTCATAGTTTAAACTATCAGGAGCAATCCATTCATAAAAGACAATATCAATATCTTTTACAATTTTAGGGTCAGGTGTTTTACTATTTACAATACCAGCAATTAAACTGCGGGCTTTAGGATACATTTTTATGTATTTTGTATCAAATACATTATTTTTCATAATAATTTCACCACGAATAGCAATATGTTTATGAATAGATAAAAGTTTTTCTATTTCTTTCATATTTAATTTAGTTTTACTTATATTAACGTTTTCTAAAAGATTAGTAATTTCTTGACCTTCATAACCATCACCATGTTTATAAAGTTTCATTTTAATATTTCCATCACTACTACCAACACTACTAGCACTACTAGCACTACTAGCACTACTAGCACTACTAGCACTACTAGCACTACTAGCACTACTAGCACTACTAGCACTACTAGCACTACTAGCACTACTAGCACTA
>Ga0209534_10006365_pt1 | contig 10256 bp, 6 predicted proteins | sample COG_07_FD_184751 | JGI IMG/M metagenome (GOLD analysis project Ga0209534, IMG submission 184751) | Pelagic Microbial community sample from North Sea - COGITO 998_met_07 (SPAdes) (version 2) | ecosystem: Environmental > Aquatic > Marine > Neritic zone/Coastal water | place: Helgoland, sampling... | reverse complement strand
CACCCTATTCCCCAGCTAAAAGCTGCAAGTGCAATAGAAAATACTACCCACCAAAGTTTGTTTGCTTTTCCTTCAACAGGTGCAACAACGTCCAAGGTCACATCATGATATGATTTTTCCCCGGTAACTAATGGTCTTCTGATAGGTGCTTCGTAATGAGACGCCATATTACTTTTATATTATTTCTTATTATTTATGCTTCGTTTGTGTTTCTTACTTTCACTTGATATACCACGTTTGGTTTTGTTCCAACATGATCTAATAAATGATAAGCACGCTCATCATCTTTAAGTTCGGTAATCGCACTTTTCTTATTGTTTATATCTCCAAACGCAATTGCGCCAGAGTCACACGCAGATGAACACGCTGTTTTGAACTCATCTGGGTTTACTTCTCTTCCATCACGCTTCGCGTCAAGGATTGTTTTCTGTGTCATTTGAATACACATAGAACATTTTTCCATAACTCCTCTAGACCGAACTGTAACATCTGGATTAATTACCATACGTCCCAAATCATTGTTCATGTGGTAGTCAAACTCATCATTCTCATTATACAAGAACCAGTTAAATCGACGTACTTTGTAAGGACAGTTATTAGCACAATAACGTGTTCCAACACATCGATTATAAGCCATGTGGTTTTGTCCTTGACGACCGTGAGATGATGCTGCTACTGGACAAACTGTTTCACATGGTGCATGGTTACAATGCTGACACATAATTGGTTGGAAAGCTACTTGAGGATTTTCAGATGGCACTTCCATCTCTCCAAAAGTACTTAATGAACTTCCTAAACCTTGAATATTATCTTTAGTAGTGTTATCACCTTCAAACGTTTCATCTGAAGAGTAATACCTATCGATACGAAGCCAGTGCATATCACGACTTCTACGAATTTCTTGTTTCCCTACTACTGGAACGTTGTTTTCTGCGTGACAAGCGATCACACAAGCGCCACATCCAGTACATGAATTTAGATCAATTGAGAGGTTGAAATGATGCCCAATAGAGCGATCAAATTCATCCCATAAATCAACATCTGGTGAATTAACTGGAGTTTCTTCATGATTCAATGACACCATTGTCATTGGATTCCAATCTGCAGCAGATTCAGTATTAAAGATTTCTAAAGTTGTTTCTTTGATAATATCTCCTCTACCCATTAAAGTGTTATGTAACTGAACACAAGCAAATTCATGCTTTCCATCAGTTAGCTCAACTGTTGCGTCTTGAACAGTACTGAAGTTGGTATATAAAGGATATGCATTAACTCCGGTTTGCATTTCTGCTTTAAGGCCTTCGCTACGTCCATATCCAAAAGACATTCCCATAGTGCCTCTAGCTTGTCCGGGTTGGATAATCACAGGGACTTTGACCGTCACGCCATTTACGGTAACGTTTGCATATTTTCCATTCAATCCACCATTAGCATCATGACTGTTTTCGCTGAAAAAAGTACTTGTTCCTAAAAGGAAGCCTAATTCTTTAGCGTCAAATTCTGATACTGTCAAATAGTTGTCCCAAGTGGTTCTTGTCAATGGATCTGGAAATTCTTGTAACCAAGGATTGTTCGCTTGCTGACCGTCTCCCATTCCCGTTTTTGGATAAAGCGTAAGCTCAATTCCAGAAGTCGAAGTGGCAGCAAGTGTATTCGCAGCAGCACCAGTTCCTGAGATTGCACTACCATCAAAAGCATCTGCAGTATCAACTGTTGCAGAATTTGAGGACACATACACACCATCGTGTAAGCTATCATTCCAAGACGCACCTTTTAATATCGTGTTTTTCCAATACGACTTAATGTAGTCATGATACGTACCTGATTCTCCTACTAATTCTAATAAGACCTCTTGGAATTGTTTGGTGTCAAATAAAGGACGAATCGTTGGCTGCATAAGTCCATAATGTCCTTTTTTAGTTTCTAAATCACCCCAAGACTCTAAGTAATGAGGCGCGGCAGCAATGTATTGTGATACAGAAGCCGTTTCATCATTTTTCATGGTGAAGGCTACTGATAATTCTGTTTGTTTTAATCCTTCTACAAATTCAGAAGCATTTGGAAGTGTATAAACTGGATTCACCCCAGCCATAATGACTGCTCCAACTTTACCCGCTTTCATATTTGCTACTAATTGAGCAACCGCTTTATCATTCCCTTGTCGGGTTTGAATAGGATGGTTAGGATCAAATGCTTTACTGCCTAACTTTTCGTTGATGGCTAATACAATGTTTTGTGCATTTACATCTTGAATCCCTGAAAGCACAACTGCATTAGAACCTGCTTTTAGCAATTCAGAAGCCGCGTTATTGACAGCAGTTTCTAAGTGTGCGGGAAGATCACCTCCAACAGCAGTTCCAAATAATTTTCCGTAAAGCTTCGCAAGTGCTACTTTTTGTTGAGACGGTTTGATGGCTACACGTTTATCAGCATTTGCTCCTGATAAAGTCATGTTTGCTTCAAACTGGATGTGACGGGACATTTTTCCGTTTTTAGGAACTCGCCCTTGCGCATAGGCAGCATCAAAACCTCCACCTTGCCAATCCCCTAAAAAATCTGCTCCTATGGAAACAATCGTTTGGGCTTTAGAAAAATCGTAGTTGACTAAGCCTCTTGAGCCATATTTATTCTGGTAAGCATCCGCGGCAGCCGACTCTGATATCGCATCATAAACGACGTGGCTTACATTTCCATATTTTTGTTTAAAGTCAGAAATTAACTTTGAAGTCGATGGACTTGCAAAGGTTTGTGTTAACAACACAATTGATTTATCTGATTCTTTTAAAGATTCTAATTTTTGGGCAACTTCTGAAGTAAGTTCTCCCCAACTGGTTTCTTGACCCTCTTTTTGTGGGCCTACAACTCTTTGATTATCATATAAGTCTAGTACAGAAGCTTGTACTCTGGCATTGATACCACCGTTCGCTTTTGCAAGACTGTTAGACTCTACCTTTATAGGTCGGCCTTCTCTAGTTTTAATTAAAACACTTGCAAAATCATACCCATTCGCAATGGCTGTTGCATAATAATTAGCAACACCAGGAATAATTTGTTCTGGCTGAACTACATAGGGAATGGACTTAATAACGGGTCCTTCACAGGCTGCTAAAGAAGCTGCAGCAGTACTAAATCCTACATATTTTAAGAAATCACGACGCGTTGTATTCGACGATTCTAGGGTTTCTTTGTCTCCTAGAAATTCGTCCACAGGAATTTCTTGCGTAAATTCCTTCTGTTTCAGCGTCTCAACAGCAGAGCTGTGGTTCGGATTTAACTCCTCAACACTTTTCCAGTATTTCTTGTTTGATGACATATATCTAATGTTACTTGTTGATCGTTTTATTTAAATTCTAGTAATGGCATTTTCCACATTCTAACCCGCCCATTTGTGCTGCAGTTAGTTGCTCTACTCCATATTTCTTGGTAAGTGCTTCGTGAATTTTATCGTAATAGCCGTTGTCTTGAACTTTTACATTTGTTTCTCTATGGCAGTTGATACACCAACCCATGGTTAATGGAGAGAATTGATACATTATTTCCATTTCTTCTACCGGCCCATGACATGTTTGACATTCTAGTCCTGCCACTGAAACGTGTTGTGAGTGATTGAAGTATGCAAAGTCAGGAAGGTTATGAATACGAACCCACTTCACTGGTTTTGTTTTTCCAGTGTATTTTTGTTCGGCGTCATCCCATCCTACAGCGTCGTACAGTTTTTTAATTTCTCCATCATAAAATTCTTTTGTGTACTCCTCAGTTGCCGTTGATGGTGATACTTCATAAATAGATTTATGGCAGTTCATACATACATTTAGTGCTGGAATCCCTGAGTGTTTACTCACTCGTGCAGAAGAGTGGCAATATTTACAATCAATCCCATTATCACCAGCGTGAATTTTATGAGAGTAATGTATCGGTTGGATTGGTTGATAGCCTTGATCTACACCAACTTGCATAAAATAGCCGTATACAAAATAGGCACTGGACAACAAAAAGAAGACAGCCATTACCAACATTAAAAATTGGTTTTGAATAAAGGCTTTCCAAAGTGACTTTCTTTTAACTGCTTCAGCTATTTCTACGTTGTTGGCAGAAGCAAAACGGCGCAATGTTTTATTGACTAAAAATAGTCCTAAAGCTAACAGTCCAAAAAGAATAGCGAGAGCTCCTAAAACTAGCTCTTGAGAGACACCTCCTTGGTTTTGACCAACTTGTGTGGCGGTTGCTACAGCAGCAACTGGAGCTGCTTTTTCTTGAGCTGTATACGCTAAAATATCTGTAATATCTTCATCTGAAAATTGTGGGAAAGCAGTCATTGCAGACCCATTATACTCAGCATAAATTTTATTGGCATACGCATCCCCTGACTTGATCAGAGCCGAACTGTTACGGATCCAAGCGTTGAGCCAAACTCTATCTAAACCTTCATCTTCACTAAGTCGTGTTTCGACGTTACGGAGCGCAGGCCCGGTCATTTTTTTGTCTAATTGGTGACAAGCTGCACAGTTAGCATTAAATAAAGATTTCCCTTTAACAGGATCTCCATCTTGAGCGTAAAGTGACGTGAATATAATTGAGAAAAATAAGAGCCCCGAAAATAATTTTCTGGTGAGCGTGTAAAGGTTAAATTCCTGTTTCATAGCGTTAAAGAAGTCATTTCTAAACTTTGGTACGATTTCATCATTCAAATAGGCAATATTCGTTCATAAAAATCTTTGGCAAAAGTAACATATAATGTCCATTTTTAAAATGTTCAATCTGCGTAAATTTCTAATTTATAAGCGTTCTAAATAAGTGTTTTTATTAACTTTTAATTTTATTGGGTTACATTTGTAGAAGCAATACTATACTATGAATTTATTTAATTGGAAATTAATTGTTATGAGTGTCCTGTTTTCTGGCACAGCTTTGGCTCAAGAAGGCGTTGTAAGCATTCAAAAAAGCTTGGAAGTTGACCGCGTATTGGCACTTAAAAAAGAGCTAAATAAGGACCAATCGTACCTGAAAATTCAAATTTATAGTGGAGATCGAGTCGGCGCAGAAACAGCCTTAGAAAGTTTTAAAACTGATTTTCCAGAACAAGTTGTAGAGATGAAGTATGAAACGCCCAACTATAAAATTTGGGTTGGAAAATTTAGAACACAGCTAGAAGCAGATCGGGAGTTACGCCTTGTTAAAAAGAGTTTTCCAATTGCATTTTGTCTCAAACCTTAAAAGTTTCAAGAATCTTATTTGTTAGCTATCTTTTTAAAATAATTACTGGGTTGGTTTCAAATTGAGTGGTATAAAGCCCTAACTAAAGTAGCGCCTTCGAAGTTTTTTCAATCAATTATAAAGCTGCTTAAAACTGTTTTTCTGGATGTATAAAACATCCAAATAAAAAAACCGTATGCTTTTAGGATATACGGTTTTTTATATTTTATAGTTGTTGTAAATTAAACTCTTAGAGTACTATTTAAGTGTTTTCTTAACTTCTACTTCTCGGAATGCTTCAAGAATATCTCCTTCGCGAATGTCATTGTAGTTTTTCACTTGCATACCACAGTCGTAACCTTTAGCCACTTCTTTTGCATCGTCTTTGAAACGCTTTAAAGAGCTTAATTCTCCTGTGAAAACTACGACACCTTCTCTGATCAATCTAATTCCAGCGTTTCTGTAAATCTTACCATTGGTAACCATACATCCTGCAATGGTTCCAATTTTAGAGATTTTAAATGTTTCTCTAATTTCTGCAGTTCCCGTAATTTCTTCTTTAAAATCTGGAGATAGCATGCCTTCCATCGCATCTTTAAGATCATTAATCGCATCATAAATAATAGAGTACATTCTGATGTCAATTTCTTCTTTATCTGCCATTTGTCTGGCATTACCCATTGGACGCACATTAAATCCTATAATGATAGCATCCGATGCAGAAGCTAATAATACATCACTTTCTGTAATAGCACCAACTCCTTTATGAATAATGTTTACCTGAATTTCTTCGGTAGATAATTTCTGGAATGAATCTGTAAGCGCTTCTACAGATCCATCTACATCTCCTTTAAGGATAATGTTTAGTTCTTTAAAGTCCCCTAAAGCAATACGTCTTCCAATTTCATCCAACGTAATATGACGTTGTGTTCTTACAGATTGTTCACGTTGTAATTGCGTTCTTTTCGCTGCAATTTGCTTGGCTTCACGCTCGTCTTTAAATACAGTAAATTTATCACCTGCTTGTGGTGCGCCATCCAATCCTAAAATAGAAATAGGCGTCGAAGGTCCTGCTTCAAGTACATCGTTACCGCGTTCATCATGCATGGCTCTCACTTTTCCACTATTTTTTCCTGCCAAAACATAATCGCCAATTTTTAGCGTTCCTGCTTGTACTAAGATAGTGGAAACATACCCTCGACCTTTATCTAAAAAGGCTTCAACAACGGTTCCTAGTGCTGGTTTGTTTGGATTGGCTTGCAGCTCTAATAATTCTGCTTCAAGCAATACTTTTTCTAATAATTCTTTGACACCGTCCCCTTTTAATGCAGAGACATCATGCGATTGAATTTTTCCTCCCCAGTCTTCTACTAATAAGTTCATATTGGCCAAGGCTTCCTTAATTTTCTCAGGATTTGCTGTTGGTCTATCTATTTTGTTGATTGCAAAGATGATTGGAACGTTAGCTGCTTGCGCATGAGCAATGGCTTCTTTTGTTTGAGGCATGATGTCATCATCTGCTGCAATCACAATAATAGCAATATCTGTTACTTGAGCACCACGGGCACGCATGGCTGTAAAGGCCTCGTGACCAGGAGTATCTAGGAAGGCTATTTTTTGCCCTGTAGAAAGTGTGACTCCGTAAGCACCAATATGTTGGGTAATTCCTCCGGACTCTCCTGCAATTACATTTTCTTCACGTATGTAATCCAATAAAGATGTTTTTCCGTGATCTACATGTCCCATGACTGTAACGATCGGCGCACGTGTTTCTAAATCTTCTGCAGTATCTTCTACTATTTCTATAGCTTCGTCAATATCTGCCGTTACAAATTCTACTGTATATCCAAATTCTTCAGCAACAATGGTTAAAGTTTCTGCATCCAATCGCTGGTTCATAGTGACCATCATTCCAAGCGACATACAAGCTGAAATAATTTGAGTCACCGAAACATCCATCATGGTAGCTACTTCACTTGCAGTTACAAATTCTGTTACTTTAAGTACTTTGTTTTCTAATTCTTGTTGTTCTTGATCTTTTTCGGTTTGTTGACGGTGCTGATCTCTTTTATCTTTTCTGTACTTCGCTCCTTTTTTACCTTTATTAGATTTCCCTTGTAATTTTTCAAGGGTTTCTCTTACTTGTTTTTGTACTTCTTCTGCTGTTGGCTCTACTTTTGGAGCTTGTGTTCTTGCTGGTGGTCGATTTCTAAAATTTCCTCTTGTTTGAGGAGGATTGCCTCCAACTTTACTAATTCTACGACGCTTTTTTCTGGCGTCTGCAGAATTCGCTCCCGCAGCTGGGGTTGCTGGTTTCGCTTTTTTAGGTTTATTAAATTGGGTTAAATCTATCTTTTGTCCTGTTGATTTTGGCCCAGAAAGTTTTTGATAATTCGTAGTTTCAACTTTTTGCTCTCCTAATGCAGCGGCTTCTGTATTAGCGTCTAAAACAGGTGTTGTTGGAGTGGCTGGTTCTACTTTTGTAGCTGATGTTTCTTTTTTATCAGCAGCTGGCAAAGAACTTGGCTCTACTTTTGGTACAGTCTTTACTTTTGGTGTTGCTTCAACTTTAGGTGCTACCTTTACTTTTGGAGCGGGTACTACTTTAGGCGTTTCCTCAGCTTTAGGGGTTGGCACTGTTTTGGGCGTGTCTTCAACTTTTGGAGGTACTGGTTTTGTGTCCTCAACTGGCTTGATAACTTCTGTTTTTTCAGCCGGTTTTTTAGGACCATCTAAGTCAATTTTACCTACTTTTTTTGGGCCTTGAAGTACTTGTTTAGCTTTCAAAACTGTTTTGGCAGCTTCAGCTTTTTGAAGTTTTTGCTCAATTTCTTGTTCACGTTGAACACGCAAGGCTTCTTTTTCTTTTAGCTTGGCTTCACCAACTTCCTTAGAAGCGACTTTCTTATTTGCATCTGTTTGGAATTCTCCTGCAAGAAGATCGTACACTTCAGAAGTGATTTTGGTTGTAGGGCGTTTTTCTATTTCAATATTTTTTGTTTCCAAAAAATCGACCGCTCGATCGATAGAAATATTCAATTCCCTTAACACTTTATTTAATCTAATAATTTCAGCCATAAATTGCCTTTGATATTTTTTAACAGTATTTCTTACGCGTAATCGTGAGGTCATCCGGTCTTACAGGACACCAATATAATTAAAATTTTACTCTTCAAATTCTTCTTTCAGAATTCGAACCACATCTTCAATGGTTTCTAATTCTAAATCCGTACGCTTTACAAGGTCTTCAATCTCTTGTTCAAGTATACTTTTTGCAGTGTCTAAACCTGCTTTTGCAAATTCTTCAATGATCCATGCTTCGATTTCGTCAGAGAATTCAGAAAGCTCAACATCTTCTTCTACACCTTCTCTAAATACATCTATTTCGTAACCCGTCAAACGACCGGCTAAACGAATATTATGACCGCCTCTACCAATTGCTTTACTCACTTCTTCAGGTTTTAAAATAACCTCAGCGCGTTTGGTTTCTTCGTTAATCTTGATTGATGTAACTCTTGCTGGACTTAATGCTCTTGTGATGTAGAGCTGTAAGTTGGTTGTATAGTTGATAACGTCAATGTTTTCATTTCCTAGTTCACGTACAATTCCGTGGATTCTAGACCCTTTCATTCCAACACAGGCTCCTACAGGATCAATTCGATCGTCATAAGAATCTACCGCTACTTTAGCTTTTTCTCCTGGAATTCTTACAACATTTTTGACAGAAATGAGTCCATCAAAAACTTCTGGGATTTCTTGTTCAAATAGTTTTTCAAGAAAAACAGGTGCTGTTCTTGAGAGAACAATAGACGGTTTGTTTCCTTTTAAATCGACACTTTCAATGATGCCTCTTACATTTTCTCCTTTTCTGAAAAAATCAGAGGGTATTTGTTTATCTTTTGGAAGAATCAATTCATTTCCGTCGTCGTCCAATAAAATGACTGCACGGTGACGAATGTGGTGTACCTCTGCAGTATAAATTTCACCTACCAAGTCCTTAAAGTGCTTGTAGATGTTTGTATTGTCGTGTTCGTGAATTTTAGAAATTAAATTTTGACGCAGTGCTAAAATTGAACGTCGTCCTAAATCGATGAGCTTAACTTCTTCAGAAACATCTTCTCCAACTTCAAAATCTGGTTCAATTTTTTGAGCATCTGTTAAAGAGATTTCTTGGTTTTCTTCTTCAACCTCACCATCTGCTACTACAACTCTATTTCTCCATATTTCTAAATCGCCTTTATCTGGATTGATAATGATATCAAAATTATCATCATCCCCAAATTTCTTTTTTAATGTATTTCTAAATACATCTTCTAAGATTGACATCAAGGTAACTCTATCAATTAGCTTTTCGTCTTTAAACTCTGAAAACGAATCAATTAACGCTAAATTTTCCATAATTCTAGTCTTGTATTAAAATAATATTTTCACTTTTGCTTCACTAATATCGTTGTACAAAAGGGTTGCTGTTTTTTGAACGGTTACCTTTCCTTTTCCGATCGGTTTTGGCTCTCTTGCTTTCCAATTAAGTACAATGTCTTGCTCGTTGGCAGTAGTAAGAGTTGCTTCAAATTTTTGATTATCTGAGGATCTAACTTCTAAGGTTCTGCCTATGTGTTTTTGGTATTGTCTCGGATGAGTTAACGGGGTTGTTGCTCCTGAAGAGGAAACCTCTAATGCAAAATCATGATCGTCTCTATCTATGTTGTGTTCAATACCACGGCTCACAAACATACAGTCCTCTACAAGAACTCCTTTGTCTCCGTCAATTATAATTCTAATTTTATTGCCTTCTAAAATTTCAAAATCAATCAAAAATAAATCTTGTCTTTGTGCAAGGCAATCCTCTAATAACTCTTTTACTATATCTCTAAACATCTGGTATAAAAAGAGGGGACTTTATGTCCCCTCGCTTTTTCATTTATCATTCTATGCTGCAAATATACGACATAAAAATTGAATTTAACAAGTGTTTATCCTTGTTTTAGTTGGCCCACTAGGGCTCGAACCTAGACTCTTTGGTACCAAAAACCAACGTGTTGCCAGTTACACCATGGGCCAAT
>Ga0209534_10006357_pt1 | contig 10264 bp, 6 predicted proteins | sample COG_07_FD_184751 | JGI IMG/M metagenome (GOLD analysis project Ga0209534, IMG submission 184751) | Pelagic Microbial community sample from North Sea - COGITO 998_met_07 (SPAdes) (version 2) | ecosystem: Environmental > Aquatic > Marine > Neritic zone/Coastal water | place: Helgoland, sampling... | reverse complement strand
CTTCTTAATGTCATACATGTTATATTATCATCGGTATAATTACTATATTTTTTTCGCATATTACATATACATTCTACAAAACCACCGGGTCCTTCTGCTAAACAAACAACATTTAACTTTTTTTTTTGGAAATCAATTAAATTTAAATCAGTAATCATCTCCCACATTTTAAAATAAGATCTGCTTATTGGGTCATAATTAGCTATTCCTAAATTATTAGTTTTACCCTTATTGTTAATATGAATCATTTCAAACATATTACTTAATTTTTTAGAAAAATCCCAAATTTTAGGATTAGAAACATTATCAATCTCATCTTTATATTTTTTTATAAGTTTATAGATATCTAAATCAAAATCTTGTTTAGCTATATTCTCTGATATTTCTAACATTATTTTAGGGTCATCTAATTCATTATGACTAAGTTTTAGAACATGTTTTTTTAATATATCCATTAAATTATATGTAATTAATTTATAATTGTATCCTTTATTTTAAGTAATTAAAATAAAACATATTATTAATGCTTAAGCAAATTTATATTATTTTTTTTCTTTTAATATTTTCTCTAAATTTTCAATATAATTTTTCAAATTATTATATTGTTTTATAAAAGGATGCGTAGTATCAAATAATTTTTGTACACTAACAAATTTAGATAAATCTATTTTGAGTTTTCCTATAAGTCTTGGAAACATAGACATGCCTTTTTCGGACACCACTTCACTTAAAATTTCACTGTTAATTTCTTGATATTTATCTATGGTTGGTAGCTTAAATTTAAATTTTTTGTTCATTTGAATGAAGAATTTATTATTTTTTTCTATAATATCTGATAAATTATTGTAGTGTTTATCCTTTTCAAGCTGTGATGTATTTTGTATTGAATCTTTTTTGACTGTTAAATGTTGACTTTCTTGACTCTCTTTTTTTTCTTCTCTATTTCGTACACTTGATTGGAGTTTATCATTTATTTTAATATTTAATTCTTGTAAAATATCTTTCCAAAAGTCATCATCTTCATTTATTTTTTTTTTACATTCTTCCTCTAATCTTTCTATAATTTTATCCTTGTCATTATTTTCAATATGTTTTTTTAAGTCATTAATATCGTTATCTACATTATTAAATAAATCTAAAATATCTTGAGAATATTTCGCTAGTAAAAGTGGATCTTTAGATATTTTTTTAAAGATAAAATATCTACTCATAAAACTAATTTGTTTTTCACCTTCTGTGATATTTTTTTGGATTTTTTCAAATAATTTTTTACTACGATTATTTGGATTTTTTTCTAAATCTTCAAATACTTTACTAAATAATCCCGTGCTTCTTTTAATATTTAATTCTTCTAATTCAGATGTGTTAAGTAATTTAATATTTTTTTCTTCTAATTTCTTTTTAAAATATTCAAAATTAACCAGATACTCGGTTATAACCGAATTAATAGAATTCATATAAACATCTATTGGATAATTCAAACTTTCTTCGCTGTTTTTAAACTCTTCAGCTTTGTATTTTTTCTTTATTTTCCAAATTATTTTTGCATCTTTATTTCCTGATATTTCTTCATCAAACGTTTTATCTCTTAGTAAATCAAAAAGTGTTTGGCCATCTAAACATGCTCCTATAAAATATCCACCATTTTTAAGATTTTTATAAATATTATCTATTAAATTGTCTAAATCATCTACTTTTCCAAACATATAATGTAAAGCAAACATCATAGTTACAATATTAAATCGTTTATCCAAATAATTAGTATCATTTTCATCATTTTTTTCCCATAATTTTCTCCATAATCCTTTATCTCTAAAAGCTTCTCCATTATTTATACTTTTACTAGAATCGCCCACAAGGAAATATGTTTTTGGAACCTTACCCCTATCTCTATAATTTTCTAAACGAACACGTGCGCCGTCATTTTCATCATAAATATTATTTCTATTTATATCTATACCTACTACATGATCTACTTTATTTTCAATCCATTTAGGGAGATCACCTCCTTTACCACATGCTAGATCTAAGAGACTAATAGTTTGTTTTTTATCACTAAAATATTTACATACAGGTTTAATAAGGTAATAATTTTTGACAATAATATTATGAAAATGTTGTAATGATATTGTTAATGATTTTGATCTTTTTTGAGAGACGTCGCGGCGATAGTATTTTTCCTCACTTTCATCAGGTATATTTTCACCAGTAGTTATTATTTTTTCTGTCACGGGATTATGAATAGATCTCCACACACTATTTGCTGTATTAAAATCATTACCATAATTAATTCCATAAACTGGTATATAATGATAAGAAGGGTAGTATTCATTAATAGTTTTTTTGTTTTTTTTCAATACAACAAATAAATGCCCCCTTTTGACAATATTAGGCACCTTATAAATAACATTTTTTATTGAATATAATAATGTTGCTTGTATTTCATCCAATCTTACACTATCATTAGCTAATTTTAAAAATTTCCGAAGAATGTTAAAATCACGTTTTTGTTTTTTAACTCCTAATTTATAACTATAAGTTTTATCATGTCTATTTTTTATAGGAATCCATTTAAAATGTTTATCTTTATCTTTTCTATAAGCAAACTCAACTATAGTATCATCTTTTACCATATTACTATTAGGTTCCCAATTTGTAGTTACCTCATTAAAATCATTACATACTATCTCATCCTTCCTATTCAAAAATAATTTACAAATATTAGCCTCCTTATCGAAAGGTGTTTTTGGTATAAATAGTGTTCTGATATAACGTGAACCATTTTTAGATTTTTCATTATCTCCAATATAAAGTTTTAAATTTTTATATCTTTTAATTTCAGTTCCTTGATCAGTAGTTATAGATTTTAAAGCTATTTTGTCATTTGTAATATTATGACCTTCATAAGATGATATAGTATTTTTTTCTATTTGAATTAAGAAATCAATAGTATTTTCATTGGGGGGTTTCCATTTAAAATTCATTCTCCAAGTATTATTAGTATTTAAATCAAAATTAATATTATCATCTTTAAATCCAACTGGTTCATTTAATGGAGTGTAAATCATACCATCATATTTATAGTTGGTTTTACCGGATATATAATTATCCCAAATTATTTTAGATTTGTCGAAAATATTTGAGTCGCTTGTGGCTATTTCAAAGTGTTTTACTGATATATTTAATTTAGAAGAATAGGTATTTATATTAGTATACACAACATTTGATAATTTTTCAGATAATTCTTTAGCAATGCTGATTCTCGATTTTGAATCATCATTTGATATGAGTGGTAAATGTTTTAGATCTATATTTTTATTTATATATGCATCATAAATTTTAAATTCATGAATTGGTTTACCATTTTTATCATGTCTTAAATATTCACCATTTAATACAGTATTAAATAAATCTACATTGTCAGTTTGTAGCTGAGTTCCATAAACTATTAAGTTATTATCAATTAAATATATTTTACCTTTAGTTTCGGAATCTTCACCACCAACAATAAATAGCAACATTCCTAAACCATCGGCTTTATCTGTTACCGTATATTTTTTAGAAACTATTGAATTTATATTCGATGATCTAATATCTTTTAATTCCAAACTTACAACTTTAGGTCCTATAAAATAAGTTCTATCACGAATGTATAGTCCCTTATTATTTCTAATATCTGAAAGTAATTTTGTATAATCATTCTTAATTTGTTTTATTTCGTCTTCACTATACCTAAATATTGATTTGTAGAAAATATTTTCACTTAGTTCATCCGGAGGTTTTTCATTTTCGGTATTAATTTTTTCTAATTGTTTAATTATTTCTAATTTTTTTTCAATTATATTTTTATGATTAGTTTTAATTGTATTTTTAAATAGTTCTTTGACTATATTTTTTTCTTTCATAGAAGTTAAAATAGGATAGTCATTCATAACTTGGGAAATAATAGTTACTATTTCTTTTAAATTTTCATTGAATTTTTCTAATCCTATATTTACCACCGCATTAGGAAAAAATTCTATTTCTATTTCATATGATTTTTCTTCATTAACTAAATTGCTATCTATAAATTCTTTAACTGGTTTCATTTCTTCCCACCCACTATCATTTATATATTTTTTTGATGATTTTACAATAGTTAAATCAACACGAGTATATGAGTTATACATAAAACTAAATCTATTTTTTAAACGAAAAGTTTTTAATAAATTTTTTTCACCATCGCGCATTTTTATATCTTCAAAATTCTGAAATTTGTTTGTAGCGATTTTAGATAGTTTAGGAGATGATCCAATAAATTGACGCATCTCTTTATTATATACTAATTCATTTTTTAAATTTATTCTAATATCGTAATTGTCAATATCTAACTTAGACCGTTCACCATCTATATTAATTGGACTCTTATATGTAATCTCATGTGGTATATTAGCCAGTGTATTAGATTTACAAAATTTTGATATATTGGAAGCTTTATTTACACTATGTCTAATAGGTATTTGTCTATTCCTATCATGATAAAATATATCTAATGAAGTATTATTTTCATGATGATCCCACTCACTTTCTGAGTTATTAGCTGAATTTTTAAGAAATTTTAATAAAGATTCAAATTTAAGATAAGAAATTTTTTTAAATAAAACCTCATATTCGGTATCTTTTCCTGATTTCTCTCTATAATCATAGTATTTAGATAGTGTGGCTATTTCATCTTGTTGAAATTCCATTATTAAGTATATTATTATAGTAGTTTTTATTTAAATGAATACAATTATAAAAAATCAATTTTATTTAAAACATTATATTCATTCACCCATATATATATATTCTATTTCATCTATTAAATCTTTTTTAGTTTTTTTAGTTTTTTTACCCATTTTAGTCTTCTGAATTTTTTCTATATTTATTCCTAAATTTTTAGCCTTAAGTTGGATATCTGCTAAATTTAGTTTTAATAAATTTTTTCGCTTCTTAATGAAAGATTCTTTTAAGTTATATTTTTTTTTATATTTTTCCCATAATTCAGGAGAAATTATAGAATTATTTATATAATTATATTGTATTTCTACAAATTCATTTTCCTGATTATAATGTAATATTATATTATGTCTATCATTTGAATAATCATTATAATATTCTATAATTTTACCTTTAATTTGAATAATGTTAATGTCGAAATAATCCCCTATATAACAGTATAATCTATTACCTATATTTATTTCATTATTAACTAATTTATATTGTAAATCTGATTTTTTAAACCTTTTTTTATTATATCCAAATTTAGAATATAAATTTTTCTTCTCTAAATCAATTCCTAATTTTAATTTTAAGGCTTTTAAAAATTCTAATTTTTGTTTATCATCGATAATTATAAACTTATCATAAAGTAATATAACTATACCTACAAGTATAGGTTCTATATGAGTAATTCTCATTATTTCATAATTTTCAAATATAGGATTATCGGATAATGTTTTAATTTTTTTATAAATTCTTGAATTAAATAATCTATCATTTTCTGAAGTCACATTATCTAAACTATCATAAATTTTCTCATTATTTTCTGATTTATTTAATATAGGATCTGGTATTTTTCTTTTAGGGCTTCTAGAAGTTGACATATCCTTAGTTATTGTATCCTTAGTTATTGTATCCTTAGTTATTGTATTTCTCTTTGGTATATCTGTAGTTCTTATCTTTTTTACATAATTTTTATTAGTAATTATTTTTTTATATAATTCTAATAAAGGAAGTTTCCTGTTACTTTTATTAAATTTAATATAGGATTGTTGGCAAAAATCACTAGATTGGATATTCCTCAATTTAGTATATCTATTATTTTTAATAGACTCTAACTTTTGTATAATAGTTTTTATTTCACTCTTCATTTATATAAAATATTAATAATTCTTTAATGTTTTATATAATCAAATTTATATATCTTTACTCAATTGATCTAAGTTAATCAAATCTGTATCATAATCATAAGTATTATAGTTTGCTAATGAATCTTCTAATAAGTTTTCAATAATTACATTTTTATTATTCTTAATAAATGAATTATGCTTATTTAAATTTCTACATTTTTTCAATAATCTAGCATTAACACCTGATAATTTTTTACTTTGTTTAATTACGATTTTTTTCTTTTTTGGAGCAGTTTCAGAATCTTTGAAATTTTTATTTGAACTTATTGATAATTTATTGATATAATTTTGAAAAGTAAATTTATCTTCTTTTATTTCTTCTGGAAAATCAATGTTTTCCATAGACTCTTTACCTAAACTATACACGTCATAATCATTTTGTAGATCATTTTCTAACTCATTATGTAGGTCATTTTCACTATTATTCTTAATAGATTTATTAACAGTTTTTAATTCATTATCATGAGCTAGTTGTTTTTTTTTCAATAAATTATTATTTTTTTTACAGAAATCAATAAATTCTTGAACTTTAATTAAGGTTTCATCTTTTACATATTTTAAATTAATAAATACTCCATTTTTATTTTCCGAAATTTTATCAGTATCTTTTCTAATAATATTAAATATTTCACAATGTTCACTATATTGTAGTTTACTGATTTCTTTTTTCAACCTTTCTTTATTTTTCATATCGATAGAACTTTTATTGTTCATTACTATTATCAGATAAAAAAAATATTTGATTAATCTTTAAATCATAATTATTTATGTTAAATTATAAATTTTCCCAATTACCTGTATATTCTTATCATTTAATGAAAATTTAGAATCAACGACACTAACATAAATTGTTTGATTCACATTAATATTACTAAATATAGATAGATCATTATGATGTAATTGAGATAAAGCTATTATTAACGGATGTTGTTTTGCTAATATACCCATTTTATTTTTACCTACTACTACACATTCTATAATATCTCCTTCAGCTGGGTTACAAACAGTAACTTCTAATTTAAGATTATATACAACTGTGCCATCAAAATGAGAACTTTTGATTTTTCCTATACTACGTTGTAAAATTCGAATAGTATCTTCCATAATATAACCATATTTTGAGCATTTATTTCCAAGAGATTTTTTACTTTGTTCTAATAAAACACTTTCGATATTACTAGTTAATGATAATGAAGATATACCTTCTACATGATCAATAATTTGTGTATAAAATAAATCCTTTAATTGTTTGCTTGATACTTGCTTTTTTGACATATTATTATTATTATGATGAGATAATTTTAAATACATTTTCAAATTTATTTAAATATATTAATTAAATATTTTTATTTACTACCATTTCTTCAAAAGTGAAAAAGAATTTCTCTGTATATTTAAGTTCATCTTGTTTAAATTGTTTACAACGTAATATTAATTCTAGTTCTTCACATAGGCTCTTTTTAGGATTATTTGGATTAGATTTTTTAGCTGGTAATTTAGTAGTAGATTTATGTAAACTTTTGTATTTTTCATAATTAAGTGCCTTATTTATTGTATCTGCTATTTGTGGTCTTCTTGTACAATCTTTAGCATGTCCACAAATTCCACCTCTTCTTTTGGATTTTTCCTGAACTGAACCATCCTCATTATTTTTTGCAACATATCCTGTGTTATTAACTATAAAAAATTGTTTTTCTTTTTCGCTATTTAGACCTATCCAACCATATATTTGGGTCTTTACGTCTATTACTATTTTTTTTAAATTTAATTTATCTATTTTAATTGAACTAATTTTGTTTTGAGGTATAAATGATGCTTCTTCTTCCGAATATTGATAATAATTTTGTTTTCCATTATTTTCAACTAATCTAAAATATAGTGGAAAATTATCAATAGAGCTATCTGTTTCTTCTCCAAATCTTTCATAAATATCTCTCCTATTTCTTAATATAGAATGATTTAAAATTTTATTTTTCATTTTTTTATTATTTAATTTTGTTAATGATAAATCATAGTATTTTAAAATTAATTTATCTAAATCTGTTAACGGCATTTTTCGAGTTTTTTTTTCAAAAGATATAATCCTAATCAAACTATCTTCTAAAATAGCTTTTTTAGAATTATAATCCAATCTTTCCATTATACTTAATTTTTTAGCATATATCATGTCATTAATATCTGGGATATGATCGTTTTGTTTATTTAAATCATTATACTCTTGATAATTTAATAGAATATACTTTTCAGCATTATTAATATTTTTTTTAATTTTTGAAATATCTATTATATTTTTCTTCTTTTTTATTTTTTTAATTTTATTAAATGTAGGTTTACTTTTTGTTACCGTTTTATATTTTTTATAATTATCATTTAAGGATATGCTATAATTATTTATTTCTGGTATCTTAATCCTATACCAATAAGGTAAATTAATATCATTTAATGTGTCTGGTTGAAATATATAGTAACTATTTCGTGCTATTATATGTCCTTGTCGATAATATAAATCATATACTAATTCTTTATTAATTATAATTTCATGGAGGGCATGATAAATAAATTTATCATCAATTTCTATTTGTATCTCTTTAATTTCATCTAAGATATTACTTAAACTATATGCTGATTCATTTAGGTATAATACTTTTATGTACTCTTTCGCTAAATCTATTTCATCCCTGGCAAAATCTTCAGAAAAAGTATCATCATTAATTTTATTTTTTATTTCATTTAAATCTATACTATTTTTAGTATAACAATTATAATTACATAATTTAAAATCACATTTAATAGATCTATCTTTATCGTCTAGATCTACCATAATATTATCTCCCTTTGAATCTATCATATTAATATTAGATAAGGGATTTTCGTCTCCTAGATCGCTATAATTATCACTCAAAAAAATATTACCTTTTAAATTTAAAAAACAATCTACTGAATTAATTTTAAGTTGTCTCTCAACTAGAGACATGTGCTTTTTTTTAAAATAGGCATTTCTATAAATTCTTTCATCTACAGATTCTTGTTGGTTATTTTTAAAAGTACTTGCATGTATAAATAGGGTGATATTTCTTCTTTCTTTTTCTAATTTAAAATGTGATTTAGATCGGAATGCCCTACCAACCGCCTGTTCTAATTTATTTAAATGATGCCAAGGATCTAAAACATGAACCTCCCTTATACAATGGAAAGATACACCTTGTTCAATAACCGATGAACCCAGTATAACTTTAATATTTTCACCATTTTTATTACTTAATTTTCTTTCCATTCTTACTAATTTTGTTAACTCTTTCTTGTCAATAGTTCCGTCCAAATATATATAATTTGCCTGCTTAAATGAATTTTTATCATCTCCTATTAGTTCATCTTTATATTTTAGATTTCTAGCACAAAATTTCCTTTTTTGATTAGAATTTTCCAAAAAATTCGTATTTTCCTCTAAACTATTTATTTTATTAAACCCATTTTCTTCTAAAGCAATTGCTAGGGATTTTATACCATGTGCAATATATTGGGAAAATATAAAAACTATTCCTTCGCATGATTGTATGGATTTTATTATATTCTCAAATTTTTTAGAATACTTACCTATATTATCTAAATGTAAAAAGGATTTATTTGTACTGTTTATATTTTCGGCGTGTGTTTTATATGAATATTTGATATTAGGAGGTTCACCCTCTCTATTAATTGTTTTTTTTAAAAAGCAACTATCCCATCCTTGTTCGCCGATTTTACCCAAATCCCCAACTGAATCTGGAAATATAATATTAGATCCCTGTATCGCATTTTGATTAAATTTAAACGAAGACATTTGACCTGATTTACCAATATCCGACTCGGAAATTTCTAAAAACTTAATAAGATGACCATATTGCCAATCACTTAATTTATTATTATAAAATATCAATGATTTATTTGGAATTTGTTTTTTTTTATCTAATTCAACCCATTTATTTTTTTTTAATTCGAGAGTAGGTTGTGGAGTATATGTATTTTTTGTAGGATATAATTTAAATGGAAATCTAAATATTGGACTTTTTTATTGAAGTTATCACCCAATAGACCCTCTTGGACTATTCAAGCATCATTCTCTCAAAACCAAGGCCCATTTCACTGGAAAAATAGATTTTTAAGGATTGAGGAAATTAAAAGGCTACAAACAATTGACGATGACTATGAAATATTAGGAAATTTTAAGGAACAATGGAAGCAAATTGGGAATGCATTCCCAAGTAAAATGGCTAAAATTTTAGCTAATCAAATAAAAATTATCCTTGGAGGTTAATTATGGCTGCGAAAGAATCTATATGCATTGATTATGCTGG
>Ga0209534_10006352_pt1 | contig 10269 bp, 2 predicted proteins | sample COG_07_FD_184751 | JGI IMG/M metagenome (GOLD analysis project Ga0209534, IMG submission 184751) | Pelagic Microbial community sample from North Sea - COGITO 998_met_07 (SPAdes) (version 2) | ecosystem: Environmental > Aquatic > Marine > Neritic zone/Coastal water | place: Helgoland, sampling... | reverse complement strand
CTGTTTAAAACTGAAAACTCATTTACAACAGAAACAAGTGAAGTTATTCGCTTTGAAAATGACCGCGTTGCCGAAATGATCGACATTGCTAGACAGCATTCCGGAAAAGAAAATATTATCTTCATCGTCGATGAGGTCGGCCAATATGTAGGCTCGCGCGACAACTTGATTCTTAACCTGGATGGTTTGGCTAAAAACCTAAAAAACATTGGTGACGGCAAAGTCTGGATGATTGGCACGGCACAGCAAACCCTCACTGAAGACAATGAAAAAGCTGCGCTTAATTCTGCGCAACTTTACAAATTAAAAGATCGCTTTCCTATCCAGATTAATCTTGAGTCCAGCGACATAAAAGAAATTTGTTACCGCAGGCTTTTAGGTAAGTCGCCCGATGGTGTTGATCAACTTGGCAAGCTCTTTGATCAAAATGGCCAGGCCTTACGTCACGCCACAAAACTAGAAGATGCCCGTGTCTACGAAGCAGGTTTTGATAAAGAAAGCTTTGTAAATCTCTATCCATTTCTCCCTGCACACTTTGAAGTTCTGTTAACGCTTTTAGGCCAACTAGCAAAGTCAACGGGGGGTATTGGTTTACGTTCAGCAATTAAAGTTATCCAGGATATCTTGGTAGAGGGTGCAAACGGCAAACCCATTGCCAATGAGAACGTTGGCATGCTGGCTAATACAGTCACACTCTACGATGCTCTTGAGAAGGATATTAAGCGAGCATTCCTCACTAAGCACCAGGCAGTAGGTAAGGTAAAGATTTCAAACTTCCACGATAGCGAACTGCACAATAATATTGCAAAAACCGTAGCCGTATTAGAGATACTCACCAACTTGCCCGTTACGCGTCAAAACACTTTAGCACTGATGCAAGGTAGCATTACTCAAACCCAAGATGAAGCCGCCTTTAACGCCGCGGTAGATGAGTTAATCAATGAGGCCGCTATCCCTTTTAGCGAGCAAGATGGTTACTTAGGCTTTATCAGCGAAAAATTGACAGAGATACAGCGAGCACGAGATGAGATCGGCCTAAAAACCATCGACCTGCGAAAAATCCTCAGTGAAACTTTACGAGGGTGTTTATCACCATTACCTAAAGTGCAAGTCGAAGGCTCTTTGAGTGTTGAAACAGGCCTTAAGTTGAAAAACCCCAATGGTTTGCCGAGTGGCTTAGCTGGCGAGAGAAATTCAGTTCAAACGCTGATCGATTTTGTTGACCCAGCTGAGTATGACAATAACCTTTCAGAGTTGGTATCGGATTCACGAGAAAAGGCAAATCAGAGTACTATCTACCTCCTTGGTCGTAAGTCACCCGATGTAGATGATCTGTTAGCGAATATTTATCGCTGTGAAGAAATAGACCGTCGGCACCGTAACGATGCCGATAAAGAAGTCAAAGAATACTGTAATGCCGAAGTAGATCGCGCCCGCACTAAGCTGGTTCCAGAGCTACAACGCATACTCAAGCGTGCATTGCAGGCGGGTTCATTTATCTTCCGGGGCACTAACACCGCAGTAGATACTTTTTCCCAAGACCTGCTTGAATCCAACAAAAAACATCTCAAAGACGTGGCTGATCGTGTTTACGAGCGATACAGTGAAGCCCCGCATCCCGCACAAACAGTATTGGCTGAAAAATTCTTAAAGGCAGGCCTTAGTGGCGCAACAAGCGAAACGGATCCTCTGGGCTTAGTCATAAAAGATAGCGGTGGCAGTTTCACTATCGATGAAAAAAATAAAGGCCTGGTCAGTATTCGTGACTATATCGAACGTAATGGCACAGTAGACGGTAAAAAAATCTGTGAAGATTTTAGGCGTCCAAAATTTGGCTGGGCGATTGATACCACCCGCTATATGTTGGCAGCCATGCTCAGTGCAGGCGAAATTAAACTTAAAGTCGCAGGCCGTGAGCTAACCAGCGTGGGGCAGCAGGCCATTGATGCTTTTAAATCGAATAAATCCTTTGCCAATGTGGGGATCTCTCTACGTGACGATAGGCCATCCAATGAAATGTGTGCCCTGGCAGCAGAGCGTTTAATTGAAGTGATTGCCGACGGCAACATGATCATTCCCCTAGAGGAAGAGATCAGTAAAGCCGCACAAAAGAACTTCCCCGTTTTTCAACAACAATTCGGCTCATTGGGTGAAAAACTCAATCGCCTTAATGTGCCAGGTGAAGGGAGAGTTGATGAGTTACAGCAGGCGCTTCGTGATGTGCTCTTTAGCGATTGCTCTGATGCCACCCAGCGTATGGGTGCGCAAGAGTCTCCCTTATATAGCAATCTAAAGTGGGCTGCCGAAGTCAAAGTCAGCCTTGATCACGGTCTCGAATCCACTTTGTTAGCGCTGGATGCCAAATCGAAAGGGATTAATGGCCTGCCAAATTCTGGTGTGCCCGGTGAATTAAAGTCTGAATTGGCAGGCGATATAGAGCAGCTTCAACAACGCCTCAAGCAAGAAGACTTCCACAAGCATCAAGCAGATCTCTCAACCATGCTCGGTAATATTAAAACCCGAGTGGCCGATGCTGCAAGCAAGATGAACCAAGACGTAGAGCAAAGTTTAAAGAACGCGCAAGAGGAGCTACCGAGAAGTCCTGGCTGGGATGAATTAACGGCTGATGAACGTAATAGTCTATTGGGTCGGTTGGAGCAGTTTGGTGGTGAGGCTGAGAAAAATCTCAGTGGTATTCAAACCTTATTGAATCGCAATTATGAAATCAATAACTCTCTACGCGACCTACAAAAATCCGTGAAAGAAACAGCTGAGAGTCGCCGTTTGCAGCGTGAGCAAGAAAAACTCGAAAAGAAAAAGAAAGAAGAAGAAGAAGGCACCTATCAGCCTAAAGTTCTACAGCGCAAAGTAGCCGTGCCCAAAGCGTTAAAAACTTCTGAGGCTATAGATGGTGTAATTGATCAGCTAACAGAGCTAAAGCAAGAGCTGCAAGACTACGATGAGCTGGATGTCAGCTTTGAACTATCGGACGGTAAACAAGGCGATTAGGATAATTAATAATGGCATTTGATCAAGCAACTCGTAATCGCCTACAAAAATTTGTGGGTGATGCCCGCAAACTACTCAGTGACGAGTTCACCCAGCAATTACAAAATACCTATGGCCTAGATCCTGTCACAGGTGGGGTTGCAGAGTTAAGTAATCTACCTGCACTAAGCCCTAGTGAGCAGCAAACCGCGCAGCTACTGCGAGACACTTTGGAGCATTACTTAGCCGCTAGTCATAAGACTGATCCACATAAAGATAAAGCCTTGGTTACAGCTGCTCTAGATCGTATCGTGCGAGAGCAGGCTTTTACTGTACTCAATCGCCTTGCAGCATTACGTATGGCCGAGGCTCGTCAGTTTGTCATGGAGTCCATTAGCCAAGGGTATCAATCAAAAGGCTTTCAGCTGTACCAGCGCATCGCGGGCAGCAGCCTGGGTGAAACTGGTCAAGCTTATCAGCACTACCTGTTTAGTGTGTTTGACGAATTGAGTTTAGATTTGGCGGTGTTGTTTGATCGCTATTCAAGCCAGGGCCGCTTGTTTCCTCGTGAAACGGTATTGCTAGAATTGTTGGATTTAATTAATCATGCCGAGCTGGATATGCTCTGGGGTGAGGATGAAACCGTTGGTTGGATTTATCAGTACTTCAATTCTAAAGAAGAACGCAAAAAAATGCGTGATGAATCGCAAGCTCCACGTAACAGCCGTGAGCTTGCGGTACGTAATCAGTTTTTTACTCCACGTTATGTCGTAGAGTTTTTAACCGATAATACCTTAGGCCGTATCTGGTATGAGATGACTAAAGGCAAAACTTCCTTAGTCGATAGCTGCGAATATTTAGTGCGTAGACCAAACGAAGTTTTCTTAGAGGAAGGCGAGGCTGCACCAGAACAAGAAAATGAAACGGCCGCTGATCTCAGCCGAGAAGAACTGCTACAACAAATAGTGCACATCCAACACAGGCCATTAAAAGACCCCCGCGATATAAAAATGCTAGACCCAGCCTGTGGCTCTATGCATTTTGGTCTCTATGCTTTTGATCTCTTTGAGCGGATTTACTCGGAAGCTTGGGATATTGAAGCGGATAAAGGTAGAGAGATATTCTTTATTGAAGAGGGCGCTATGCCAAAGGATGCACTTCAGGAGGCCTATCCATCAAAAGTGCATTTTTTAGCTGATGTGCCGCGCTTAATTATTGAGCACAATATCCATGGCGTGGATATCGACCCCCGCGCTGCACAAATAGCAGGCCTATCACTATGGCTTCGCGCACAAAAATCATGGTCTGACAATACTGTTAAGCCCAGTCATCGCCCGCAAATTCAACGCTCTAATATTGTTTGTGCAGAGCCAATGCCGGGTGAGACGCAACTGCTTAAAGAGTTCACAAGTCAAATTCAACCTCGTGTGCTCGGCCAGCTTGTGGAAGAGATCTTCGAGAAAATGCAGTTAGCAGGTGAGGCTGGGACACTTCTGAAAATTGAAGAGGAAATTAAGACTGCTATTGATGATGCTAAATCTCAAAAAGACCAAAATATACTTGAAGTCCAAGGTGGCCTTTTTGGTGATAACAAATGGGAAGTGCGTGAGGGTAAACGCTATTACAATTTTGGTGACGTAAGTGATGATTTTTGGGGACAAGCAGCGGATTTGATTCTTGCTGAACTTGAGCGATACTCAGAAACGGCATCAGGTCAAGGTGGCGGTCAAAAGCGTTTATTTTCTGCCGACGCTGCTAGAGGGTTTGCTTTTATTAACCTCTGCCGCAAGCGATTTGACGTAGTGTTAATGAACCCGCCTTTTGGAGATGGTACGCAGGAATTATTAAAATACCTAAAAGCAAAAAAGTCTTACCTTGCCAAAGATTTGGCTGTTGCATTTGTTGAGAGGTCAAACGAAATAATTTGCGATAGAGGTGCCGTTGGCGCAATTACAACGCGAACAATATTTTATTTGGAATCCTTTGATGAGTGGCGGAGAGAAAACTTTCTCAAAGATATCAAGCTCAGGTCTTTCATTGATTTTGGGATGGGTGTTCTTGATGCGGTTGTTGAGACTGCTGCGTTTGTATGTTTTAAGGGTGCTAGCACCCAAAAGGCTATGTTCATTGAAGCGGACAGATTGAACTTCGAGCAATCTATCAAAGGCGTAGTTCGAGATCAAACGACATGTAGATATGTGAGCTTAGATTTTTTCTCATCGTTAGTTTCTAGTCCATTCGCATATAAGATACCCCCTCAGTTGATTGATTTGACCTCAAGAAGTGTTGCTTATGAAGACAATGCCGGTGTTGTCAAGCAAGGATTGGGGACTTCAGATGATTTCCGATTTGTTCGACTGCATTGGGAGATCAAAGATGAAAGTAAGTGGACTTGGTATGCTAAGGGCGGAAGCTCCTCGGGCTTCTATTCGCAACAACACTTGAAGGTCAATTTTGAAAACTCTGGAGCAGAGCTTTGGTCCAATTTAAGTTCTGCTGGTAATGTTAGGTCTAATGTATGGATGCTAAAAGATACTGTTGAAAAATATTTTTATAAGCCGGGTTTAACATTTACATATAGGAGTAAGATTTTTGCTCCAGAAGTGTTGCCGAAAGGATCTATTTTTGGTGTTACAGGAATGTCAATATTTCCAGTCAATGAGACCGATCTATTCAAGCATCTAGCGTGGTTTAATTCTTCAGTTGTAAATTTTATGATTCTTAATACAGCAGAGAGATATGAGCCATTATTTCAAGCTGGTAAGATAAATAAAACCCCTTGGGTCGATTTTCATGGAGAAGATATTGGGCTCCTTGCACGAGATGTTGTGTACCTGAAAATGAAAATCGATGCTATCGACCTGGCGTCTCCATATTTTTCTGGTTTAGGGTTAAATTCGAAGTCATCATTAGAAGTCGGATACAAACAGTATTGCGATGTTGTTATGGCTGACGAAATTATGATTAAGGATAAGGTGGCGGAAATAGATGGGCACCTACTCGATCTATATCAAATTTTGGGAGAAGACAGAAAGCAAATTGAATCCGATATAGCTGAGCGTAGGAACAATTTTAATAGTGATAACTCATTTGGCAGTTATAATGACTACTGCTCAAGTATTATTGAGTGCGCGGTGGGTATCGTATTTGGAAGGTTCTCAAAAGATACGCTCACGAAAAATCCAGAAAAGTTGGCAGAATGTGACCCCTTTGCCGAGCTACCTTCAGTTCAGCCGGCGGTAAGAGTCGGTAACGAAGTGTGTGATTTTCCAATTTTTGAAAGCACTGAATTGGCAGGTAAGGTCACCTGCCATCTAGAAGAGAAATTTCCGATTCATTCAGGATTAATAATTACTGATTTATGTGAAGCTTTAAAAGTTTCGAGTTTGGATGAGTATTTTACAGTCGCTATGAAATATTTTGAAGGCCATCTGAAGCGTTTCAGTAAGAGCCGCCGACAAGCACCGATATATTGGCCTCTCCAATCCCCTACCGGTAAATATACTTTGTGGATTAACTATTTATGTGTAGACGCTCAGACACTTTATAGATGTGTAAATGACTATATAGAACCAAAATATCAACGTGTTGCTGCTGACTTGGATGCAGAAAGAAATAGAGTCGAGAGGAACGATGATGTAATTTCTGAGTTGGAATTGTTTCTTGATGAGTTAGTTGATTTAAAAGATGAAATACTGTCTGTCTCGAAATCCTGGTATCCAGATTTGAATGATGGGGTGCAACTCAATGCTGCGCCCTTGTGGAAGTTAATTAAGCATAAGCCTTGGCAAAAGAAGCTCAGAAAGACATGGGGCGAGCTAGAAGAGGGGAAATATGACTGGTCACGTATGGCATATAACTTTTGGACAGAACGTGTATTAAGGAAGTGCCATGACGATAGAAGTATGGCGATCACGCATGGAGTTGCAGCCGATCTTTGGGAGGAGGTTGAAGTATCTGAAGGGAAAAGAAATAAAACAAAGTTAGTTTGGCAATCCAAAGATATGAGCGAAGTAGAACTTGATACCTTTATCCAAAATAAGATCATAAAAGGATAAGTTGCTGACATGAATGTTGAACAATACATCTCTAAGCTAGTTTTCGCAAAGCGACTTGATCAACACGTATTAGTTGTTTACGACGATGCATATCGTTATCTCGATATCTGTTTATCGATGGCTTCAGAGACTGTGTCTGTGGTTGATGCCACAGGATCTAGCATCGAAAGCCGTGAATTAGCTTCAGAGGACTTGATCACATTTGGTCAGGGTGGAAAAAAGCTTCTAATTTATGTGCCTTCAGCTGCTCCGGTGACTGATGAGGATAAGCAGAAAGATCCTTTCAGTATTTATGGTGCCTGTGGTGAAGTCTTCCCGAATGGTGATGGTGATAGTTATTTAAGCTTGTGTTTAAAGGCTAAGCCGGATCATCAGACTGAAGTGCGTAAAGCCTTTGAGCAAGACCCAAACCCCAGCTTTGCGGTGATCAATGGCATTGGTGGTGGTTTGCAATGGCCTGCTTTACGGGCGCTTCTTAAGGTTGAATCTTCTCCTGAAATTGTTAGTGCTCTAATGGTGCCAGATGATAAGCAAAAGGCGGAGTTAAACGGCAGTGAAGCCTGGGCGGCTGAAGCTAAGCAGCTCTTTGACCAGGTGTTGGGTTTAACGCTCACCACCCGAGGTAAGAAATGGAAGAGTATTAGCGAAGAGCTTTGGCGTTTTGTCTTATTCAGTGAGTTTGTATTCGATCTTCCCGGTGAATTGCCGGCAAGTTTAGAAAATGTACCCAAAGCGAATTCTGCTGCGAAACCGATTATTGAAAACTTGTGTGATGGGTTACGCCAAGACCTGCGTAAGCAGGAAGATTACATTCAGTACGCTGAGCAGGTCGAGCGAGATTTAAACCTCGAGCAGGTTTGCCAGTGTGTTGATGACTTGGGTGCGAGAGATACCTTCCCCTTTGAAGAGCGCACATTCTTACAAGTGGCGATCAAAGCGATTGAACGCAATGACCTTGAGGGGCTTAACGATATTCTTTCACAGCGTAAGGCTTCTATTTGGAGTAATCGAGGTGAGAACGGAACCCAGTGGGATTTAGTCGCAGCTGCTAAGAGCCTGATTGAATCCTGCAACGATTTATTGCGGGAATTACCTGATCACAGCGCCAGCCAAGCAGCTTTACTGGATTACTACCTCGCAAGTTTACGTGAGGCTGATCGTTTACAGCGTGAGTTTGAGCAGGCGGTAACTGATTATTGGGATGCCCAGGGTTTGTTATCACCCGTAATCGATAACGCTCGCCAGGAGTACCGTAAACTAGCTGAGAAAGTACAGATTCTCTTTACAAAACAATTAGTAGACACCGGCTGGCCACCCCAAGGACGTTTGTACAATGCCGACGTATTCGATGAGGTGGTTGCACCTAAACTGCAAGCCAGTGGTCAGCGCGTCGCATACTTGATGGTGGATGCTTTACGTTTTGAACTAGGTCTTGAGCTGGAAAAGCAGCTCAAGGATGAATTCGAGATTACGCTAAAACCTGCTTACGCTTGCCTACCGAGTATCACCTTAGTGGGTATGGCCAGCCTTTTGCCTGGCGCCGGGAAAGAGCTGTCTATTAAAAAGGGCGACTCTGGCATGGTACCCATGTTGGGTGATGCACCTGTAGGAACAGTGCCGCAGCGTATGGGCGTATTTGAAAAGCGCTTTGGCAGTCGCTTTGCCGAAATGCGAGCGGATGACTTTATCGACAACAATCACAAATTCGATAAGTCGGTAGAGTTGGCGGTATTGCGCAGTGTAGAAATCGATACCCAATTCGAGAATACGCCTAAAACTGCCCCTAGCGTTATTCTGCGTGAATTAAAGAACTTACGTGTAGCCATCAGTATGCTGCAAAACCAAGGCTTTAATCAGGTAGTGATTGCTACCGACCACGGCTTCTTTATGAACCGCCAGGCCACTGAGGGTGATGTATGCCCCAAGCCTGCCGGTGATTGGTACCTCACCCACGAGCGTATTGCTTTGGGTAGTGGCAACGCTGACCAGCACCATTTTGTGATGCCTGCTAATCAGGCTGGAATTAAAGGTGATTACAGTCAGTTAGCTGGGCCTAGTACGATGGCAGCGTACAGCCGAGGAAAGCTCTATTTTCATGGCGGCGCATCTTTACAGGAGTGTGTGGTACCAGTAATGGAAGTGAGGTTGAAAGGCAAGGCCAAAGCCACTCAGCAAACTGTCGTAACACTCAGTTATAAGAAAGATGCTAAAGCCATTACCTCTCGTCGCCCAATTGTCGAACTCTCGGTGACTAGCGATGACTTATTTGCCCAAACAGAAATTTTGCTAGAGGCACATAACGAAGCTGGGGATGTAATTGGCGAGGCGAAGATTGGTGGAGTGGTAAATGCTGCAACACGAACAGTCAGCTTACAGCCCGGTGATAGCCAGAAAGTGACCATCATTATGGATGACGACTTTGAGGGTGCCTTTATCATCAAAGCCCTTAACCCAAACACCTTGGCAGAATTCACTCAACTCAAACTTAAAACCAACTATTTGGATATGTAACTTATGGACGCACTAGACGAGAAGTTACTCGAACATTTTGAAGGTAAGGCAGTAAGAAAGGATCTCTTACACCGTATCAAAAAAGGCACCAACGTACCGACGTTTGTCTTGGAGTTCTTGTTGGCGCGTTTCTGTGCCAGTGATGATGAAGATGAAATTCAAGAAGGCTTAAGTGCCGTGCTTGAAACACTCAACGACAATTACGTGCGCCCAGATGAAGCCAATGCAGCGCAATCCAAAGTTGCCACCAAAGGTAAGCATAAGTTTATCGACAAAGTGCATGTGCGTTATGTAGAGAAAGAAAAGCGCCACTGGGCCAGCCTGGAGAACTTCAATTCACAACGAATAGCCATTGGTGAAAAGTTCTATAAAAACAATGACCGCTTACTTGAAGGTGGTATCTGGGCAGAGGTAACGCTATGCCACAATGAAATTGAAGAAGATGATTATGCCTTCTATATCGAAGACCTTCGACCCATTCAGCTAAGCCGTTTCGACTACGACGCTTATTGTGAAAAGCGAGCACAGTACAGCCGGGATGATTGGCTAGATATTGTGATGCGATCAGTAGGCCTGGAACCAACTAAACTTACAAAGCGTGTTAAGTTTCACTTCCTGGCGCGTTTGGCCTCTCTGGTAGAAGCGAACTACAACTTTATCGAGCTTGGTCCACGGGGTACAGGTAAGTCCTATTTCTACAGTGAGTTTTCAC
>Ga0209534_10006342_pt1 | contig 10287 bp, 6 predicted proteins | sample COG_07_FD_184751 | JGI IMG/M metagenome (GOLD analysis project Ga0209534, IMG submission 184751) | Pelagic Microbial community sample from North Sea - COGITO 998_met_07 (SPAdes) (version 2) | ecosystem: Environmental > Aquatic > Marine > Neritic zone/Coastal water | place: Helgoland, sampling... | reverse complement strand
CCCAGCATATAGTTTAGCTTCTGAAAATATGAATAATCAAACAATTCTAAAGAACGCAATTAAAGCCTACGACGAGAAGGATTGGGCTCAAGCCAAGGAATTGCTAATTCCCTTAAATAATGAAAGTTTTCAACCAGAAACCATATTATTTTTACTAGGAAATATAGAGTGCCAACTTGAAAATTTCTCTGATTCCTTAAAGTATCTGGAAATTCTGGAGCAACTGCAACACGAACCAATCTCTGTTTTAAGGCTACTAATATTATGTTATGACAGGTTAGGAGACCGGAATAATGTTAATTCCAGGTTCAGGAGATTGACTCAGCTTACCGAGCTCTCACCTTCTGAAATTGATTTGTACTCCCAAACTTTGATGAAACAAGGAAGATGGGCAGAATCGGATAATATTATTGAAATGTATTCAAAAACTTGTGCTTATAGAGGTTATTCACAAGAAACTTTTTTTTCAAAAGATCGACCCCATATCTTCATAAATACCTTACCCAAGAGTGGCTCTGTCTACATTCAAAACTCTCTGGCAAAAGGATTGGACCTCAAGTTGGTTTATGGAACAGAAATTAGCGGTGGTGCCTTCCCCGATCAAATGTTGGTCCAAAAAACAGGCTACCGTTTTTTAGGGTCTGGCGTAGTTATGCAAAATCATATTCCAGCAAACAAGATGAACCTTGCTCTACTATGCCAATACTATCCCAAATTAGTTCTGCATGTTCGCGATCCTAGGCAAGCTCTTATTTCTTGGACACACCATACGATTAAAGACTGGGATGCATGGAATTTCCAGGTTTACAAGCATACACTCGAATTACCACAAAATTACCTTGATCTGAATTTGAGTAAAAAATTTGATATTATGATAAATAAATGGTTTCCTTTAATGTTGGGCTGGCTTGAAAACTGGAAACAAGCACTAGTGCAAAACAGATTTGAATTAGATATTCTTGTAACTCGGCAGGAGGATCTAAAAGAAAACAAAAAAGATTTTTTCCAAAAAATTCTTACTTTCTATGATATACCGTTTGAAAAATTAAAACTTCCACATGGTCCGGTTGAAGGAAAACAACACTTCAGAAAGGGAAGCACCAACGAATGGCAAGAGGTTTTGACTTCCAAGCAAATCAATAAGTTAAACAATAACTGTCCTCCCTCTCTGTTCGAATATTTTAACTGGTCTATCTAATAAGCAATATTAACAAACGATCTTGACCAATGACAAAAAAATGTAATCTGGGCGATTCAAGTACTATTAAGGAAAAAATATCTTTTGGTCATCAACCGATGACTCACATATTGAACACAACCACAGACAAAGATAATTGCCCTCGCGTTCCGATCAGGTTGGGTCTTTGTGAACGTTGCGGTTTAGTCCAATTACTGGACTCACCAATTATAAATGAGACATATGACGACTACTACCCAAGTTCATGGAAAACTCAGGCTCACATATCCGACGAGATCCGTGTTATAAAGAATGTACTTAAAACAAGTCGTGACGCTATGATCCTAGAAATCGGTAGCAATGATGGTAATTTTCTAAAAGAACTGCGTACTGAAGGATTTAGGAACCTTGTTGGAATAGAACCGGCACAAGGTCCTAGAGAAATTGCACTGAAGGAAGAAATTGAAACATTTCCTCAATTCATGTCCCCGGATTTTGCGGAACGATTGATAAAAGAAAAAGGTGTGTTTGATCTCATAATCATCCGTCAAGTTGCAGAACACATTCCCGACTTAGAGGAATTAGCGTTATCCCTAAACATCCTGATGAGGGATGGAGCACACATCCTGATAGAAGTACCTGATTTTGACTCGATGCTTGCAAACCTAGATTACACCGCCATGTGGGAGCAGCATTTAAACTACTTTACCAATGATTCTCTCTGCAGATTCCTGAACAGTGCAGGCATCCGTCCGATTAAAACCGAAAACTACAATTTTAGCGGAGGTTGCCTCGTCATTTATGGGGAAAAAACTTGTGTACCACGGTCAGTTCCTCCCATCTCAAACATCCCAGCATCTGTAAAGGCTTTCTTTGATACATGGGGAACATTTAAAGAAGAGCTTAAGGCACTGTTGGAACAATATAAAGGCTCTATAATCGTTTACGGAGTCGGTTGCCGCTCAATACCTCTTCTGAGATACGCAAACCTATTATCCATGGTTGACCATGTTGTGGATGACAACTCGGAAAAACAGGATAAAGTGATTCCTGGTACAAGCCTAATCGTACAGTCTTCAGAATCTTTAATTACAATTGACCCAGGATTAATTCTGCTAGGAGTGAACGCGGAAAATGAGGATAAAGTGTTTACAAAAAATCATGAGATCTTTACCAGACATAAAGCAATATATTCGTTAAACCCTCCCAGCTCAAAACTCCCTCCATTCTGGCTCAAAATGGTCTCCATCTTTTGTAATGATTAAGATTTCTTTTTCATTCCCTGAGAGTAAGGAAATCCATTAATATGAACCCCACTGACCTGACCGCAGTAACCCGCTTTTTTGAACAGGCCAATCAAGGTGATCACGGTGCAATATCTCAATCTGAAGCCATCTTTCTCATCAATAAACTAGTGGCAGCACAGCCCAAAAATATATTGGAAATTGGTTGTGCCACTGGCTTTTCCACAGTGCTAATGACCAGATTCGCAAAACAGCTCAAAGCAGAGCAGATTATATCCATAGACTTGTTGCCTCATTTTTATGGTAACCAAGAAAAAGAAGTTGGTTTTTTAACCAAGGAGTTCCTAAACCCTGAAGAGGAAAAAATCTTAACGATTTTGTCGCCTTTCACTTCTTATGATCTTCCGCAAATTACACCAAATAAAAATTTCGATTTTGTATTTATAGATGGATCTCATCAACACCCTTGGCCAACTTTAGATATGATCGCTATTCTTCCACACATTTCAAAAAATGCAACTGTAGTCCATCATGACCTTAATCTTTATAAACGAAAAAGATGCATGCATGACTTAGGTCCCAAGTATATTTTTGACCAGTTTGATCTTTCTGAAAAAGACATACTTGAAGGGAAAAACCCTAATATTTTCTCTTTGAATCTAACTATGTATTATAAAGAGTATACCACTAGACTTATCGATTCACTTTGTATTCCCTGGTCATTAAGAAATCGCCCCCCTGCTAAACTAATGTTTCAAATAGGACACTACATTGAAAAATACTGGTCTGATACAGAATTATATCATTGGTATTGCTTTTCTTTAGAACGATATTACTAACAGCAGCACAATAAATAAGATCAAAATAGCTTTATTTGGTGCTAGTCGACTTGGTTTACAAGCGATGTGCGAATTATCGGATAGCCATGAAATAATTGCATTCATTGATAACTCCGATACAAAAATTGGAACTAAACAAAATGGAATTCCAATTGTATCTCCGAAAGACATTCCATCTTTAGGCATAAAACAATTATACATAACAAGTTGTTACAATAAAGATATACATGCACAACTCAGGGTGATGAATATCTCCCCAAAAATTCAAATTATAGATTATAATGTTAGGGTGAATCAAATAATTAGTAATTTTAGTAAATTAGAATTACCCAAAAGCCATATGGAATTTGCAAAATTGATGGCAGACTTACGACATGATAACATATCACAGTCCATGCAAATTGATAGAATATCTATGTTACATCCTGAAGCACTTGATGTTATAATGTTTTTTGCATCTAAAGTAGCCGGTGGTATTTTAGAAATTGGAACATACATAGGTGCTGCAAGTATTGCATTAGGGTACGCGAAAAAGTACCTTAATAAAAATATCTCTCAATTCACTTCCGTAGAAGTTGGAGGGAAACATTTAAACCATCCATTTATTCCCTCTAAAGACATACTTCAAGATTTCGAGAAAAATACAAAGAACTATGAAGTTAGAGATTCGATAGACCTAGTCATCGGGAAATCAAGCGATGCCAAAGTAAAACAAGAAATTGCTTCAAACTTCAAAGAGAGTTCAATCAAACTTTTAATCATCGATTCTGACGGAGGTATTGATGATGTAATGCAATCTTTTTTTAAATTTTTAAGTGAAGATTGCTATTTAATATTAGATGATTATGCGGTTAGAAATAACGATAAGTCAAAGCGAGTAACAAAATTATTGGATAATTGGTCTAGATCAGGGTGTGTAAAACCGTTCGGAGTAGCAGGCTACGGAACATGGGTGGGGCAGATAAATCACAGCAATATGAAAAATTCGATTAAGTCTGGATTAATTTGAAAAAAATCAAAATTCTTTTGTTCGGTGCAAGTAAGGCTGGCGTAAAAGCAATTAATAATACCTCGTCGAAAGTAGAGGTCATTGGATTTCTGGATAACAATCCGCAAAAGTGGAATACCACATTAAACCACAAAAACGTCTATTCTTCAAATGATCTTAATAAGCTAGACTATGACTTCATTGTAATCACTAGCATGTATGTTTCCCAGATCTATGAACAGCTTTCTAACCTGAAAATTGATCCGGAAAAAATTTTAACCGGAATCGATGAAAAACCAAATGAAGAACCGTTTCCTTGGGATGCGGTTTTTTTTATTATCTCTGGTTTAATCGTGCTTCCAGTCATTCTGACATTGATCCTTTAGTTATGTGCGGAATCGCTGGCATTTTTAACTGTAATTATAAGTTCAATCGAGAGGAGTTGAAACAAAGCCTGATCGAAATGACCGATCAAGTAATCCATCGTGGACCTGATGACTATGGTTATTGGATCTCAAATGACTTACGGTGCGGTCTTGGTCATCGTCGCTTGAGCATTATTGACCTATCATATAACGGAAAGCAGCCGATGAAAAATGACAGGTATGTCATTACCTTCAATGGTGAGATTTACAACTACAAGGATTTAAAGCGTGAACTCCAGCAACTAGGAGTTGAATTCAAAACACAAACGGACACAGAGGTTTTACTTGAAGCATATACTCGGTGGGGAAAAGATTGTTTAATCAAATTCGATGGCATGTTTGCTTTTGCCATTTATGACAAGCAGCTAAAACAATTATTTCTAGCTCGCGATGCTTTTGGCGAAAAACCTCTTTATTACTCATATTTAAATGGAAGTATCGTCTTTGGCTCGGAACTTAAACAAATTTCAGGACTTCCTCATTTCAACTCTTCCACTGACGCTAATTTGATAGCTGAGTACCTTTGCCTTCAATACATCGATCAAGACAGAACTATTTATAAGAATGCCTACAAACTTAAACCAGGCCACTATATTGAATTCAAATCGGATGCCCCAAAGGAGCAAATTCAATTCTTCAGCTTTGAACCGAAGGATAATGAAGCAGCACCAGTATTGATCGATGATCTCGCAGATGAACTGGAAGATCTCTTAATAAAATCCCTTAAGCGGAGACTGATTGCAGATGTGCCTTTAGGTGCCTTTCTCTCTGGAGGAGTAGACTCTTCCCTTGTGGTTGCCCTAATCACAAAAAAACTGAATATTCCACTTAAAACCTTCTCAATTGGCTTCGAAAATAGTGACAAAAGCGAACACATGTATGCCAGACAAATGGCTTCTCACTTCAGCACAGAGCACTACGAGAAACTTTTGCCAACCAATGACCTTCCTGAAGTATCTAAAATCGGTTCTTTTATTGATGACTTAAATGCAGATACCTCTTTGTTACCTACATACAAGCTCTGTGAATTTGCCAAGAAAAATGTAACAGTAGCGATTTCTGGAGACGGAGCTGATGAACTGTTCGGGGGGTACAGTCGGTATCAAAGAGCACTCACTGAATCAAGGTCAAATCCGCTTGAAATCGGGAAAAAATATTACTCCAAAGAAATCCTCATTTTTAATGAAAATGAAGCGATTCATGCACTCGATTATCCTAGTGACGATTTCAAGAATCACTTGCAAGAGCTTAGAAAAGAATTAGTGACAAACTCCATATATAGTGCAGTACGCAAAACGGATACTGATCACTACATGCCTGGTGCCGTCTTGGCCAAAGTGGATAGAATGAGTATGGCTCATGCGCTGGAAGTGAGAACTCCCTTTTTGAATGTTGAGATTAGTCGTTTTTGTGAGAAATTGCCCAATTCGATGCTTTTCGATAGTTCTCGCGGAAAAATATTACTGAAGCACCTAGCCTCCAGATACATTCCAAAAAATTGTTTAGAAAGAAGTAAATCTGGTTTTGGAGCGCAAATCAATGAGGAGGCTCGAAAAAAATTGTTAATGGAAACCCAGGAATTTTTTAAGGATCAAGAAACAAACTTGATACTTAAGAGTATCTTCAAGTCTTCCTTTCTTGAAAATGCAGGATTGAAAAAATTAGGATATAAGAATTTGTGGGCGTTGAATTTGCTATTCAGTTATATCAAACACAACCCATTTCACTTTCCAATTTTGGTTCAGAGTGAACTCCAAATAGAAATATTACAATATTGCATTCAATCACAAAATTCAAAAGTAATCATAACTAATGACTATGCACCAGATTGGTATTCCCAAATACCAAGTATTTCAGATATATTTTGCCTAGGTCATAGTGGTCACATAGATCCCAAAATACACACAGTCGACCTTTCCTTTTTTAATGGAAGTAGCCAATTGGAATCAGCATTGAATCAATATAATATCCAAAAGGCTTCTCTTATTCTTTTATGTCCTCTGCCCTATCAGATTTCAATTTTATCTACGCATTTAGTTTCTGAAGTTGAGGAAATTATGATCGTTGAAAGCAATAAATTATGTAAGTGGAAGGAGGAAAAACAGACAGGCAAAGGCAAAGGAGCTATTCATATTAATCCTCATAAACGAAAAGCAAATCATGCATTGCTATTCGATCATCAAAAACAGGAACTGAAATCATTTGGCAATAAATGGACTCAACTAAAAAAAGCATTCAGACACGACTTCTCGATCAATTTAAGTCAAAAAGAAAAACGGGAGAATTTGTTTTTCTGTAAATATACTCTGTTTCGTAAAGATACACCCCAAAGAAGTATTCGGCTCATATATGAGCTTTACCTTCACAGTAGGTTTAAAAAATCTGAACATACATGGTTTAAACAACTATTTTCCGAGATCAAAGCATCTAAAAAACACAAAGTATCTTCCAAGCCAAAAAAGGTTCTCCTCGTTATCGACACACTCGTAATGGGAGGAGCAGAACGACAAATCATTAACCTAGCAAAATACCTCAAAAGAGCAAAATTAGATGTCAAAATCGCAACTACATTAAATCATACTTCACCCTGCAAATCCTATCTGCAAAAGTTAGCTAATGAAGGTATTGCACACATCAATCCGGATTACAGTGGACTCAGTATTAATACTCAGATTAAGGACACAAAACAAATTGCTTTAATGGCACAAATGCCAAAATTCCTTAAGCATAAAGTTTGGTTTCTATATCAAGTCCTGAATTCATTTAAACCCGATGTAGTTCATTCCTTCTTGGATTACTCAAATATTGTTACCGCCTATGCATGCTTTATAAGTGGTCACCCTCGAGTCCTAATATCTTTCAGAAACCAAAACCCACAAAATCTTAATTTGGGAAAAAGCTGGTATAAAAAGTACTATAAGAGAATTGCACCAGTTGACTCAATCCAACTAACGGCTAATTCCGTCTCCGGAGCAAAAGACTATAGAAAATGGTTGAACTTATCATCCAAAGATATCCACATCACCCAAAATCTGTTCGACTTTGAAGATTGCAACTTTGAATCTGAAGAAATCGGTAAGATCAGAAAAGATTTAAATATGGATTTGGATCAGAAAGTGGTGGGAGGTGTATTCCGAATGACCCCTCAAAAGGAACCTATTGATTTTGTAAAAGTAATCAATAAAGTAGTCATTCGAATACCTAACCTCAAAGTAATTCTAGTTGGTTCAGGTATATTAAAAATTAAAGTTCAACAAAAAATAAAAACTCTGGGTCTTGAAAGTCACTTTATATTCTTGGATCAACATCCAAATATTTTGGCATTATATTCTATCATGGATGTGTTCCTACTCACCTCCTCATATGAAGGAACTCCCAATGTACTGATTGAGGCACTTGCAAATAGTACGCCTGTTGTTTCAACAGATGTGGGTGGTGTTCCTGAGTTAGTTAAACACGGACACAATGGTCTGCTTGCAAAACCTCATGATATCGAGACTCTAGCCTCACACTGTGTTAAATTATTAAACTCAACGGAATTAATGAATAAGTTCTCTAGTGCTGGTCGTCAACTTGTTGAAGATGAGTATTGTCCAGAAAAACGAATTGACGAGTTACTTACTTTGTATGGGACAAATTAAGGTCTTACACATACTTCCCAAAATAACTTCTGGGGGGGGAAGTCATTCGCCACTAAATGTAGTTTCTAACTCAAATAAAAAAGAAGATTTCAACCACATCTTTCTCTCCCTGGAAAAAGGAACCGATGACATTTTAGATAAATTTATTTCGAAGGGATTTGAGGTAATAGATAATCCAACTGAAGAACATCTTTATGAAGAAATTGAACGAGCAGACATTGTACAAATTGAGTGGTGGAATTCACCAATTACTTGTAATTTTCTTTCCAAAAAACTCCCAGCCAACCGTCTTTTGGTATGGTCACATGTAACTGGCAATATACCTCCTCACATAATCACACCTCAACTAATTCAAGGTTCTGATCATCTTTGTGTTTGCACACCCCACTCACTAGAAATTCCTTACTTAAAGAACAGGGAAAACATCAGTTTTATTCATAGTCCGGCAGATTTTAATCGACTAACGGGATTTCAAAAAAGAAAACACAAGGGATTTAGTATTGGGTATATCGGAACGATTGATTACTCAAAATTGCCTAAGAAGTTTATTTCACTTTGTGATAAAATATCCATCCCCAACGCCCACTTCATCGTTTGTGGAAATGGACGCTCTTTAGCAGATATTAAGAAGCTTGCTTCTGCTAGCACTCATACCTTTGAGTTTCCTGGTCATGTCGGAAATATCAAAGATTATTTGGAACAAATGGATGTGTACGGTTACCCTCTTAACAAAAAAACATTTGCCGCCGCAGAACAAAATTTACAGGAAGCAATGTGGGTGGGTTTACCTATTGTCACAAACCCATATGGTGGAGTACAGCATCTCATAAAGCATAACAAAACCGGTCTCTTGGTTGAAAGTAATCAAGACTACATCAGTGTAATCGAATATCTCTACAAACATCCTGAAGAAAGAGAACGACTGGGTAAGAACGCTGCAGCTCATGCACGCAAGCACTTTACTCCGGAAATTTCCGCCGACAAGTTTGAGAATCTTTACAAAAGGATGATGAAAAGTCCTAAGACATCCAAAGAACCAATTTACAGATTAAGTGCAGAGTCTCATTCAATAGGTGCCAAACTGCTTATCGAATCCATCGAAGATTTCGGTAAAGCCCTTCGCTTATCGATGAAAAATACCCTCGACTCGGATGTGCTTCGGGCAGATCAAGAAATAGCCAAGTCTGAAGACCTTTTTCACCAAGGTTGCATCGTTCAGTTTCTTCATGCCTACCCTACCGACCCTTGGCTTAACTTTTGGAATGGATTGATCGAGTATGAAAGACAAAACTTCCCTGATGCTCATGACTATTGGTCACTAGCAATTCGATACGGCATCAAATGCGACAGGGCTTTTTATTATTTGGCGAATGTGGCAGATTTTGAGGAGCAAGAAGAACTGCGTAATAAACTGCTTCGACTCAGGAATATTTATGATGAAAAAATTTCTGTAAAACAGAGTAATAGTTCATCATCTCCATGGGAAAATCTCTCGAATATCTGTGCGAGTAATACTGCTAAAGATGGAATAGAGGACTTAAGGCAAAGGGTTAAAAGAAATCCTAGAATTATTTCTCCCGAACTCTGTCTATCAGAACAAATTAAGCACGCTTTAGAAAAGACTGGAAAAAGACCTGTTTTTCTCTGGGGAGCTGGAGTTACTGGACAAAAAGTAAAGAAAGCAATGGATTTACTAAAGGAGTTCCCCCAAGGTTTCATTGACCGCTCGGAGAAAATCGACGATCAAGTTCTCGGACTTCCTGTGTTCAGCCCGGAGATTTTAGAAGGAGGTGAATCCGCATTCGTTCTTATTTGCACGATGCATTACCGTCAAGTTTCGGAAAGCCTGGAAAAGCTTGGCTTAAAACCAACGAAAGACTTTCTTGCTCTACACGTCCCATAGTATGCCTCCACAAGACACGGATGCCTCCAAGGGGCTGCTTTACCGCCTCTGGGACTCTCTTTCAATCGAG
>Ga0209534_10006341_pt1 | contig 10287 bp, 6 predicted proteins | sample COG_07_FD_184751 | JGI IMG/M metagenome (GOLD analysis project Ga0209534, IMG submission 184751) | Pelagic Microbial community sample from North Sea - COGITO 998_met_07 (SPAdes) (version 2) | ecosystem: Environmental > Aquatic > Marine > Neritic zone/Coastal water | place: Helgoland, sampling... | reverse complement strand
CCTTTGCTAAAGAAATTCTTAGTTTTGCGAACCCTTTTTCATTAATAAAAAGCTTTAAAGGAATGATCGTTAGCCCAGAGTTTTTCACCTCCTTTTCGAGTTTTTTGAGTTCCTTTTTATTGAGTAATAACTTCCGTTCAGCTTTGGGTGCATGATTGTAATGATTTCCAAAATCATACTCTTGAATCGTCATATTAATCACAAAAAGTTCACCTTTTAAATTAAATTCACAAAAACTTTCCGTAATAGATGCTTTGCTCTCACGAATCGATTTGATTTCGGTCCCTGTTAGTACAATACCAGCAACATACGTATCCAAGAGTTCATACGTAAACCGTGCTTTTTTATTTAGTATATTAACAGATTTTTTCATCAGTTGTCAAAATTAAGCAAAATATTATTCGATGGCTAAGAGTTGATGAATAATCTCTCAAGAATTGATAATATTTATGATGTATTGGGTTGTGTAATTAGATACTTTTAGTTGTATTGTTTTTTATTTTGATGATTCTAACAGTTTAACTTAAATACACTAACAATAAAAAGCAATGCTATTCTATTGAAAAGAATTTGCATTGCTTTTTAACTAACTAACCAACACTTGTATGACGAATTTGAAACAAAATTGTTACATATTTATTGATTTTGTTGAAACGGGGCTTTCTTTTCAGATTTATTATTTAATTTTGAAGACTGAAAATGTAGGTTATTTAAATGCCTCAATTTTTATCAAAACCTAAAAATAAAATATATGGGAATTTTCGATTCTTTATTTAAATCTGAAACTAAAGACTCCAACTGGCCAGGAGAACAATTAGAAGTTTTAGACCAATTGGATGCTATAGTTAATACATCATTAACTACACCTCAATTGATTTTTAAGCATTCGACCCGTTGTAGTATTAGTCGGTTTGTGCTTGCAGATTTCATGAGTCATTTCACTTATTCATCAGAAGAGTTTGGAGCCCATTATCTCGACTTATTAAATCACCGAGACATCTCTAATGCAATTGCCGAACGTTTTGATATACAACACCAATCGCCGCAATTGATTGTTATCAAAGAAGGAAAAGCAATTGCTCACGCGTCCCATGAAGGGATTAATGACTTACAGCTGAGCGATTTTTTATAAGTCTTTAAATACCGAGTTCTTTAAAAAGCTCAATTAGTTTTTTGCTGGAAGGGCGAGGAGCGTCTGCATCCACAATATTTCCATTGAAATCAATTAATATAAATCTAGGAATACCACTCACTTTGTAATCTTGAACAAATTTAGCTTCCCAGCCAGTGCCAGTAAATAATTGAACACCTGTCAATTCTTTTTGAGTAACCATAGTTTTCCAAGCGGAGTGTGCTTTTTCCATTGTTCCGCTACGACGTGCATCGTCCACTGAAATACTAATAAATTCAATATTTTTGCCGTGGTATTTTGATTCTATTTTTTTTAGAAATGGGATTTCAACCTTACAAGGTCCACACCAAGTTGCCCAAATATCAATATACACATACTTTCCTTTGAAGTCGCTCAAAGAAGTTGTACCCCCTTTATGGTTTTCGTAATTTGAGAATGTAGGAGACATGGTTCCTTTTGCCAAAACCTTGCGCATTTCAAGTTTTCCCATGAAATAATTTTTATAACTTTTTTGCAAGGTTTTAAAATCTCTATCCTGGTTTTCAAAGTAAGCGGCATCAAGTTGATTGTAACTATTTTTCAAAGAATCGTACGCAACTTCTAGCTTGTCAAATGTTTTTGAAAATTCAGCTTTACTGCTCTCAAAAAGATCTTCAGATAAATAAGCTTCTTGAAGCAAACTGTTGGCTACCATAAAATTACTTCGATCTGCATCGTCACCTTCAAATTTTAAAGTTTCATCAAACGCTTTTGTGTCTAGAGTAAATGAAATGACATTATCCTTTTTTAAATAAACATTTCCAACTTCATTGCCATCGGAAAAACGATAAAACCCTTCTTCTAAGTGTAGTGTATCACTAAAAGTTCCATTGTCGTTAACTTTGATTTCTTTTGTGTAGCCACTTCTGTTGCTAATAGTTATTTTTTTAAATTCATTGGCATTGGAGATTGTTCCAGAAAGGGTTGCGTAGTCTTTAGGAGTTTTTGAACAAGACCCTAATAATAGAAGGATTGAAAATAGTGTGAGGATAGATTTCATTTGTATAATTTTAAAAAATTTATTGATAAGCAAGTTCCCAAAAATAAGTTAATCGTCATAAAAAATTAATAAATTAACAATTATTTGCATATTTATTTAGGAATGATCAAATTTGAGAAATATAAATAAGATATAGATGCATATTATAAGTTCCAAGCCATTAAGTTTAGCAACCCTCAGAACCTTGGTGTTTGAAGGCTCAGAGATTGTACTTTCAGATGAAGTGGTTCAAAAAATTCAAGAGTGTCGAGATTATTTAGATCAAAAAATTGCGGCAACTTCTGATCCAATTTATGGTATCAATACAGGGTTTGGTTCTTTATGTGATGTGAGAATTCACTCAGAAAACCTCACAAAATTACAAGAAAATTTAGTACGATCTCATGCTTGTGGTACTGGAGCACTTGTTCCTAAGTCAATCATAAAATTGATGCTTTTATTAAAAATTAAGTCGTTGAGTTTTGGCCATAGTGGGGTTCAGTTAGAAACTGTGAACCGTTTGGTTTCATTCTACAATAATGATATTTTACCTGTCATATATACCCAAGGATCTTTAGGTGCTTCTGGAGACCTTGCACCTTTAGCACATTTGGCGTTGCCACTTATTGGTGAAGGAATGGTTTGGTATAAAGGGATCCAAACTCCTACTTCTGAGGTTTTATCTGCGTTTGATTGGACGCCGATTGTACTTCAATCCAAAGAAGGACTGGCATTATTAAATGGTACACAATTTATGACTGCCTATGGTGTCCACTCATTGCTAAAATCTTTTAAATTATCTTATATGGCAGACCTTGTAGGAGCGATGTCACTTGATGCCTACGATGGACGATTAGAGCCCTTTAATCCCTTGGTGCATTTCGTACGACCTCACAACGGACAGATAAAAACAGCGAATCGTATCTTGAGTTTTTTGGAAAATAGCGAATTAATGAAGCAATCTAAAAAACACGTTCAAGATCCCTATTCGTTTCGATGTATGCCGCAAGTACATGGTGCTACAAAAGATACGCTGATGTTTGTGAAAAATACGTTTATTACCGAAATAAATGCAGTGACCGATAATCCAAATATATTCACTAAAAATGATGAAATTATTTCAGGTGGAAATTTTCATGGACAGCCTCTAGCTTTTGGTTTTGATTTTCTAAAAATTGCTATGGCTGAGTTGGGTAATATTTCTGAAAGAAGAACGTATCAGTTGGTTTCAGGTTTGCGAGAGTTGCCATCTTTTTTGGTTGAAAAGTCAGGTTTAAACTCTGGGTTTATGATTCCACAATATACGGCAGCAAGTATTGTGAGTGCCAACAAGCAATTAGCCACTCCTGCAAGTGTTGATTCAATTGTATCTTCAAATGGTCAAGAAGATCATGTGAGTATGGGAGCCAATGCGGCTACTCAGGCCTATCAAATTTTAGAAAATGTAGAACGAATTTTAGCAATTGAATTACTAAATGCTTCTCAAGCATTGTTTTTTAGAGATCAAAAAACATCTCCATTTTTAACAGCAATTCTATCTAGTTTTAGAGCTGATATCCCTAAAGTAACAGAAGACAGAATACTTCATGATGACATCAAAAAGGCGATCAAGTTTATCCAAACCCTTGAGTTAGAGAACGACGTCTTGTTTGATTAAAATCTAAAAAAAAGCCTCACATTTTGCGAGGCTTATTCTTAAGATTCTTTCGTCTCTTTAGGCGATATTATTTTGATGTCTAATTTAGTGTCGTCTTTGCCAAGGTCTAATGATATAGTATCCCCTTCATGCGCATTGGATTTAATAATTTCCTCAGCCAGTGCATCTTCAACATACTTTTGAATGGCACGTTTTAGTGGACGGGCACCATACTGCTTGTCAAATCCTTTTTCAGCAATAAAACTTTTTGCTTTCTTACTTAATTTTAAAGTGTACCCCAATTCTGAAATACGTTTTAGAAGTTTTTCAAGTTCTATATCAATAATTTTGTCAATATCTTCTTTTTCTAAGTTATTAAACACAACTACATCGTCTATTCTATTTAAAAATTCTGGAGCAAATGCTTTCTTAAGAGCATTTTCAATTACGGATCGAGCATTAGAACTTTCTTGAGATTTTTGGGCGGAAGTTCCAAACCCAACTCCTGAACCAAAATCCTTCAATTTTCGAGCTCCAATATTAGAAGTCATTATAATGATCGTGTTACTAAAATCAATTTTTCGACCCAAGCTATCTGTTAAAAACCCATCATCAAGAACTTGAAGAAGCATGTTAAACACATCTGGATGGGCTTTTTCAATTTCATCTAAAAGAACGACAGCGTAAGGTTTACGACGAATTTTTTCGGTGAGTTGTCCACCTTCTTCGTAGCCAACATAGCCAGGAGGTGCGCCAACTAATCTTGAAATAGCAAATTTTTCCATGTATTCACTCATGTCAATTCTTACGAGGGAATCTTCACTATCAAACAATTCTCTGGCGAGTACTTTGGCAAGCTGTGTTTTACCAACACCTGTTTGTCCTAAAAATATAAATGACCCAATAGGCTTATTGGGGTCTTTAAGTCCGGCACGATTCCTCTGAATGGCTTTTACAACCTTAGAAACAGCCTCGTCTTGCCCAATTACTTTTCCATTAATGAGCTCTGGAAGTTTGGATAGTTTATTGCTTTCTTTTTGTGCAATACGGTTCACAGGAATACTGGTCATCATAGAAACCACTTCAGCTACATTTTCTTCGGTGACTAGAATTCTATTTAACTTAGACTCTGTTTCCCATTTTTCTTGTGCTTCTGTAAGGCTCTTTTCTAGACGTTTCTCATCATCTCTTAGTTTGGCAGCTTCTTCGTATTTTTGCTTTTTTACTACAGAGTTTTTAGTCGCTTTTACTTCTTCTAACTGAGCTTCTAATTCTACAATTTGGTCGGGTACATCAATATTTGTGATATGGACTCTTGATCCTGCCTCGTCCAATGCGTCAATTGCTTTGTCTGGTAAAAAACGATCGGTCATATAACGATTTGTTAATTTAACACAAGCCTCAATAGCTTCATCTGTATAATCAACATTGTGATGATCTTCGTATTTGTTTTTAATGTTATTTAATATTTCAATCGTTTCACTGACAGAGGTTGGTTCTACAATGACCTTTTGAAAACGGCGTTCAAGTGCACCATCTTTTTCTATGTGCTGTCTGTATTCATCAAGTGTTGTAGCTCCGACACATTGCAATTCGCCCCGAGCCAATGCAGGTTTAAACATATTAGAGGCATCTAAACTTCCTGTGGCGCCACCGGCACCAACAATTGTATGAATTTCGTCGATAAATAAAATAATATCATCATTTTTTTCTAACTCGTTCATGACCGCTTTCATGCGTTCTTCAAATTGTCCACGGTATTTAGTTCCAGCTACAATACTCGCCAAGTCTAAAGTAACCACACGTTTATTAAATAAAATTCGGGATACTTTTCGTTTTATAATTCTAATGGCTAAGCCTTCAGCGATGGCAGATTTGCCAACGCCAGGTTCTCCAATGAGTAGAGGATTGTTTTTCTTTCGGCGGCTTAATATTTGTGATACGCGTTGAATCTCTTTTTCACGTCCTACAACGGGATCTAATTTTCCTTGTTCTGCCATAGCGGTAAGGTCTCTTCCAAAGTTATCTAAAACAGGTGTCTTTGATTTTTTTAATCCTTTCTGAGGGCTACTTTGACTAAAAGAACTGTCTTTGTTTTCGTCTTTGGGTAGGTCTTCACTAGGAAAAGAAGCGGCTTTTGGAGTCTCGTTGTATTCGTCGTCGTTTGTGATCATATATTTAAATTGTTCTTTAACGCTATCGTAGTCCACTTTTAACTTATTTAAAAGCTTTGTTGTCGGATCGTTTTCGTTTCTTAAAACACACAAAAGTAAATGTGCGGTATTGATAGATTTACTTTGAAAAAGTTTTGCTTCTAAAAAAGTTGTTTTTAAAGCTCTTTCTGCTTGACGAGTCAAGTGCAGGTTTTTTTTCTCATTGGAGGCTATGACAATGTTGGGGTTAGAAGGGCTTAATATTTCTACTTTACGACGCAAATGACTAAGGTCAACATCTAAAGCATTTAAAATATCAATTGCTTTACCGTTGCCATCTCTAAGCAATCCAAGCATAAGATGCTCTGTACCAATAAAATCGTGACCTAGACGTAATGCTTCTTCTTTACTAAAAGAAATAACGTCTTTAACTCTGGGGGAAAAATTATCATCCATAAATATACTTTGGTTAAAATTACAAATTCAAAGGCACTAAATCAAAAACTATACCTTATTTATTTTTCGATTATACAAATGATAGTAAAAACTAATTAAAATCAAAATTTTTAACAGTCTATTTATCAACCAATTTGCTTCTTAAAATTGTTGATAAATTTGATTAAAAAAGTCATTAAAACTCACTTTATAATAATTTGAAAAGTAGTATATTAGCTAGGTTAATAAATAAACAAAAACATAGAGTAGCATGATAGAAGGAGAAAAGTTAATCCCTATTAATATAGAAGATGAAATGAAGTCAGCTTACATCGATTATTCGATGTCTGTAATAGTGTCTCGTGCACTTCCTGACGTGAGGGATGGATTAAAACCTGTGCATCGCAGGGTATTGTTTGGAATGCATGAACTTGGTGTTAGGTCAAATACGGCTCATAAAAAATCAGCAAGAATTGTTGGAGAGGTTTTAGGTAAGTACCACCCACATGGAGATACCTCAGTTTATGACGCAATGGTTCGTATGGCGCAAGAATGGAGTTTGCGATATATGTTGGTTGATGGACAAGGGAATTTTGGTTCTATTGATGGTGACAGTCCCGCAGCAATGCGTTACACAGAAGCCAGAATGCGAAAAATATCTGAAGATATGTTGGCGGATATTGACAAGGAAACCGTTGATCATAAGTTAAATTTTGATGATACACTTCAAGAGCCTACGGTGCTGCCAACTCGAATTCCGGGTCTGTTAGTCAATGGTGCTTCAGGAATTGCTGTAGGAATGGCAACCAATATGCCCCCTCACAACCTTTCGGAAGTAGTCGATGGAATTACAGCATACATAGATAACACAGATATCGAAATTGACGAGTTAATTACACATGTCAAAGCACCTGATTTTCCTACCGGAGGAATTATTTATGGCTATGATGGAGTAAGAGAGGCGTTCAAAACAGGGCGTGGCCGTATCGTTATGCGTGGTAAAGCCATTATAGAAGAGGTTAATGGACGTGAGTGTATTATCGTTACCGAAATCCCATACCAAGTCAATAAAGCAGATATGATTAAGAAAACTGCTGATTTGGTAAATGATAAAAAGATGGAAGGCATTTCTACGATTCGTGACGAATCTGATAGAAATGGAATGCGCATCGTTTATGTATTAAAAAGAGATGCTATTCCTAACATTGTTTTGAATAAACTTTACAAATACACAGCCCTTCAATCTTCTTTTAGTGTTAATAATATTGCTTTAGTCAACGGACGTCCAGAAATGTTGAATCTAAAGGATATGATTCACCATTTTGTAGAGCATCGCCATGAAGTGGTGGTACGTCGTACAACTTATGAACTCAGAAAAGCCGAAGAACGCGCCCACATTTTAGAAGGTTTGATCATTGCTTCAGATAATATCGATGAAGTTATTGCAATTATTAGAAGTTGTTCAAATGCTGAGGAAGCTCGTGAAAAGTTAATTGAACGTTTTAAACTGAGCGAAGTACAATCAAAAGCGATTGTTGAAATGCGATTAAGACAATTAACAGGTTTAGAACAAGATAAATTACGAGGAGAGTATGACGATATCATGAAAACCATTCAAGAATTGAAAGATATTCTTGATAAAAAAGAGCGTCGTATGCAAATTATCAAAGATGAACTTATTGTTGTTAAAGATAAGTATGGAGATGAGCGTCGATCTGTGATCGAATATGCAGGAGGTGATTTGTCGATAGAAGATATGATTCCAAACGAGCAGGTGGTGATTACGATTTCGCATGCAGGTTATATCAAACGTACATCATTGACAGAGTATCGAACTCAAAATAGAGGAGGTGTTGGACAAAAAGCATCCACGACTCGTAACGAAGATTTCTTAGAGCATTTATTTGTAGGAACCAACCACCAATACATGTTGTTTTTTACTCAAAAAGGAAAATGTTTTTGGATGCGGGTTTATGAAATTCCAGAAGGCAGTAAAACTTCTAAGGGACGAGCTATTCAAAACCTAATAAACATAGAACAAGATGATAAAGTCAAAGCTTTTATTTGTACACAAGATTTAAAAGACGAAGACTATACAAATTCGCACTATGTAATTATGGCCACCAAAAAAGGACAGGTTAAGAAAACATCTTTAGAGCAATACTCCAGACCAAGAACTAATGGAATTAATGCTATTACTATCAAAGAAGATGATGAGTTATTAGAGGCAAAACTAACTACTGGAGAAAGTCAAGTAATGTTAGCGTTAAAATCTGGTAAAGCCATTCGATTTGAAGAAGCTAAAACCCGTCCTATGGGTCGTGGAGCTTCAGGAGTTCGAGGAATTACACTCTCGAATACTGCAGATGAGGTCATTGGGATGATTGCTGTTGACGATATGGAAAGCAATATCCTTGTCGTTTCTGAAAATGGGTATGGAAAACGCTCAAGTTTAGAAGATTACAGAATTACAAATAGAGGCGGTAAAGGAGTGAAAACAATTTCAATCACTGATAAAACAGGAAATTTAGTATCTATCAAAAATGTAACCGATGAAGATGATTTAATGATCATTAATAAATCAGGAGTTGCAATCCGATTGGCCGTAGAAAACTTAAGAGTAATGGGGCGTGCTACACAAGGAGTTCGTTTGATCAACCTTAAAGGAAACGATTCCATCGCTGCCGTTGCAAAAGTCATGCGCGAAGATGAAGAAGATATTGAAGCCATTGATGGTTTGGTAGAAGAAGGTGGCGAAGAAGCAAACACAACTGAAGCAGGGGACACAACTATTGATACCCAAGAAGAAGAATAACTAACAATACTAACTATTAAAACTTAAAATACGATGAAAAAACATTTTGTATTTGTAATATCACTAACCTTAAGTTTCTCTGCTTTTGCTCAAAAGAAAGAAATTAAAACAGCTACCAAAGAGATAGCTAAAGGGAATTACGAAAAAGCAGGTTTGGCACTTGATGCAGCCGAAGCTCTTTTGGGTTCTATGGATGAAAAGTACAAGAGTCAATACTACTTACAGAGAAGTATATACCTTTTAAATAGTGGTGAGCCAGACTTTAATACAGTCGAGAAATCCATTGAAACGCTAAAGATGGCAACTGCACCAGCGCAAGCGCAAGGAGTAAAGGACCAAACACAAAATTTAAAAGCACATTTGGTAAACAAAGGAAGCTCGCTTTTGAAAACAAATGATTACAAAACTTCTTCAGATTATTTTGAAAGTGCTTATAAATTGTCTTCAAACGATACTGTTTATTTGTTTTATGCAGCTTCTACAGCAGTCAATGCTAAAATGTACGATCGCTCTCTAGCGATGTATGAGGAATTGAGGAGTTTAGGGTATACAGGAATCGAAAAAAATTACCTAGCTACAAACGTAGAAACACAAGTTGAAGAAATGTTTGGGAGTAAAGTACTTAGAGATGTTTCGGTGAAATCAAAATCACACATTAAACCTAAAGACGAAATAACTAAATCTAAATTTCCAGAAATCATTAAAAACATTGCACTTATTTATGTTCAGAATGGTAATAATGAAAAGGCTTTAGAAGCCATGGCTATAGCTAGAGTAGAAGATCCAGACAATCTGGATCTATTGCTAACCGAAGCCAACGTATATTATACAATTGGAGATAATGCAAAATTTAAAGAATTATTGAAAGTCGCCATTGAAAAAGACCCTACAAATCCAGAACTACAATATAACTTAGGAGTTATTTCTGCAGAAACAGATGATTTTGAAAACTCTAAAAAATATTTCCTGAGAGCTATCGAACTAAAACCAGATTATGTTAATGCTTATATAAATGTATCTGCTTTGATTTTAGGTCAAGAAGAGTCTATCCTAGATCAAATGAATAATTTAGGGTCTTCTGCAGCTGATGATCGAAAA
>Ga0209534_10006337_pt1 | contig 10291 bp, 10 predicted proteins | sample COG_07_FD_184751 | JGI IMG/M metagenome (GOLD analysis project Ga0209534, IMG submission 184751) | Pelagic Microbial community sample from North Sea - COGITO 998_met_07 (SPAdes) (version 2) | ecosystem: Environmental > Aquatic > Marine > Neritic zone/Coastal water | place: Helgoland, sampling... | reverse complement strand
TCGATTGTTTGATTAATTGCATCTTTTATATCCGCCGACACATTTTCTGGTGTTATTTTTGATCTTTCCTCAAAAGCCGCTTCGATTATTGTTTGATTATTTGTCATTATGTTAAATTTTATTTATTAAAAAAGCGTATTTTACAGTAAATATAATTAAATAAAGGGCTTGAATTAATAAATTTTATTTTCCTTATAAAGCTTTTCATATTTTTTTGCCTCAACCTGAAGGTCTTCAATTCTATTTTCATTCGACGGATGGGTACTTAAAAATTCAGGAGGCTGAGATTCAGATTGTGCATCCATTTTTCGCCACAGACTGACAGCAGCCATTGGGTTATAACCTGCAAGAGCAGTTAACTCAAGCCCCATATCATCAGCCTCTCTTTCCTGTTCTCTACTATTAGGTAGGGCAAAGAATAATGTGGTCCCCAAAGCCACTCCCTGAAGAATAGCTTGCTTGGACATAAAGCTCCCATCTTGATTGCTAAGAAATATCGCAAATCCTAAGATTCCTACTTGTTGAACTAGTGCAGATGACATCCTTTCTCTCCCATGCTCTCTTAGTGCATGAGCTATCTCATGACCAATAACGGCAGCAAGCTCGTCATCAGTTGCATCTAATTTATTGATAAGACCAGAGTAAACTACAATTTTTCCACCTGGCATGCAAAAGGCATTAATTAACTCACTATCAATAACATTGATTTCCCAATTCCAATCTTGGGCGTCTTCTCTGAAAATGTATGTTTGGTTTATTAAGTTATATGATATCTCTCTTACTCTTTCGACTTGAATGGTATCTGTATTTAAAATACCATCCTTTTTTGCTTCATCAAGAATCTCGGTATAACCACTTTGAGACATATTTAGAGCCATATATTCAGGAAGGATCATCAATTGAATTCGGTCTACGTCTGAATCAGATTTTTTTGTTGTCGAAGTACAGCCAAAGAGAATCGTTAAAATAGTTAGTGCAATATAAATATTTCTTTTATATTTCATTAAAATACAACCTTACTCCCTAGCTCAACGACTCTATTAACGGGTAAGTTAAATTGGTTAGTGATATTTTCTGATGTTCTAAACTGGTAGGAGAAAATAGTTTTTCTAAAGAAATTCATCTCTTTACCTGACCTAATAACTAAACTCTCTTTTCCCACAAAATATGACGTATCCATTGGATCTAAAGAAAAGGTCCCCTTTAAATTTCTTGCGAGGTCCTGAGGTATTTTTGTAAGATCTTTATAGCCATAGTTAAGAATAACTTTATAAAAATTATTTGGGAGTTTCTTAATAGAAATAATATTTTCTCCATTTGCATGGGGGTAGTCCCTAAATTTTACTGACAATAAGATCACTCGCTTGTGAAGAACTTTATTGTGTTTTAAATTATGAAGTAATGAGTGCGGAACACCATCAGGATTTGGGGTTAAGAAAACTGCGGTGCCATCCACTCGTGCTTTTATAATTTTCTTCATTTCTTTAAAAAAATAATCAATCTCCATAGTTTCTTTCTTAGTTTTTTTAAATAAAATTTTTCTACCTTTTTTCCATGTTGAAATTAGAAAGACAAAAATAATCCCAACCAAAAGCGGGAACCATCCACCAGATGGAACTTTAATAATATTTGATAAGAAGAAGACAATATCTATTGTCAAAAAGACAGCTAGAAACGCCAGCGTATATCTCCATTTCCATTTCCATATTTCGTGCATCACAAAACCTGCAAGGATAGTGGCTATTATCATATCAAGGGTAATCGCAATTCCGTAAGCGTTAGCCAGTGCGCTTGAGCTTTGAAAGATAACAACCACACTCATAACTCCAATCATCAACATCCAATTTACTCTTGGCAGATAGATCTGACCCTCCTGGTTTTCGGAGGTGTGGTCAATTCTCATTCGCGGGATAAAGCCAAGCTGCAACGCCTGCCTCGAAACGGAAAATGCTCCGGTAATACATGCCTGAGAAGCAATGACAGTAGCTACTGTCGCCATAATAACGAGCGGGAGTGTCATCCATTCTGGTGCCATGAGATAGAAGGGGTTCTTTATTGCACTTGGATCACTTAAAATCAAAGCACCCTGACCAAAGTAGTTGATTGTTAAGGCCGGAAATACAAAGCTAAACCATGTCACTTTTATTGGGTTTCTTCCAAAATGCCCCATGTCAGCGTAAAGAGATTCTACCCCGGTAACACATAAAACGACCGCGCCAAGAGTTAGGAATGCTACAGAAAATTGAGATGAAAAAAAATTGAATGCATAAATAGGATTTAGTGCTAACAATACGGATGGCTCTTGAATAATGTTATAAACACCAAGCATCGATAATATTAGAAACCATACAAGCATAACTGGCCCAAACATAAAACCTACCGCACCGGTACCTTTACTCTGTGTCCAGAATAATCCAAAGATAATAATGAGCGTGATGGGCACAATATATTCACTAAAAGCAGGCGTTATTAGTTCGATACCTTCTATTGCGGAAATGACTGATATTGCGGGTGTGATCATGGCATCTGCATAAAACATGGCTGCGCCTAACATACCAATAGAGACAATTATTAATTTCTTTCTTTTGGTTTTTGCATTTCGAGTGGCAAGGGAGAGCAATGCCATAATACCGCCTTCCCCATTATTATTTGCTCGCATAATAAAGAGAATATACTTAATTGAAACAATTGAAATTAAGGACCAAAAAATAAGTGACAAAATGCCCAACATATTTGAATTGTTGAGCGTTAGTATATTGTTGTTTATCGCAAAAATTTCTTTTATTGCATAGAGCGGGCTTGTTCCGATATCCCCAAACACAACTCCAAGGGCGCCTAAACAAAGTACTAAAAACTTTGAATCCTGATTATTTTTTTTATCCATTTGTTTTATCAGTTACTGACGTGGTTACTAGTCCATAATGTAATTTAATTTTAATCTTATCATTCAAAGAAATTTTCTCCACATTTGTAATAGCCTTATTTTTTTCATTGAAAGCTATAGCATATCCTCTTGATAATATCTCATTAGGGTTCAATAAGATTAAGCTTTGTTCCAATGATTCAACTTTATTTTGACATGACTCTAGATACCTTAGCATTGAAGTTTGAATTCTTTTTGATAGGTTATCAACGAGTATTTTTTGAGTTTTTATTTTTTCATGAGGGGACAGCAATCTTTTTTCATATTGGTCAATTTGCTGATATATCTCATGGGTCTTATTTTGCATAATTTGGAAGAGATCTTGTTGAAAAGAGGCAAGATTCTCAAAAAATAAGGACAGCTCACGACTAACCATCTCTGCAGCAGCTGTAGGGGTTGGAGCTCTTAAATCAGCAATAAAATCAGCTATCGTGAAATCTGTTTCATGTCCAATTGCAGAAATTGTCGCTATATTTGAAGAAGCTATTGCTCTAACAACTCTTTCATCATTAAAGGACCATAGGTCTTCAATTGAACCCCCACCGCGAGCTATAATTAATACATCGACCTCGTTTCTTATGTTTGCAACTTGAATGGCATTGATAATATTTTCAATAGATGCAGGGCCTTGAACTTGTGAGGGGTAGATGATGATATTGATGCATCTATTTCGCCTGTTAATTGTAGTGATAATATCTTTGATCACAGCACCACTTTCTGATGAAATGACTCCAATCGTTTTAATAGATTCAGGAATAATTTTTTTATTTTTTTCATCAAATAAACCTTCTTTCTCTAATTTTGTTTTTAACAATTGAAAGGCTTCGAATAGTTCACCCAAGCCAGATTTTTGAATTTTATTTACATTTAATTGGTACTCACCTCTTGCTTCGTAGAGACCAATATTGCAATGTATCTCAACAAGATCACCATCTTTAACTTCCCAATTAACAAAATTATTTTTACCTCGAAACATAGTGCACCTGACTTGGGAGGTATTGTCCTTGATAGTAAAGTACCAATGGCCCGAGCTGGCCTTAGTAAAATTTGATATTTCGCCTTTAATCCAAACCGAATCAAAACTATCTGTCAGAACTTTTTTTACAAGTCGGTTTACTTCGGAGACTGAGAAAATTTTTGGTGAATCAGAAATAAAGTCGTTTATGATAGGAGTATTCAAGATTTTCTCATTTATTGAGTTAATATTATAAGACTTTTACTGAAAATTTTAAATATATGAAATTTAATATATCTTTTAAGGCGATTAATCTTTTAGCTGCATTATTTTCCTTTTTCCTCGTAGTTGTTGCGCTCTATATTCAGGATAGATTTCAATTAGAGCCATGCCCGCTCTGCATTACTCAGAGAATTATTTTTATTGTCGCTGGAGGGGCATTCTTTTTCTTCAGTTTCTTTAACCCTCTGAAGATAGTCAAAATTTTTCATCTGATAGCGTTACTTTTAATCAACATTACGGGAGTAGTTTTTTCCGTGAGACATATTTTAATTCAGAGTAAAATAATTTCTGTTCCAGCAGAGTGCGGCCTAGATCTAGATTATATGTTCGATAGTTTTCCTTTGTCAGAAGCCTTCGAGCTTCTATTCAGGGGAGCTGGTGACTGCTCATCAATTGACTGGACTTTATTCGGCATAACCTTGCCACAATTAGCTTTTCTGAACTACCTATTGTTTATTTTGGTGGCGATTTATATTTATAAAAAATATTAAAAATGAAAAATACACTTGAAGCAACAATTGGAAATACACCCCTAGCAAAAATTAAAAGACTGAGTGACAAAAAATCGGGCGAGATTTATCTAAAGCTAGAGGGTAATAACCCCGCAGGTTCAGTTAAGGATAGACCTGCTTTTTTTATGATAAATCATGCTGAGTTATCTGGAAGGATAAAGCCGGGGGATACACTGATTGAAGCAACATCAGGGAATACCGGTATTGCGTTAGCGATGGTTGCAGCAATGAGAGGATATAAAATGATATTAATAATGCCTGAAAATCAATCAATTGAAAGAAGGCAAACGATGAAGGCTTTTGGCGCAGAGATTATCCTTACCTCTCAGGAAGGAAGTATGGAGTTAGCTCGGGACACCGCACTTGGAATGCAAAAAGAAGGAAGGGGTGTTGTTTTGGATCAGTTTGGTAATACCAATAACCCTAAGGCACATTACGAAGGAACAGGACCAGAAATTTGGCGAGATACAAACAAAAAGGTGACCCACTTTATTTCAAGCATGGGCACAACAGGAACTATCGTGGGTACTTCTAAATTTTTAAAAGAAAAAAATAAGGATATTCAAATTATTGGCGTCCAACCAGAGGAGGGCGCACAAATACCAGGAATTAGGAAGTGGCCAAAAGAGTATTTACCATCAATTTTTTCAGATGAAAATATCGATGAAATTGTAAATGTTTCTCAGAAAAATGCCGAAAATACGGCAAGAAACCTCGCAAAGAATGAGGGAATATTTTCAGGTGCATCAACAGGAGGAGCACTTTTTGTTGCATTGCAAATATCCAAACAAAACCCTAATTCCCATATTGTTTCGATCGCCTGTGATCGGGGGGATAGATATCTTTCAACTGGAATATTTCCTAAATAAATTTTGATTCCAACCCTTATATTTGATTTAGAAACAATCCCTGATATTAAAAGCATTAGGCGACTATACAATTTGGATGAAACCCTGTCTGACTTCGATGTAGTAAATATTGCGAATTTTAAGAGGCGGCAGAAAGTTGGACATGACTTCTTGCCGGTGCACCTTCATCAGGTTGTTGCAATCTCATGCGTACTCAAAACTGATGATAGGTTAGAGGTTTGGACGCTTGGCGATGAAGGAACTGATGAGGCAGGAATCTTAAAACACTTTTTTGAAGGTTTGGATAAATATTCACCAAACTTAGTATCCTGGAACGGGAGTGGCTTCGATTTACCTGTGCTTAATTATCGAATGCTTGCTAACAAAATTTCATCAGAAATTTATTTTGATACCGGTGAAAATCATTCTGAATTTAAATGGAATAATTATATGAGCAGATATCATCGAAGGCACCTCGATCTAATGGATACTTTAGCTATGTTTAATGGGAGAAATAACGCATCATTAAATGAAATCTGTAAGATTTATGGCTTTCCTGGAAAGCTTGATATGGATGGAGGAAAGGTCTGGGAGACATTTTTAAATGGGGACTTAGCATCGATAAGAAATTACTGTGAGACCGACGTTGCCAACACATATTTAGTTTATTTGAGGTACTTATTGTCAAAAAAAGAACTAACATCTAACGCTTATGAGGATGAAATAGATCAATTTAGAAACGCTATTAGCAATTACAAAAAATCCCATTGGGATAATTTTTTAAAAGCATGGGCATGAAATTTGAATTCAAAAATTTTTTAAAAAATATAACCTAGTGTTAAATCTATTACAAAAAATGAGCCTACATTTTTTGTTGGTTTTTTTGTTGCTTGGCTGTGCTGAAAATTTTGATGATGATGAAATTAGATTTGGGATAGCCCAAAAACCCCAACAACTTGACCCAAGATTTCAATCAGATGCTGCATCAAAAAAATTATCCTACCTAATTTATACATCCTTCATATATCTAGACGATGAGTTCCTCCCAAGATCAAATGTCGTTACGTTTAAGAAAAAAAATAACCTTCAATACGCTTTTCAGTTAAAGAAAGACTTACCGAGTTTTAGCGGAGGGAGCACCTTAAATATTAACGATATAATAGCTACCATTTCAAATTTAAAAGATCTTTCCACATCACCGTATTATCAGCAGCTTAAAAATATAAAGTCCATCGAAAAGGTATCAGATAATATTTTTCAAATCCATCTTTTTAAAAATGAACCCAATTTTTTATCACAGCTTAATTTTTTTATTCTTCCTGAAAAATTATTAAATGAAAATCATAACTTTTCTGTTAATCCAGTGGGATCAGGTATTTTCAAAATGATAGAGAGCTCGACAAACATCAAGCTAGTTAGACGCAAGGATGATCAAAGGATTAATCTAATCGAAATTAAAGACCCTACGGTAAGGGTATTAAAGCTAATAAATGGAGAAATAGATTTAATACAAAATGATCTTCCTTTTGAAATGATAAAAGTGATTCAAGATAATAAAAATTTAAATGCGATATCTAGTTTTGGATCAAACGTTTCCTACGTTGGATTTAATTTTAAGGATAAGTACCTTAAAAATATTCAATTTAGGAGGGCGCTATCATTGGCAATAAACCAAAGGGAGATCCTAGAGTTTTTTTTACCAGAAAAATCAAGACTTTCTCAACAAATTCTCCCCCCTGAACATTGGGCCAGTGTAGATATAACAGATGATAATTATGATCCTAATGAGGCAAGAAAATTAATCTCACAGATGGATATAAAAAAACCAATAAAATTGGTTCTAAAGACATCTACTGACCCATTTAGAGTAAAGATTGCAACAATTATCCAAAAACAACTAAAGGATGTTGGTATTGATTTAGAGATAAAGTCATTAGATTGGGGGACTTTCTTCAGGGACATCCAGTCAGGTAATTTTCAGCTATATACATTAACTTGGGTGGGCATCACTAATCCTGATATCTATTTTAAAATTTTTTCCTCAACTCAATTACCTCCAGCAGGGCTGAATAGGGGACAGTATATAAATAAAAGGATGGATCAACATTTATCAGAGGCAATAGAAAAAAATGTTTGGAATAAGGTAATATTAAAAGCTTATCGAGATAAGGGGCTTATTCCATTATGGTATGAGGGTGGATTTGCTGCTTTTAGAAAAAACATTTCAGATTATAAACTTTCATTTGATGGTAGTTGGAATGGATTAGATGGGATTAAAAAAAATTAATAACACATACATCGATGTCTCAATAAAAAAACAGAATTTATCTTTTTTTGATAAAGGCATCCTAATGAAACGCTTTTCAATTTCCACAGCAAAAAGAGGTGTTGGCCAACAAAAGAATAGCTTTAAAACACCTCTAGGAAAGCACATTGTAAGAGCTAAAATAGGGGATACACTTCCTATATTTACGGTTTTTTCAGCTCGAAGGCCAACAAATGAAATTTGGACTGCCGAATCTCATCTATCCGAACCTCAAAAAGATTGGATATTATCAAGAATTATTTGGTTATCAGGGTGTGAGGTGGGCTTTAACCGCTTAGGGGATGTTGATACGATGCAAAGGTATATCTATATCCATGGTACGCCCTATGAGAAAGACCTAGGACACCCATTCTCTGAGGGATGCATTAGAATGGGCAATAGGGATGTCATTGAACTTTTTAATCTTATATCGCTAGGAACTAGTGTCTTTATTAATGAGAATTAATTTTGCTTAAGCTTCTCTTGACAAGTGTTTGCCAAATTTTTGGTATTTTTCTCATAACTTTTTTAATACTTCACCTTATTCCTGGCGACCCTATCTTGGTTATGATGGGGGAGTCGTCTTCATTGGCGGACCAAGAAAAATTAAGAAGTGAGCTAGGTCTAGATAAGTCAATTATTGAACAAATAATCAATTCAATTGGCCAGTTAGCTCAGGGTAATTTTGGGACATCAATCCTATCTAATATGCCAATTAAACCTCAATTACTAGATGCCATGAAGAACACCTACACTCTTGCTTCTTTGGCTTTATGCATTGCCATTTTTTTTGGTTTCATAGGTGGTATTCTGGCAGCCAAATTTCATGGGAGTTATATTGATCGATGCATCACTAACGTTAGTTTATTTTTTATCTCTATCCCTCATTTTTTTCTCGGGCCATTATTAATTTTAATGATGTCTATTTATTTAGGCTTGCTTCCTGTTAGTGGGATGGAGAGTAAGTATGCAATTATTTTGCCAGCCCTGACCCTCGCACTTGGGCTGCTTGCAGTAATTATTAAAATGACAAGAAACTCTATGCTTGAGATTATTAACTCAGATGTAGTTAGAACAGCAAGAGCAAAAGGGTTAGGTGAGTTAGCTATAACATTGCACCATATGTTTAGGTTGGTTTTGATTCCCTTAATTACTATTATCGGTATGCAGTTTGGTTCATTATTGTCAGGGGCAGTTATTACAGAAACTATTTTTAGCTGGGATGGTTTAGGTAGGCTATTAGTTACATCTATCCAAACAAGAGATTATCCAGTAACTCAGGCCTGCATTTTGATTATTGCATCATCATACGTCTTTATAAATTTTTTAACTGAAGTTGCTTATCGGTTTTTAGATCCAAGAATGAGGCATTAAGGATATGAAGCAAACTGCTATAGCGATAATTTTATTTTGGGTTTTCTCGCTTATCTATAAAATTTTGAGTGGCTATGATTCAAGCATTATGCAAGTCGAGGAAATCCTTGCTACCCCAAACTTTACTTACTGGTTTGGTAAGGATGATTTTGGTCGAGATATTTATTTTAGGTTAGTTGATGGATTTATTAATTCATTTCTAATTATTTTTTGCGTTACATTTATCTCTAGCATTTCAGGAATATTTATAGGTGTGCTTTCAGGATACATAGGGGGAAAATTAGATCAGACTATAAAATTTATAACGACCCTTTTTATGTCTTTTCCTGGCATCCTTCTTGCAATTGCATTTGCAGCTATTTTGTCTCCAGGAAAATTAAATTTAATTATTGCCCTTTCTATTGGAGGTTGGGTCGGTTATGCAAGGCTAGCAAGAGCACAAACCTTACTCGTTAAAGAGCAGGATTTTGTGAAGGCATCGCAGTCAATGGGAAGCACAAAATCAAGAACAATTTTTCACCATATCCTACCTGCATTATCAACCCCTATGATTGTGGAGGCCACTTATGCTGTGGCAGGTTTAATTATTGCTGAGGCAAGCCTCTCATTTTTAGGTCTAGGGTTACAGGCACCTGAGGCTTCTTTGGGAGGGATGATGAGAGATAGTGTTCGCTATCTTCTGGCTTCCCCACATTATGCAATAATTGTTGGTGCAAGCATAATGTCTATGGTCTTTGCGATCAATTTTTTTGGAGATTTTCTTCATAAATTTTGGGGTATTAAGGACAACTGAGAATTTATGAGTTTAACTGGAAGAAATTAATATGACATGTCTGATGATTGATGTAGGCTCAACAGAGCTTTCTAATAAAGATGAAGAAAGACTGCAGAACAAATTGGTCGGGGGCGTTATTCTTTTTTCAAGAAACTATAAGAATAAAAAACAAATCAAAGCCCTAACGGCCTCAATTAGGAAAATTAAGAAAAATATCCTTATTGCTGTTGACCATGAAGGTGGGCGGGTACAGAGATTTAGAGAGGAATTTACTGATATTCCAAATATGGCTCTTTTAGGCCAAATTTATGATGAAA
>Ga0209534_10006327_pt1 | contig 10301 bp, 9 predicted proteins | sample COG_07_FD_184751 | JGI IMG/M metagenome (GOLD analysis project Ga0209534, IMG submission 184751) | Pelagic Microbial community sample from North Sea - COGITO 998_met_07 (SPAdes) (version 2) | ecosystem: Environmental > Aquatic > Marine > Neritic zone/Coastal water | place: Helgoland, sampling... | reverse complement strand
CAGCGCGGCCAAAGACGCCGGTTTTCCCCATCAATTGTCAGGAGAAATGGGGCGAGTGACCGGTTTTGAACCGGCGACCTCCAGTGCCACAAACTGGCGCTCTAACCAACTGAGCTACACCCGCCATTAGCATCGTGCCCAGCCTTTCCCTAAAACAAAGAACACCAGCCCGAAACTGGACGCGAACATAATCCAAGCTTTGCCAGCATGCAAGGGGCTTTTACAGGTCTTTTTCCTATGCAAATGAAAGGCCGGTGCCGCTTTTGCGAATGCGGCTTCATCGTGCCGTGATAACCTAGCCTTTTACCGGCCGTCCGGGCTTGAACACGCCGCTTGCCGACGCTATCACCCTGCCATCGGGAGCCAGAACCTCACCTTTGGCAAAAAACACTGTCTTACCGCCGCCTGTCCGCCGCGCTTTGGCAATGGCAAAACTATCTTCTAGCTGCAGTGGTGCGATATATTGCGTTGTCAAAGACAAGGTCAGCCCGGGATACAGCCCCTCAGGTGCAGGCCGGTAGCTGCCGGACATTGCCAATGCCACATCAAGCATGCTGGCATACAGCCCCCCATGAACAAGCCCGAGCGGGTTTAAATGATCATGCGCTAAATCAACCCGAAGCGCCGCCAGACCGTCCTGCCAGTCAAGAATCATGATTCCATTATGATGATTGAACCCGCCGGCTTGGTTCAATTCGTTGATCCGCTGATCTGCATGCGCCTTGATCATGATCCGGCAATCGGAAAATCACGGCCAAGAGCGTAAAATTCAGCGTTTGGACGCATCGAAGTCAGACTTGCCATCCGGTTCGACAGCGCAAATAGGCCGGTAATGGCGGCAATGTCCCAGATATCATCATCGCTGAAACCATGCTGGTGAAGAATTGCAAAATCATCTTCTCCGATATCTTGTGACCGGTTACAGGTTTTGATGGCAAAATCCAGCATCGCCTTTTGCCGGTCAGTGATATCAGCTTTTTTGTAATTGGACGCGATGGCATCGGCGATGGTTGCCGATTTTTCATAGATCCGCAGAATGGCACCATGCGCCACAACGCAGTAAAGACAGTTGTTTTCTGCCGAGGTGGCGACAACAATCATTTCGCGCTCGCCTTTACTGAGGCCAGACTCGCGCCGCATCAATGCCTCATGATAGGCCCAAAACGCGCGCAATTCATCAGGCCGATGTGCCAATACCCAAAACACATTTGGCACAAAGCCCGCCTTTTCTGAAACATCGTAAAATAACTTTTGCAGATCAGCTGGCAAAGCCGCAAGATCCGGAACCGGAAACCGGCTGATGGCATGGGTTGTCATTATGTCCTCATATTCAAGAATAAACGGCAGATGATCAGCGATGAAACACGGCAAAATAGTCAAAGATTACCTCTTAAAAAAATCGCCCGTTTCTTTTTCTTCGTTTGGCCAGGTCAGCATATCTTTGTCTTTCCCCGATCGCAACTATGCCTAAAATTTAGGCAATATGCTTATCGTGAGTGCAGATTCGCCAAAACAAGCACCGAAGCCCGTCACCCAAATTCTGCTGGCCTTGCCTTCGCCCTGCCGTTTGGTCAGAAGGGGGGTAGTATGCGCGGCTATGCGGCAGCTAACCGGTTGGCGCTATCTGATGTACATGGCGGGCGATCGTACTTTAAATGCAGACGCAAGCCCTAACAGAAAAGTGACAGGTTATGAAAAAAATTGAAGCCATTATCAAACCCTTCAAATTGGATGAAGTGAAAGAAGCTTTGCATGATGTTGGGATCCAAGGAATCACTGTTCTTGAAGCCAAGGGATTTGGTCGCCAGAAAGGCCATACCGAGCTTTATCGCGGTGCTGAATATGTCGTCGATTTCCTGCCAAAGGTTAAAATCGAGGTCGTTATTGACGATGCCATGACCGAACGGGTAGTTGACGCCATTCAAAATGCGGCGCAAACAGGCCGAATTGGTGATGGAAAGATTTTCATCTCGACAATTGACGAAGCGATCCGCATCCGCACGGGCGAACGCGGTAGTGACGCGGTATAAGCACCGGTCTCGACCATGCCCAACCCAGACTAAACAGAGTTTAACGATCAAAATTCAAATGACAGATAACGGAAGGATCCCTAAAATGTCTGACGCAACAAAAATCATGGAAATGATTAAAGAACACGACATCACTTTTGTCGATCTGCGCTTCACCGACACGCTTGGTAAAATGCAGCATGTAACCCAGCATATCGACACAATTGATGAAGATGCGCTGAATGAAGGTTTTATGTTTGACGGCTCGTCAATTGCCGGCTGGAAAGCCATCAATGATTCAGACATGACATTGAAGCCTGATCTTTATCGCGCCTACATCGACCCATTCTTTGCCCAGCCAACATTGGCATTGTTCTGCGACGTTCTTGAGCCATCAAGCGGCGAAGCCTATGATCGCGACCCGCGCGGCACCGCCAAGGCGGCGCTTGCGCACATTGAAACTTTGGGCATTGCTGATACCGCTTTTTTCGGTCCTGAAGCCGAGTTCTTCATTTTTGAAGATGTCAAAATCGACGTATCAATGAACCGCGGCCTATACTCAGTCGATAGCGTCGAAGGCCCTTACAACAGCGCCCGCAAATATGGCGAGGGCAACCTTGGCCACCGTCCGGGTGTCAAAGGCGGTTATTTCCCAGTGCCACCAGTCGACTCAGGCCAGGATATCCGGTCTGAAATGGTATCGGTTATGGCCGATATGGGCGTTGCAGTTGAAAAGCATCACCACGAAGTTGCCCCATCGCAGCATGAGCTTGGCATCAAATTCGGCACATTGCTGGAAACCGCTGACAACATGCAGCTTTATAAATACTGCGTTCATCAGGTTGCCCATGCTTATGGCGTAACCGCGACGTTCATGCCAAAGCCAATTTCCGGTGATAACGGATCGGGCATGCATGTTCACCAGTCGCTTTGGTCAGATGGCAAGCCACTTTTTGCTGGTAATCAATATGCCGATCTGTCTGAAACTGCGCTTTACTATATCGGCGGCATCATTAAACACGCCAAGTCACTGAACGCTTTCACCAACCCATCAACCAACAGCTACAAGCGGTTGATCCCAGGTTATGAAGCCCCTGTTCTGTTGGCTTACTCATCACGCAACCGGTCAGCATCATGCCGTATTCCGCATGTGAATTCACCTGCTGGCAAGCGTGTTGAGGTGCGTTTCCCAGATGCGACAGCAAATCCATATTTGTCATTCTCGGCAATGCTGATGGCCGGTGTTGACGGTATTCGCAACAAGATTCACCCTGGTGATGCGATGGATAAGGATCTTTATGATCTGCCGCCTGAAGAATTGTCACAAATCCCAACCGTTTGTGGCTCACTTCGCGAGGCACTTGAGGCATTGAATGAAGATCGCGGCTATCTGACTCAGGGCAATGTGTTTTCTGACGATCAAATCGACGCCTTTATCGAGCTAAAAATGCAAGATGTGATCCGTCTGGAGCACACACCTGCTCCTGTCGAATTTGATATGTATTATTCATATTAAGCGATAGCAAAAGACAATATGAAAGGGCGGGGCTGGTCCCCGCCTTTTTCTTTGCCGCCTCATCTCTGCCGTTTCTGGCATATACTGTTTCTGGCATCTGCTGTTTCTGGTAAACTTTTGGGTATTTTTCCAGTTAATCACAATATATTGGCATTTGAACAACAGATCATTGCTAGATACGGTAGACAGACGCTATCCAAGGCCGATATAGTGGCGCAACGCCGCATTCCGCTGGCGACCGCCTTTAAACCCAATGAGTGATTGATGGCTGATCTATTTGGCAATGCCGCAACAACCGATGATTATGATGCGTCCAATATTGAGGTATTGGAAGGGCTAGAGCCTGTTCGCCATCGTCCGGGAATGTATATTGGCGGCACTGACGACCGCGCCTTGCATCATCTGGCTGCTGAAATTCTCGATAATTCGATGGATGAAGCCGTTGCTGGCCATGCCAACAGGATTGATATTCATCTTGAATCTGCCGACCGATTAACCATTCGCGATAACGGGCGTGGCATGCCAACAGGCAAACATCCAAAATTTCCCGATCAATCCGCCGTTGAAGTCATTATGACAACGCTTCATGCTGGCGGTAAATTTTCGGGCAAAGCCTATACAACCTCGGGCGGTTTGCATGGTGTTGGTGCGTCAGTCGTGAATGCGTTATCAAGCGATTTGATGGTTGAAATTGCGCGTGACAAAATCCTGTTTCAACAGCGATTTTCGCGCGGCAAACCGCTTGGTCCGCTAGTTGAAATTGGCGCCGTCCCCAATCGCCGCGGCACATCAGTTAGCTTTACGCCTGATACTGAAATTTTTGGTGCTGGCGCAAAATTTCGCCCTGCTACGCTGTACCGGATGGCACAATCCAAGGCCTATCTATTTGCCGGTGTTGAAATTCGTTGGCGGTGCGATCCAGCATTGCTTGGCAATGGTGACTCCATTCCGGCCGAGGCCAGCCTGCATTATCCGGGCGGCCTTGCCGATTATCTTACCGATGCGACCACTGATAAAGCCTTGATGATTTCCACTCCTTTTGCCGAAGCGGTAAAGCTTGACGGGCAGAAATTTGAATGGGCCATCACATGGCTTGGCCCGGGTGAAGACGGCTTTTTCCAGAGCTATTGCAACACGGTACCAACGCCATCAGGCGGAACGCATGAGACTGGCTTTCGCCAAGCCATCGTTCGCGGCCTTCGCAGCTTTGGCGATTTGGTTGGCAATAAAAAAGCCGCTGATATCACGGCTGATGATGCGCTTGCTGGCGGAGCGATCATGTTGTCGGTTTTTTTGCGCGATCCGCAATTTCAGGGTCAGACCAAAGACCGCCTTGTCTCGACCGATGCAACCCGCCAAACCGAACAGGCAGTTCGTGACCGGTTTGATCAATGGCTGTCGGCCGATGCTGGTCGTGCAACATTTTTGCTGGATGCCGCGATTGAACGCGCAGATGACCGCAAGCGCCGCAAAAAAGAAAAAGAAGTTGCGCGGAAATCTGCAACAAGACGTCTGCGGCTTCCGGGCAAATTGGCTGATTGTTCATCAAGCGATAATGAAACAACTGAATTATTCTTGGTCGAGGGTGATTCTGCTGGTGGATCGGCAAAACAGGCACGCGACCGAAAAATTCAGGCGGTGTTACCCCTTCGCGGTAAAATCTTGAATGTGGCAAGCGCATCGACCGAAAAATTAAGCGCCAACCAAGAATTATCAGACCTATCTTTGGCATTAGGCGTCAAACCGGGAAAAGATTTCCGGCTTGATGATCTTCGCTATGGCCGGATCATCATCATGACCGATGCCGATGTTGACGGTGCGCATATTGCAGCATTGCTAATGACCTATTTTTACCGTGAAATGCCCCAGCTTGTTGAGGCTGGACGGCTTTATCTGGCCCAGCCGCCGCTCTATCGGCTGACACAAGGCGGTAAAACCGTCTATGCGCTTGATGAAGAACAGCGTGAAGCCAGCATGAAAAACATCTTTGATGGGCGCGGCAAGGTTGAAATCAGCCGCTTTAAGGGGCTTGGAGAAATGCCACCATCACAATTGAAAGAAACAACGATGAGCCCGGCAAGCCGCCGCTTGCTGCAGGTTTCATTGCCACTTCGCGACTCGGTTGGCGCCGATTTGCGGCGTCACACTGACCAGCTGGTTAACACATTAATGGGCAAAAAGGCCGAATTGAGGTTTGGTTATATCCGCGATCATGCTGAAGATGCGCTGGCCAATCTTGATGTATAACCTCTCCCAGATTTCGAGGTTTTCATGCGCCCACAACTAGCACTTCTGCTGATCGGTGTTGGGTTGGTTTTGCAAGGACTGCTATTTTACGGCTTTGCAACACCGCTGACGATCCAGATTTTCCCTGGCGCCAGCGATGAAGCGATTCATGTTGGCATGATCATGCGGCGCGGCCTTGCGGCAATGTCTTTTCTGGCAGGTCTGGTAATTTTTCTGGTTCGCGATGATGGATATCGAACAACAAAACGCGTTTTATTTGGCTGTGGCATTGGATTTGCCGCCATCACTTTGTCACTGATTAAAATTCTCGCCGAAAAGGCCGCGGTTATCCCGCTTCCCGCAATCGCGCTTTATGGCTTTGTCGCGGTCTATGCACTGTATATTGCGGTTCGCAAGCAGAAAACAGCCTAGTCGCTAATCAGCAGCGCGCTCGAACAATGACTCAAGCGCGTTGGTAACGGCCTCGGGCGCTTCGATTGATGACAGATGACCAATGCCATTTAGCAGGCACAATTCGGCCTGCGGCGCAAGACCGGCCATTTCAACCGACAGATTTGGCGGCGTCAAAACATCCAGATTGCCACATAAAACAAGAACTGGGGCGGCAAAGCTGGCCAGCGTGTCGCGCTGGGCGCGCCGACCCATAATCGCGGTTTGCTGTTGGACAAAGCCAATGCGCCCAATATCGGCTGCCATGGCCAGAACATCGGCAACAATAGCGTCATCTTGCAATGCCGCCTCAGATAATAGGCGCGGCATCAAACGGCGTGTGACGCCCTGAAAGCCTTTTTGTTTGGCAAGAGCGATTGCCTGCTGGCGTTGGCGTTGGCTTTCGGCGCTATCTTCGCGACAATTGGTGCTAAGCAATGCCATCGCTGCCATCCGCTGCGGTGCCAGGCGCGCCATTTCCAAAGCTACATAACCACCCATTGACAGGCCAATTGGCACCAATGGACCATCACAAAGATCAAGTGCCGCTAGCGCCATTTCATGAATTGAATCATGGCACGTTGTATCAGCGATGTAACCCTGATGTGGCAGACTGGCGCGCTGTTTGGCAAAAAGCAATTCAGTGCAAAGAAGACCGGGAATAAAAATTGGTGTGAACGACGGCATCAAGGGCTCGATAGGGATGATAGAATGAAAGATTGACCTAAGCAGCTTTACTCTGTATCACCAGCAACGTTGAAAGCCCATAAAAACTTATGGAAATTACGGAAAACTGCTCGTCCGTGGCGTGAAGACATTTCCAGTCAATATTTATAAGGAACTTATCCTTGAAATTTTCAGATCTCGGCCTCAGCGACGAGCTAAGCCGGGCGGTAGCCGATCTAGGTTATACCAGCCCAACACCCATCCAAGAAAAATCTATCCCCATTGTTTTGATGGGCCGCGATATTCTTGGCTCGGCACAGACCGGCACTGGCAAAACTGCCTCATTCACCTTGCCGATGATTGATATTCTGGCCTCAGGCCGCGCCAAGGCACGCCTGCCCCGCTCGCTTATTCTTGCGCCAACGCGAGAATTGGCTGCACAGGTTGCCGATTCTTTCGAAAAATTCAGCTCATACCATAAATTAAGCATGGCATTATTGATCGGCGGCGTCAGCTTTACCGAACAGAATGCAGCGCTCAGCAAGGGTGTTGATGTTCTGATCGCCACGCCGGGTCGGTTGCTGGATCATTTCGAACGCGGCAAAGTGCTGTTGAATGATGTAAAAATTCTGGTGATTGACGAAGCCGACCGGATGCTTGATATGGGCTTTATCCCCGATGTTGAGCGGATCGCTAGCCTGTTACCACGGATGCGCCAAACGCTGTTTTTCTCGGCAACATTGTCTGATGATATTCAAAAGCTTGGCGCAAAATTTGTGATGAATCCAAAGGTCATTGAAGTGGCTCCACCTGCGGCCACAGCCGATACGGTTGCCCAGCATTTGGTTTGGACTGACGTCAAGAAAAAGCGCCAGATTCTCCGCGATATTCTGCGCCATGAAGCGGTTAAGAATGCCGTTATTTTCTGTAATCGTAAACGCGATATCGCCGAATTGATCAAATCACTGACGCGGCATGGTTTCTCGGCTGTTGCCCTTCATGGTGACATGACCCAATCAGCGCGCCTTGAAGCCCTACAGCGTTTCAAAGATGGCGGAGTTCCGCTTATGATTGCCTCAGATGTGGCTGCACGCGGGCTTGATATTGCCGGTCTTAGCCATGTTTTCAATTTTGATGTGCCAAGCCATGCCGAAGATTATGTTCATCGCATTGGCCGGACCGGCCGCGCTGGCAAATCAGGACGTGCCTTCACCATCGGTGCAAGCAAAGATGACATCAAATATATTGGCTTTATTGAAAAGCTGATTGGCAAACCTGTTCCACAAATCACCGTTGTTGATGGCAAGGTTGTTGAATCAGCAGCAAAATCATCTGCGCCAAAACCCCCAATCAGTGATGGTCAGGACATTGCCAAAACCGATGATGGCCAATCAAATACGACCGACGCACCAATAAAAGAGGCTGGTGAAAAACCTGCGTCAAAGGGCCGTGGTCGCGGCAGGAATACCAAGAAAACAGCCGGCAAGCCCACCGAAGCGGATGCGCCAAAAAGTAATGAGGCGCAAAATGATGGGCCAAAACATGATGCGGCTAGCGAAAACCCCGCTAAACCATCAAAGGCAAAATCGGCTGACGGTTCATCTGGCGGCTCTTCATCGACTCAAGCGAAAAAACCAGCACCCAAAACAGCCGCAAAAAACAACAACCGGAATCGTGATGATGAATTGCCATCACCGCCAGATTGTTCGGGCAATACTTTGGCTGAAACAGGCCATGTTCCAGCATTTTTGCGCCGCTAGCATCACGGCAAAACTGCAATTGAATATCGCCTGATCAATGCGTCCGGTCATCGCCGCCGATTATCGTTTTATCAAAATATGCCATATGGCAACATCACCCGCCTTTTACGCGGGTGACGGGCTATCACCCAGCGCCTTATCAATGACCTCACGAAGATCATTTGATTGCGCCTGTTTTTGTATCTTTTGCAAAACCGCCCCCATCTTGGCACGCCGCTCGGGGGCATATTGTGCCATACGGGTCAAAGGCAAAGCCATCCTTGCCGCCAATTGCGGGTTACGCGCATCAATATCAATCAGGCAATCGCCGATAAAATTAAACCCTGATCCATCGTCAGCATAGAAATGCACCGGATTGCCAGTCATAAAGGCACCCAGAACCGACCGCAATTTATTTGGATTATTCGCATCAAATGCAGGATGCGCCATTAATTCGCCAAGCCGCGCAACCGTGCCAGAGACAAACGACATCGATTCCATCATAAACCATTTTTCTATAACAAGCGGGCTGTCCTGCCACCGGTCATGAAACGCCTGCAAAGCAAGGGCACGCACCGGATGATTGCAATGGTTCAAGGCCATTAATGCGCCTTGTGACAGGGTCATGTTCTGGTCATGCACCTGATTTGCAGCGCGTTCAATGGCGGCATTGTCACCAGCAGCAATGGCCAATCCCAACAGCCGGTTTAACAGGGCACGCCCACCATCTGTTTTAGCCATGATGGCCGCATTTTCATCGTTCAGCGCAGATTTGATTTGCGGTGCCAGCATCCGCCCAAGAGCCGTCTCAACCGCCCGTCTTGCATGAAACAGCGCCACTGGATCGGCTGGCGTCATTCGGCTTTCCAGAACCGAAATCGCCGGAAGCGTCAAAAGCCCCGATTTGAACATATCCAGTAAATCTGGATCGGCGAGACTATTGGCATAGGCCTTGGCGAGTGCCGCAATTGCGGTTTCATCAACGCCATATTTCAGATCAACTGCAATTGATAGAATTTGATTGGCAAGAAGCGTTTGCGCCGCATCCCAGCGGTTAAACATATCAGCATCATGCGCCATTAAATGCAGCCGTTCAGATGACGATAAATCATCTTTCAAAATAACCGGTGCTGAAAAATTACGAAGCAAACTCGGCACAATTTTTCCAGTTGATGAGGGAAAAATCGGTTGAAGATGCTTTTTGCCAGTGACCAGAATCACCTGTTCATCAAGATAAAGCGAATCGGCAGACAGCCGAAATGGCACAATCGCCCCATCATCGCCAACAAGCCCAAGACGAACCGGTATCGGCAGCGGCAATCGGGGTGTTTTTGCCATGGTTTCAGGAATATTCTGGGTAAATTCGATGGCAAACGCCTGATCATCATCAATCGCCACGCGGCTGGCGGTCAATTCAGGCGTTCCGGCCTGCGAATACCAGCCAGCAAAGCCCGAAAGATCAACACCATTTGCATCAGCAAGTGCCGCAACAAAATCATCGCACGTTACCGCCGCCCCATCATGGCGTTCAAAATAAAGATCGGTGCCGCGCCGAAACCCATCCTTGCCAAGATAGCCGGCAAGCATGCGAACGACCTCAGCGCCTTTTTCATATACCGTCGCCGTATAAAAATTATTGATCTCACGATAGCTTTCAGGCCGGATCGGGTGCGCTGTCGGGCTGCGGTCTTCGGG
>Ga0209534_10006322_pt1 | contig 10305 bp, 10 predicted proteins | sample COG_07_FD_184751 | JGI IMG/M metagenome (GOLD analysis project Ga0209534, IMG submission 184751) | Pelagic Microbial community sample from North Sea - COGITO 998_met_07 (SPAdes) (version 2) | ecosystem: Environmental > Aquatic > Marine > Neritic zone/Coastal water | place: Helgoland, sampling... | reverse complement strand
TTTCAAGCGTTCCAGAATCACTCAGTGCTCCGTGCTCAAACGGTCCCCATTTAACGGCCCACCGAAATCCACGCGACAAGTTATCATATGTAACCGGCAAATACCCGGCATCATGCAAGGCTTTACTGACATGGCTACCAACATAGCCCGCCCCTCCCGTCACGAGTACCGTGTTTGATTGTCCTGTCATTGCATTATATTTATGTTCGCGTTTCTGGTTTTATGTTGAGCCTTTTTCGCGGTGTACAAATGACCGCTTTCTCAGACACTTCCGGCGGCTCTGAAAATCCATTCAATTGACTAATCACATATAACGGCCGATTTTTCACTTCATTATGAATCCGCCCGATGTAATCAGACATCACGCCTAGAGCAATCAATTGAATGCCACTGAGACAGCCAATAAACAGCACAAGAGACGACCAGCCTTCGACGACATCTGGTGTGAACAGTTTTGCAATGAGCGCAAACCCGGCAATTACAAATGAAAGCACAGCAACGATTACGCCAACCCACAAAACAAAACGCAACGGCGCATTAGAAAACCCTGAGAGACCATCAAGAGCAAGGGACACCAATTTGAAGAAAGAATATTTGCTCTCTCCTGCAAACCGGGCAGGCCTTTCGTAAGGCACGGCAACTTGGCGGAAACCAACCCACGCACACAACCCACGCACGTAACGATTATTTTCACGGAGTTGGTTTAATGCTGTCAATGCCTGACGATCTATCAAACGGAAATCACCCGCATCAACAGGCACATCAACATCACCTACTGCCTTCAATAGCCGGTAATAAACGGATCGCATTGATGTCATAAACCATGATTCATGATCTCGTTTATTGCGCACCGCATAAACAACATCATACCCATCCGACCATTTGCTAATCATCTCAGGTATCAATTCGGGAGGGTCTTGCATATCGGCATCCATCACGACAACAGCATCGCCTTGCGCAAAATCCAAACCAGCCGTCACTGCAACTTGATGGCCAAAGTTACGTGAAAATTGCACCAATCGAACCATATCATTGGACGCCATCTCTTCAGAGATGATCTCCACCGTTCTGTCATGGCTTCCGTCATCTACAAAAACGATTTCATAGGGAATACCGATTGTCCCCATCGTTTCTTTAACACGCCTTAACAATTCCTGGAGATTGCTTTCTTCGTTAAAAACGGGAACGACAATAGATATCATTTGAGATCTCAAAATAGCCTAGAGGGAAATTACAGTTCGCGATTTTTAGGTGCCAGCCCAAGCGAGTCTCGCCAGCATTCATACAATCACTTCTTTAAAAAAATAACATGATCCGCACATTTTTGGCCAGTATTGCGATAGCCGTTCAAAGAACCACCATCAAGCTCACTTATCGGCCCGGATCTAAACTTTTTCTCGAGCATATCTTTCGGCATACCATCTTGATCGCTTTGTGGTTCAGAAAGAAGAAGAGATTCAAAATGCCCATCATTAATCAATCCGCCAACACCGTCTCGTTCGAATTCCAACCCGAGTCGTCTTTCTAATCTATAATTCCAAGATAAAACAATAGGCGGGTCACTCAGATTTATCCAAGGCAACGATGCATACATATTTGGCACGTAAACAGGTAAGGGCATTTTTTGCAGGCACGCTTGTATTGCCGTATGTCGCTCATGCTGTGACTGCAATGATGTGATGCCATTAAATCCAAATAAAACGGTGCTAACGGCAACGGCTGCAGTACCCCAACCTAAAATCATCACATTGACCGTTGTATTCCGAAATACTGTAAAGGAACGGCCTTGCTGTAATGCCTCATCTTCAAAAACAATTTTCAGAAAAACGATGACGGATGCAGCCGCATAAAATGAGAATGCAAAATAATAGTTTTCCGCAGCACCGACTTTTGAAGAGATAAGCAGAACCACTAGAAAAAGCGGCAAAATAGAAATTGCAAAAAACCGCCCGGCTTGGTTGGCCCAAACAGCTCTCCGTATGTCACTTGAAAATATTATCGCGACAAATATCACAGCAAGAGGAAATAATGCTGGCGTCGACTTGATAATAAAATTTTGCAAATTTCTCAGTAAGTGCGCGAAATCAAAACCATAAATAGCAGGCCGAAAAAATATTGTTTCAATATACTCATCTGTTGCAAACACAATGACAGCTGCCACAAAAGCAAAATAGGTAAATGTTAGCAGGATTAATGGTTTTATTTTTAAATGAAATAATAAATACAAACCCACCGCGATCGCCGAGAATACGTCTACTTGCTTAAAGGACCATGCCCCAAACAACATAATCGCAGTTAAAACTACAGCCAAATAAGGGCGCTTCGGAAAGAACTTCCAGAATACGTATACGGCACCAACCTCAAGCACCATGCCCCAGATATCAGAACGAACGGTGACCCCCCAATACCCAACCAAAGGCCCGAACATCAGATAAACAGCAAATGCCAAGCTAAGAATTCGAAGTGGTTTTGATTGAGCATTAGATGTCGCTAAAAAAGCTTTATAAGAAAAAACTACACCAACGATTAAGCCTAAGAACGTCGCGCTTCGCGCAATCGTCGGTAACCATTCATCGTTCGTATTCAGCACACTTTTAACTAGCGCAACATATGTTCCGTAAAATTCATAGAACAACCAGTTAAAAAAGGCGATCGAATATGGAATGCTATATGGGTCATCATAAACAGCCATACCATGCACATACTTCCATATTGCGAACAGAGATTCCTGCTCCCAACCACTTGTTACTACGTGGACAGGGTACGTGAATGACATGGCACCAGAAATACGCACACCCATCAGAATTAAAGATAAGATTACCGTTGTTGCTGCGACAAAAAGCAGCGCGCGTGTAAGCGGCATATTTCCAAATTCTCTAGAATGCAAAACCTATTCCTCTTTGCGCAACACAGCTATCAAGCTGGTGCCTGTCTTGAAATGGGATGAAGCTACGTTATCAATCTGATCGACTATGCGACGGCTTTCGCTGGCAAAGATAGACGTAAGAGCCTTATTTATAGGACTCATTGGCATCGAGAAATCTGACCCACCTTCACCTGCCGATGATTTTTTCAGATTGGCAATAGAACGCATCATACTGATAATGGGGTATAGTCGTGCATTGAAGAACCCCGTCATCCTACATGTCACAGGCAACCCATTCCAAACAGCTTCGAGTTCAGGCTTCTCGTATCTTCGAAAATGATGATTTGCCACGTCATGAGGGCTCCAAAGCGATTTTAATGCCGGGACCGTTATCAGTATATCCGCTCCCTTTGGGGCTAAATGTACAAGATCAGACAAGAATTTTTTGTCATCCTCAACGTGTTCAAGGACATCAAGCAGCGTAAATAGCGTTACTTTACTTGATATATCGCGCAAATCATCGGGCATACGCCCACATCTGAAGTCACATTCTGGAAATTTTTCTGACGCAAGATCAATGGCAATTTGTGATGAATCTATACCAACACATTGAAACTTTTCTTGTTTGAAATGCGCGAGTGAACCACCTGTACCGCAGCCTATATCGACGATAAAGGGTTGCTGAACATTTTGGGAAAGCTTTCTTGCAACATCCGTAATTATTTTTCGGCGCGCAACAAACCACCAATGTTTATCTTCCATCGTCGCATGTACGCGATATAAAGACTCTTCCACGAGAGCAAACCCCATCCTAGCCGTCGACTTCACATGTATAGCCGCTCCATTCACCTGACACAAACGAACCATTCACAGTCTTTTGCTGTCACAAACTACTGCGTTCAGCAGGCGAATTTTAACGAGCCAGGAGCGGACGAAGAGATTCGAACCCTCGACTTCAACCTTGGCAAAGCCGCCAACCAAAACATAAAACGTTAGATATCAATCACTTGTTCGGATGCTGTCGCACGCTAAACCGGAACAAAAGAGAATAATCGGGATTAAAACCGAATAGTCGGGGCACGATTTTGTCACGCTATGCTTTATGGAGGATGTCCGGACAGCCTAGTTCGTAGACACTCCGTTCACGCTATCTGTTGTTGGTCCGGTGTCGACACGCCCGTCCTTCATAAAATCGGCCTCATCGCGACGGGCAAGCTCGGCCTCCAGTTCGCCAACTCGGCGTTCCAGCGCCGCAATACGTTCCGGGGCAACGCGAAATCCCCTGTAAAGATGGCGAACCGCATGGGTGCCGCCGATCAGACCGAGCCAGGTATTCATCGCCGCATAACGGAGCCCCGTTACGATCTTCGCACTTCGTTGTGGATCAAGTGCCGCGACACCCCAGCCCAGCACTGTCAATGCGCCGAGCCAGATGGTGAAGCCCGCTGCATCGCCCGTCGCCAGCAACGCAATGCCCGGCACAATTAGGATCGCGAGCGACAGCCACACCCGACGCTTTCCTTCATATTCAGGCAGGTCGAACACGCGCCGACGCTTCGGGTCGGTGCGCGCGAGATGGATCAGCGCGGCAAGACTGACGGTGAGGGCGGCAACGATGATGAGTGCGTACATCTTTTATCTCACCATCCCGGACGCGGCTCCGACCATTCCATACACAACCATCGTCATCCCAAACTTGATTTGGAATCCGTAAAGTCCCGGCATGGCGGTCATGGGTCCTGAATCAATTTCAGGCCGACGGTTGCAGAAGATGTGCCTCACGCCGCCGCCGCCGTCTCAGGCGTGTGTACAGGACGGCGACGCCCCCACCACAGCAGCCCTGCGCCCAGCAACAGGAACGTGAAGTCTACCGACAGCACCGTGCCTTGCCCCTGCGTGACGGCAGATGCCCAATCGAGGCCACCGGTCGCCATCCGCACAATGGGGAGCAGCAGCGACCCGACGCCAAGCAAACCACGATAGAAATGCCGGAGTCGGTCCTCACCCCCCCCCGAGAACCAACCCCGGCAGGACACCCGGTATGAGTCCGAGGAGGAACCCGGCCGGTGTCCAATAGAATTCATCAACGCTCGCGCCGAGCGCAAAGAAGTAGGCGTAGGCACACGCCAGCATCGCCACCGGCAACCCATAACCGACCACGGTCACGGCGCGCCCGAAACGCTGCCACAACAGCTCGTCTTCGCGCCTGCGCACCCACAGCCTGAGCCCCGAGATCACGACGAAGGCCATGGCCAAGCCCAGCCCGACCCAAACCGACTTCGACAGCACGCCCGCAAAATCACCAAAGTGCAGCGGGTTCATCAATCCTCGCAGCGTGCCACCAACCGACGGAATATTCCCGGCGTTGGGCCTGAACCCTAAGAAGGTGCCGCTGGCCCCGTCATAGACCGTGCGGGTGGTACTCATGTCACCCGCAGGCGGCTCATGAAACATACGGATCCGCGCATCCGCCCGGCCCCAGCGGTCGACCAGGATAAAACGCGCCGGCATGCCGACGCGTTTGGTCGCATCAGCAATGACCGCATCTATATCCACCATAGCCGTCGGGCTGGCGTCGGGGCTGATTTTGGGTTCGAACATCGTCGCAATCATCTTGTCCCGGTCACCACCGAAGGCGACTTCTGTCAGCAGTGGGAAGATCACCGTTCCCGTGAAGCTGAAATACGCCCCGGTGAAGCCCAGTAGGAACGCAAACGGCAGTGCCCAGGTGCCGGCCAGTACGTGCCGGTCTCGAAACGAGAAGAGCCGTTCGTTGCGCCGTTCGGCGATGAACAGATCACGGATCAGATGACGATGGATGATCAGTCCGCTCAACCCCGCAAACATGGCCAGCAGGCCAAGCATTCCGGTCAGGATCAAACCCCACGGGTCGGGGACATAGAGCCGTTCATGCAGTTCGTAGAGAAACCGCTCCAGCGCACTAACCTTGAACCATGCCGGCGTCCGGAACACGAAGCCGTCGTGGCGAGCCAGTGTCTCGCCGCTGACGGGGTCAAGACGGAACATCGCACCATAAGAGTCCATATGGCCTTCGTCCGGGTTGAAGGCGCGGGCGTGCGGAAACACCAAAAGATCACCCCGGTCGTCGGCAAAGATGAAGACGCGTTCGTGATAACCTTTGCTCATGCGTTCGACGAGTGGCCGTGCCTTGGCATCCAGATTGCCGCTCAAGGGTGAATCGGATGTCAGCCCGCCCGCCGACATGGCGGCGATCTCGTGATGGAACACGAGCATGGTGCCGGTGAAGACGACCGCATACAGCAACAGGCCGAGGACCACCCCCGACCAGCCGTGTACCGCCGTCAGACGCTTGATCTGGCTTCCTGTGAATGTGGTCATGGGCATCGCCCCGCCAAACCACCCTCGTCATCCCGGACACGGGTTTCGTACGAGTGGGAGCGAAGGCACAACAGCACTTCAGTTTCTTTCGTCACCCCGGCGCAGGCCAGGGACCAGGACATGAGCTGTCTGGATTCCGGCCTTCGCCGGGATGACGGATTTTGTGCCAATTGATCGCCCATCACATCCACCCCATGACCGCAAGGCCGCTCAAAAGCCCGCACACAACGATCACGCCAATTTGAACATAAACGCAGCGCGCCAGATCCTCTGCCAAGCACGCATAGACACATGCGACCGCCCAGATCAGAGGTGCCAGCACCTGCGGCCAGACCACGTGATCGACACTCGCCGCACCCTCGGGCAGCCACACCGGCATGGCCATGACGAACAGCAGTGACGCGACGACCGCCCCCGGTCCGGCCAGCAGCCAGCGCGTGAGGGTCGGTTGCGTTTCGACCGATGCCGACACGCGCGCGGTCAGACGCGCCTCCGGTTGCCTTGATTCAGCCACGGAAATCCCTATGGATGTGCATCATGTTCACCCTCCGTTCGGTCCTTGCGCTTCGCCCGCACCTCAGCCCGCCGCGCGCGGTGCGCACTGCCTTATTTAATAGACGTATCAGAAAGCCGGGTTTTCATGTGAATCAGGAAAAAATTCTCGCCCGGCGCGCAGTGCGGCCTATCCCAGGCACGGCGCGCAATCTCCTACGTGGAAATTGCCGCGTAGCCACCACACCATCACCAAGATCACCATTGCCCTCTGATCGAAAGCATGAATGTCCGCGGCTCTCCATAAAAATTCTCGCTATCAGAACCACTGACCTTATCGTAATAAGTCCGGTCCAGCAGGTTTGTGACCGTGAATGTACCACTTAAGTTATCCGTCAGTTGATATCCCAATTGCGCTGAAACGACCCCGTACCCTTCTGACGTAAAGTTCACGCCGTTACTTTTAGAATAAAATTCGCTGACCAGCTTCAAGCCGCCGCCAACGCTGACACCATTAAGATCTCCCCCCGTAAATGTATACTTGCTCCAGAGATTGATGCTGTGTTCAGGCGTAAATGTCGCGAACGTTTCACCTTGATCAGATACCGCAGCGGTAAGGTATTCAGTCTGCGTGAACGCGTACCCGGCGACCAGATCCCACCCTCGGACAGGCTGACCACTTATCTCGGCCTCGATCCCCTGGCTACGCACCTCGCCGGATGCAATCGACGAACCCGCATTAGAGGGATCTGTCATCGCACGGTTTTGATCTTCGATACGGTATACCGCAAGATGCGCCAACACGTCCCCATCCAGGAATTCGCCTTTTAGGCCAACCTCATACTGATTGCCGGTTCGGGGTGCCAGATAGCTTCCGCTGACATCCGTTTGAGATTGTGGTTGGAATATGGATGCATAGGAACCATACGCCGAAATTTCGTTGTTCAGGTCAATGACAAGTCCGGCATACGGTGTTATCTCCTCATCTACTCGGCGCTTTGACGTTGAACTTGTCGCTTCCCACCAACTCAACCGGCTCCCCATGATGACCGTGCCCCAGTCAATAGGCTTTACCCGGAGCTAGCTATAAACGCCGTATTCGCTTTCAAAGGACGGTTCCTTCACGTTAGCTGTAAAGGTCGGCTCCGGTATGTTGTGATTTGGGTTGAAAATATTCGACGTATAATTGGGTCCAGTCTGATAAATTGATCGTTGGTTTCTCTCTTTGCGATAATCAGCACCAAGAACAATGTTATGCGTCTGGCCGCCTAAATTAAAAGGCGTGGTGCCGTATGCATCAAAAGCAGTCGCTTCGAGCCCGAAGCCGTATTCCAGTGTTTGAATATCAAAATTTCCGGTCGATGGATCAATTGCCCCGTTTGCCCGCGCGCCTTTGTATCTCATATCCCGGTCAAACCGCCGCGCTGAAACCTGAAGACGCCCCCCATTGTCCAGATTGTGCTGAAGTTCAGCAAAGAAGTCTTTCGTCTCTAATTCCTGATTGTTCCAATTTGCGCCCGTGAAGGTTGATCGATCAACATGAGCAAACGATCTATCGGCATATGCTGGCAACCCCTGATCCAAAACGGAATCAATTTCCTGATATGTTGCGCCGAATGAAAGCGTGGTATCAGAAGTAACATCGAATTCAACAGTGCCATATCCAACAATCTTTTCTGAATTTAAAACATCAATGTATGGCTCACGTTCATCGCGCACGACCACGAATCTTGCTCGGGCCTTGCCGGATTCGACCAAAGGCACTGACACATCTGCAACACCACGATATGTTTCCCAAGACCCAGCCGTTGCATCGCCCATGATGGCCAATTCTTTACCCGGGCGCTTTCGCACCATGTTGATAGTGGCACCGGGTTCGCCAGCACCCTGAAACAATCCAGCCGGGCCACGAAGCACCTCAATACGGTCATATATTGCCGTATCCAGGCCCGTCGCCTGGTTGCCGTTCGCACTCGTCGGCACGCCATCAAGTAAAATTGTATCTGCCTGATATCCGCGCGCATTAATCGTGTTGAAGTTCCCGGCACCGTCAAAACGTTGTGCCGTCATTCCGGTCGTGTTCTTCATTGCGTCCTGTAGCGTCGTGATGTTCTGGTCGTCTAGTCGCTGCCGCGTCACCACACTGACGGACTGAGGGGTTTCCCGCATAGACACCGGTGTTTTTGATCCGACCGATACCTGCGACCCCGCGTAGGAGTTCGTTCCCTCCGTCCGACCGGAATCGCTGAGGATCTGCCACTCAACCGTGATCGGGCTCAGCAACGTGCCGCCTTCCGCTTTGAGCATTGCCGTATTGCCGCCCTTGATCTCGTAAACGACCCCCGATCCGGCGAGCAAACGGGTCAGCACTGCTTCAGATGACATACTGCCGTTGACGCCCGGCGACTGCTTGCCCCGGATCAGGTTTGCGTCGACCGTGACCTGCATCCCCGACTGCCGCCCGAACGCCGCCAGCGCATCGGTGAGCGGTTGCGCCGGAATGTCGAAATCTGCCTGCTGCGCTTGCGCGACCAACGGCGTCATCGCCACATTTTCGTTCGCGGTCGCCGACGCAATCGCCCACACCGCCGTCAACGCCGTTGCCGCCATCAACGTGCCGTAGCTGAGCGCCCGGCGTTAGCCGCCGGTGTCGCGTTTCATGATCCCCATTGTCTATCCTCTAGCCGTTCTGTTTTATATTCTCAAATGCAACTAAGTCGCATTCACGAATATTCTCTACTGACTTAACGACGCGGGTTTCGTGTTTTTCGGGAAAAAATTGCCGGTCCAAAATATTTCGGCGCGCGCGTTCAGTCGCCCGTCACCACCAGCATCCACGGCGACACCCAATAGACGTTGCCGCCGTGCGCGCCGGCCATGGCCCTGAGCGCGGACACCGGATCGGAAACGTTGTAGACGCCGGAGATGCGTCGTTCACCGAACGCGCCGTCGGCAATCACGATCACGCCTGAATGATAGCGGCGCAGATCATCAACGACGCTGGCCAGCGCGCGGTCACGGGCGACAAGCTGGCCCTGGCGCCAGGCCGCGATCTCGTAGGACCGGGCCTTGCCGCCTTCAATCCTGCCGTTCCAACTGACGCGAATCCAGTCGCCCGCCCCGAGATTGGCCGCAACCGGCGGGTGCGCCCCCGGATAATCGACGCCGACCTTGCCGTGCGCGACGGTGACGGCAGCGCCGTCATCGGTCAGGCGCACGCCGAACGCGGTGCCCAGCACCGTCGTCGTCATCCCTATGCATAACGTCTGGTGCAGGGCGACGTGATATTCTACGACGTAATGCACTTGATGGGGTACAAGTCGCTCCGCATGATGCAGCGTTATGCACACTTGGCTCCTGACTATCAAAAGGGCGCACTTAAAGTACTAAATCGTGAACCAATAAAGAGATTGGCACGATTTGGGCACAGTGGCCTCAAAAAGTCAGGTCACAATAATGGCTAAGTCATTGAAAAAGAATGGAGCGGGCGAAGAGATTCGAACTCTCGACTTCAACCTTGGCAAGGTTGCGCTCTACCCCTGAGCTACGCCCGCGTCCTTCTGATTTCCAGCAAACGCTGGAAGCGG
>Ga0209534_10006306_pt1 | contig 10323 bp, 9 predicted proteins | sample COG_07_FD_184751 | JGI IMG/M metagenome (GOLD analysis project Ga0209534, IMG submission 184751) | Pelagic Microbial community sample from North Sea - COGITO 998_met_07 (SPAdes) (version 2) | ecosystem: Environmental > Aquatic > Marine > Neritic zone/Coastal water | place: Helgoland, sampling... | reverse complement strand
ACTCTGGCATTCCAGCGTGGTCGGTGCCTATTCTGCGTCTGCATCGGTGCGCTCGGACAAGAATAGCCTCGAGCAGCTACATGGCAATATTAGTTTCTCCAGCAAAGGGCTGGCGCGCAATCAGCAAGCCATGACCGATCTAATGCAGGAGTCATTGCAATATGCACGCTTTGACGAGCTGTCACGACTCCGTGAGCTGGTATCACAAATTCGAACCTATCGTGAGTCGTCGATTACCGGTAATGGCCATGTACTGGCAATGACTGCAGCAGCCAGCGGCCTTTCTGCCAATGGCAATCTCAGCCAGCGCTGGGGTGGCATGGCAGGTCTTGCCAGCCTCAAAGCGCTAGACCAAAGTCTTGAATCAAATGAAGGCTTAGAAGCTCTCGCCTCGCAACTGGCAGCCATTCATCAGCTGGTGTTACAACAGCCACGCCAATATTTACTAGTCGCTGAAGGCGAGCGCCTGAGCGATTTTAGTCAGGTTATGCAGGCTAGTTTTACCGGCACTGACGCGGCGCCAGAGAGCAACCTCATAAATTACCGTCCAACACTGACACCGGTTAATCATTGCTGGACGGCCAATACGCAGGTTAGTTTCTGTGCCAAAGCCTATCCCACAGTGCCAACAGGTCACCAAGATGCTGCCGCACTGACCGTACTTGGTGGCGTATTGCGCAATGGCTTTTTACACCGTGCCGTGCGTGAGCAAGGCGGCGCCTATGGTGGTGGTGCCTCACAAGATAACCAGTCCGGCGCCTTCCGATTTTTCTCCTACCGCGACCCCAGAATCGCCGGCACACTCGATGACTTTGATAACTCGATTAGCTGGGCACTCGAGAACCCTCTGGGTTATGACAAGATTGAAGAGGCAATACTGGGTGTGGTTGGCAGCTTGGATAAGCCAGGCTCTCCAGCCGGCGAAGCGATCCAGGCATTTCATAGCGAGTTAAATGGTCGCGGCAAGGCCTGTTCTGTGCAGTTTAGAAATCAGGTACTCGCCATTACCGAGGCTGACCTGAAGCGCGTTGCCAGCACCTATTTAACGGCTGATAAGGCACAGACGGCTGTTATTACCAATACTGATTTAGCGGCCTCGACCGATCTGGATATTATCAGCGTCTGATATGAGCAATTCCGAATCTAAACGCGACAATCTGTTTGCCAACCCTCTGGGGGCGGTGCCAGGCTTTGTGTTTGATCAGGCCGTGGTCGATGTTTTTCCAGATATGATTAGCCGCTCTGTACCCGGTTACGAGACCATCATCTCGCACACAGGTGAACTGGCCGCGCGCTTTGTGCAGGCAGATACTAACTGCTATGACCTCGGCTGTTCTCTAGGCGCCTCGACACTGGCGATTGGTCACAGTATCGAAGGACGCAATGCCACCGTAGTTGCAGTGGATAATTCCGTAGCCATGCTGGAAAAATGCGAGCTTATTTTGACGTCCGACAGCGCCACTACCGCGATTGAATTAGTCAATAGTGATATCTGTGATATTGACATTCACAATGCCTCACTGGTGGTAATGAACTTCACATTACAGTTTGTACTTATGGAAAAACGCCCAGACCTGCTTGAAAAAATCTATCACGGGCTCAATCCAGGTGGCTGCTTAATTATTTCTGAAAAGCTGAGTTTTGAACCCGAGTCTCTGAATAAATTACTCAGCGAATTGCACCATGATTTTAAACGTGGGCAGGGTTACAGTGATTTGGAAATCAGCCAGAAGAGAGATTCGATTGAAAATGTGCTGGTGCCTGAAACATTAGATACCCATATCCAACGATTAAGGGCCTGCGGATTTAAGTCCGCAAGCCCTTGGTTTCAATGTTTTAATTTTTGTTCTCTGGTAGCTATTAAATAGCCACAGTAGCAAAGCTCATAATTAAGAAACTAATCGCATTGTCTGCTTAATCATCTTCAATACCTTCGGCGTGTACGGAGGATGCAACATTGAGGCTGCACTAAACTTCTCTACCAGCACACTGCGTTCGTGGGTAAAGGCTCTAAAACCCCAGACTCCGCCAGATTTCCCGATACCACTGTTATTAACACCGCCAAATGGCAGATTCTGATGCAAGAAATGCATCATAGTTTGGTTGACACAGGTATCACCGGCACTGGTTTCCTGCAGCACCTTATTAATGGCACCCTGGTCCTGAGCATAGATATACAGCGCCAGAGGCTTAGGCTTGCTGTTGACATAGGCAACCGCTTCATCGAGGTCAGAGAATGTAATAATTGGGAGTATTGGACCAAAAATTTCTTCCTGCATAATCGCCGAATCTTCGCTCATGCCTTCAATCATTGTCGGTGCGATAAAGCGCCCGGCCTTAACCATCTCCCCACCAATTAGCACCTTGCCACCATTGGCCTTCGCATCTTTTAACAAGGCAGAAATACGTCCGTGGTGAGCGGTATTGACCACCTGACAGTAGTCGCTATTGTCACGCGCATCATTGCCGAGTCCATACTGTTTCTTAACACAGGCGGTCATTTCGGCAACCACTTCATCTTTAATCGATTCGTGAATATACAGATAATCTGGTGCGATACAGGTTTGACCATTGTTGGTGAACTTGCCCCAGGCAATAGAGCCAACTGTCTTTTTAATATTGGCAGACTTATCAATAATAACTGGACTCTTACCGCCAAGTTCCAGAGTTACCGAAGTAAGGTTTCGCGCCGCTGCGGCCATTACATGTTTGCCTACAGCCGGACTGCCAGTAAAGAAGATATGATCAAATGGCAAGCTAGTTAGATAGCTGGCAACATCTGCCTTACCTTCAAACAGCGCCACCTCTTCAGGTCTAAAAGCAGCGCTAACAATCTCGCCGATAACCTTAGACATATTGGGGGTCATTTCAGATGGCTTGATGATCACAGTATTACCCGCGGCAATGGACCACATCATGGGCCCAAACGTCAGGTTGAACGGATAGTTCCAGGGTGACACAACCAGGGTTACGCCTTTTGGCTCTTTAACGATTTTTGATTTGGTACCAAAGGTGGTTAAGGTCGGCCTAACTGAGTCTGGCTTCATCCAGCTTTTTAGGCTTTTTCGGATATGCTTTAACTCGCCAACAACCGGCATAATTTCAGCCATAGCCACCTCAGCTTCAGGCTTACCGAAGTCTGCTGCTGCCGCCACATAAATTTTATCTAGGGCCCCATTAAAGGCTTTTTCGAACCGCGCCAGAACAGCAAGGCGTTGGCGGTAATCTGTTTTTCTCAGCTCAAGCGCGTAGCATTTTTGCTCGGCAAATACCTTATCTATGGCTGCCTTGGCTGCCTTCTTTATTTCTGCCATCTCTCTTCCCCTTAAAATAGTCTTTGTTTAGCCCAAATTTTACTCGGTGCCTTTTACTATTAATAATGTGGTGGTCTTTCACCCTGCCCTGCACCACCTTCTGTCCCGCCTTCCGCCGCCGTATCTTGAAGTACCTCAATACGCTCCAGCATTGTCCGATGCGCCTTAGTCAGCGCATCTATCTCTTTTTGTTGACGAAAAATTTCTTCGCCAAGTTCAGCGTTAGCCATTTCCATGTAGGCTAACTTTTCTTCAAACTGTTCAAATCTCTCGTCACTCATGATCTTACTGGACCTAACCAAAATGCAATTGACTGACAGTCACAATAACGGAAATACCCTATAATTGTCTCTCAAAATTTTAGGTGTAAGTATGATTCCTACAACCCTCGATTATGGCCCATTGTTTTGCTGGCTCGAAGAGTTCCCGTTAAGAGACTGGGGCCAAACTCTGCCTGATCTTATTGCCCATCAACTGCGGCCCGGCCGCTGGGGTGATATGCCAGAATGGGAGGAGACATTAAAACGTCTACCCGAAATTGATCCTCTGCATATCAATCTAAAAGACAGCGTAGAGATAGGCGATATCAGCCTGATGGACAAGGGCCGCCGCCTAGCATTACAAGCCACATTAATGGGGCTACATCCCTGGCGCAAAGGCCCGTTCACTCTCTTTGGCATGCCTCTAAATACGGAGTGGCGATCGGACTGGAAATGGAATCGCGTACTGCCCCATCTACAACCATTACAGGATCGCCTGATTCTAGACGTTGGCTGTGGCAATGGTTACCACTGCTTGCGCATGCTGGGTGCCGGAGCCAAACGCGTTATCGGCATAGACCCGTCGCCCAAATTTGTTTTTCAGTTTCAAGCAATTAAAAACTTTGCCGGCAAACAGCTGCCTGTGGATGTCCTGCCCATTGGCATTGAACATATGCCAGAAAAATTAGCTGCCTTTGATACCGTCTTTTCTATGGGCATCTTATATCATCGACGCTCGCCGATGGATCATTTGCACGAATTACGAGAATTACTGCGACCGGGCGGTCAGCTGGTTTTGGAAACATTAGTCGTTGAAGGCCCAGAGGGGACCGCATTAGTGCCAGAGGGTCGTTATGCCAAAATGCCCAATGTCTGGTACCTACCCTCGGTAGATACTCTGCTCAGCTGGATGCGTAAAAATGGTTTTAAAAATTCGCGAGTGGTCGACGTTAGTACGACCAGTGTTGAAGAACAGCGCTCAACAGATTGGATGACATTTGAATCATTGCAGGACTTTTTAGATCCAAACGACCATAGTAAAACCATTGAAGGGCACCCAGCGCCAACTAGGGCCGTGTTCCTTGCCGAAGCGCCTTAACAAAAAAAAATTGCCGGACAAACAATGTACACAGTTACAATAAATCAGTGCGGCTAGATTTAGTGCCACCCTCACCACCAACACTTGTACAGGCATGTCATGGCAGAAAACGCTTTGCCGGGCATAGCGAGCCCAATATATTGCGCAGCCGCCATTGCGACGGCCGACGGAGAGGTGCTGGCCAGAGCCGAGCACCTGTAGATTGAACTGAAACAACCAACTCTCTAAGCCTTTAGCGCCTCGTCTGCGGCCACATAGGGATAGCCAAGCGCATCAGCAACAGCCTTATACGTGACCTTACCTTTGTGCACATTGAGGCCATTTTGTAGATTCTTATCTCTAAACAGAGCATTAATCGGGTCATCAGCCAACGCTATCGCATAGGGTAGCGTGGCATTGTTAAGAGCCATAGTGGCAGTTCTGGCAACGCCGCCCGGCATATTAGCCACACAGTAGTGCACTACATCATCGACCACATAGGTTGGGTTCTCATGGGTGGTGGCAACAGAGGTTTCAAAACACCCCCCCTGATCAATGGCCACATCTACAAGAACTGCACCTTTTTGCATCCGAGCAATCAACTCGCGACTCAATAAACGAGGCGCCGCAGCGCCGGGAATTAACACCGCACCGACAACAAGATCTGCGTCGAGGGCGTATTCTTCAACTGCTGCATTAGTAGAATAAACACAGCGCGCCCTACCCTCATACTTGGCATCGAGTTCCCGCAACCTTGAAATAGAGCGATCCAAAATAGTCACATCTGCTCCCATGCCCACTGCCATAGCCGCCGCATTGTCGCCGACCACACCACCACCAATAATCAACACCTTAGCGGGAGCCACACCAGGCACACCGCCAAGTAATACACCACGACCACCCTGAGCTTTCTCTAGATGATGAGCACCAGCCTGTACCGACATGCGGCCCGCCACTTCAGACATAGGCGCCAGCAGAGGCAAACCACCCTGATTGTTAGTCACAGTTTCATAGGCAACACAGATCGAGCCAGATTTTACTAATAGTTCAGTTTGGGTAGGGTCTGGAGCAAGGTGCAGATAGGTATAGAGAATTTGTCCCTCTCGAAGCATTTTGCACTCCTGTTCCTGAGGCTCCTTAACTTTGACAATCATCTCGGCACGGCTAAAAATCTCTTTTGCCGACACCACAATTTCAGCACCTGCGGCCACATACTGCCCATCGGTGAAATCAATGGCCGCACCAGCATCAGCCTCAACGAGTACCTGATGCCCCCGCTTAACAAGCTCATTGACCGATGAAGGGGTTAAACCCACACGGTACTCATGATTCTTAATTTCCTTGGGAACACCTACCAACATATTTATTGCCTCTTCTGAAAATAATCCATTTATTGTATTTATTACTGCATTCTATAAATATGAGATAATATTTCTTTGTTATATTTGCTAATATTCAGCATATTTTTATATTAATAATCCATATACAGGATATTTTCTAATGGCAGAATCAAGATCAGATAGGGAAAAGCTGGGAAAAATCGACCGCAATATACTGCGCGTACTGCAAAAAGACGGGCGCATTAGCTACACCGATCTCGCCAGAGAAGTCGGCCTCTCAGTCACACCCTGTATCGAGCGAGTAAAACGCTTGGAGCGAAATGGCTATATCCTTGGCTATACCGCCACCATCAGCCCCGAGCGACTGGACGCAAGCCTAGTGGTATTTGTACAGATTCGTCTCAACCACACATCGCAAAAAAACTTCGAAGAATTTCATCGCTCAGTTATGGACCTTGAGAATATCCAAAGCTGCTTTCTGGTATCCGGCAACTACGACTACTTACTTAAAGCCAGAGTAAAAGACATGGCGGCCTATCGAAAGCTGCTTGGCCATCGAATATTGAAGCTACCAGCAGTTCAGGAATCCACCAGTTACGTGGTAATGGAAGAGCTAAAAGAGACTATGGAAGTGCCAGTGCCCTACAGTAAATAAAGCACATAAAAACAGCCACTAAACAGGCACCACTTGTTGACTCAAACCCAATGCTCCCCTATAGTACCGGCCGTCTCAAGCAGAGACTTTTTGCACTCGTAGCTCAGCTGGATAGAGTACCCGGCTACGAACCGGGCGGTCGGAGGTTCGAATCCTCCCGAGTGCACCAGATACAAAAAACCCGTCTTTCTGACGGGTTTTTTGTATCTGCTCACGACGGAGGTGAGAACCTCCTGGTTCGACAAGCTTGCAGCAGCAAGCTTGGCCCGAGTCGCAAAGCGACGAGCCCCGCAGGGTTTAAAACAGCCCCAAGGCTGTTTTAAGTCAATCATCCTGCCCACTTCCTACCTAACAAATAATAAAACCAAACCCGCTCTCTTTAATAACCGGGTTTTTTGACTCTGCTCACGACGGAGGTGAGAACCTCCTGGTTCGACAAGCTTGCAGCAGCAAGCTTGGCCCGAGTCGCAAAGCGACGAGCCCCACGGCTTTTTTAAGACAATCCTCCTGCCCACCTCCTACCTAACAATAATAAAACCAAACCCGTACTCTTCGTTAAGCGGCTTTTCTGTCTGGATTAAACCTCTTTATCAGAGAGTTACCGCCAATCTCGACGAACAAACAAAAACATGCCATCCTGCGGGGAAGGAGAAGCTAAGTCACTTACAGAAACCACAATAGAGGCGTCAACATGACTGAAGAAATCTACGATCACCAAGGTGAGAATTTACCTCCAGCAACACATCATGATCAACAAACGATTTCAGAAGAGAATCTAACCACCTACTGGCAGTCTAATCTTCGGTTGCTAGCTAAACTCCTCAGCGTCTGGTTTTTGGTCTCTTTTGGCTGCGGTATTATCTTAGCCGACTGGCTGGATCAATTTTCCTTATTCGGCTTCAAACTCGGCTTCTGGTTCGCGCAACAGGGTGCTATCTATGCATTTGTTGCCCTTATCTTTATCTACTCCTGGCGTATGAAAACCCTTGAACATAAGTTTGGCGTGGATGATGACGAGGAGAATTCATAGTGACAACCCAGATACTAACTTACCTATTTGTCAGCGCCTCTTTCATACTCTATATAGGCATCGCCATATGGTCTCGAGCTGGCTCAACCAAAGACTTTTATGTGGCTGGCGGCGGAGTACATCCCGTGATGAATGGCATGGCTACCGCAGCAGACTGGATGAGCGCAGCTTCGTTTATTTCCATGGCCGGTATCATTTCCTTTATGGGCCGCGATGGCTCGGTTTACTTGATGGGTTGGACCGGCGGCTATGTGTTACTCGCCCTTTTACTGGCGCCTTACCTGCGTAAATTTGGCCGGTTTACCGTGCCTGACTTTATTGGCGAGCGCTACTATTCAAAAGGCGCGAGAATCGTTGCGGTCATCTGTTTAATCTTTATCTCTTTTACCTATGTTGCTGGGCAGATGCGCGGTGTCGGGATTGTATTCTCAAGGTATCTTGAGGTCGAGGTCACTACCGGCGTTATTATTGGTATGGCTGTGGTATTTATGTATGCAGTACTCGGCGGCATGAAGGGCATCACCTATACCCAAGTGGCGCAGTACTGCGTGCTGATATTCGCCTACATGGTGCCAGCCATTTTTATCTCCATCATGATCACCGACAATCCTATTCCACAGCTGGGTTTTGGATCAGAAGTCAATGATGGCTCAGGGTTGTCAGTACTGCAAAAGCTAGATGGGGTATTGATGGATCTCGGATTTAATGCCTATACCGCAGGCACTAAATCGACCATTGATGTTTTTGCGATTACCGCCGCATTGATGTTTGGCACCGCAGGGTTGCCCCATGTACTGGTGCGGTTTTTCACTGTACCTAAGGTCTCAGATGCACGCCTATCGGCGGGGTATGCACTGGTATTTATCGCTATTCTTTACACCACAGCGCCAGCAGTTGCGTCCTTTGCTCGCTTGAACCTCGTCGATACCTTACATAACAGTAGCTATGAGCAGGCACCACAGTGGTTTAGTAATTGGGAACAAACTGGGTTGGTCGGCTGGGAAGATAAAAACGATGACGGCATCATGCATTACAGTGCCGGCAGCGATAATGAAGTCACGGTTGATCGCGACATCATGGTGCTGGCAAATCCGGAAATTGCCAACCTGCCCGGCTGGGTTATTGCTCTTGTCGCAGCTGGTGGCGTTGCCGCAGCGCTCTCAACCGCCGCCGGATTACTTCTCGTTATCTCCAGTGCTATATCCCATGATGTTTTAAAAAAGACCCTGATGCCCAATATCAGTGAAAAACAAGAATTACTCTTTGCCCGCCTGGCCGCTGCAGTCGCTGTCTGTGTGGCGGGTTTATTTGGTATCTATCCACCCGCCTTTGTTGCTCAGGTGGTTGCTTTTGCATTTGGGTTAGCGGCAGCCTCTCTATTCCCAGCATTACTGCTAGGTATTTTTTATAAACCCATGAATAAAGAGGGTGCCATCACTGGTATGCTAGTTGGACTGATATTTACGTTTAGCTATATTGTGTACTTTAAGTTTGTCTCACCACAGTTAAACACGGCCGAGCACTGGCTGTTTGGCATTTCACCGGAAGGCATTGGCTTTATTGGTATGCTGCTAAATATTATTTGTGCCTTCGGCATCAGCAAAATCACTAACCCGCCACCACTAGAAGTACAAAACCTTGTGGATGATATTCGCATACCAGCTGGCGCTGGGATTGCTCATCAACATTAATTAAAAGAGACTTATATGAATCTATCACTCAAGAAATGGATGACTCGTCTAGGTAAACTCGCTGTAGTAATTGCCATTATCGCAGTCTCCATAATGGCCTACCTTAGCCCAGAAAAGCCCCCTGCCAGCCAAGCCTTTATCAATGGCGAAGTTATAACCATGGATGCCGATAGTGATATTGCCCAAGCTATTTTTGTGCGGAAAAACCGAATCGTTGCGGTTGGCGATAATGCGAAAATCGAAGCCTTGATCGGTGATGAAACCCTAGTCCATGACCTTCAGGGTAAGACCTTACTGCCTGGGCTCATCGACTCTCACAGCCATTTCCCCGGATCTGGTATGTCAATATTTATGGCCGACCTGCGCAGCCCTCCTGTGGGCCCGATTACCAATATCTCTGCTCTGCTAACGCGCTTACAAGAAAAGGCCAAAGATGTACCCAAAGGCGAATGGGTGAATGGCTTTGGTTATGACAACCTGATGCTCGATGAAAATCGCCACCCCAGCCGCGATGAACTTGATCAGGCTCTGCCTGATCACCCGGTCTTTATACTGCATGTGTCTGGGCATATGGGTGTTACCAATTCACTGGGGCTCATTGAATTCAATATTTCAGAGGAGAGTCGCGACCCTGAAGGAGGCCATTATGCGCGCGACGAGAATGAACGTCTTACTGGATTGCTCGAAGAACATGCAGCCACGCCATTGCAAGAAAACATGCTCGATCTTGGCATTATGGAGTTCTTACGCATGGTGACCTACTCGAATAATGATTATTTAAAAACTGGCGTGACCACAGCACAGAATGGCGCGGTATCGGTAGAGATGGCGCAAGGCTTGCGTATAGCTAAAATACTTAATCTAACGCCACTGCGCCTGGAGCTATGGCCGCAATTTGATAACTTTGGCATGAGCTTTCTGGATGGCACTATAAACGCTGAAGACTACAGTGGTG